>Ga0114930_10005367_pt1 | contig 10562 bp, 9 predicted proteins | sample AnhtaG_FD_87300 | JGI IMG/M metagenome (GOLD analysis project Ga0114930, IMG submission 87300) | Deep subsurface microbial communities from Anholt, Denmark to uncover new lineages of life (NeLLi) - Anholt_01485 metaG | ecosystem: Environmental > Aquatic > Marine > Oceanic > Sediment | place... | reverse complement strand
TAATTAGAAAGGAGAATCCTCTACCATTGATATGCGGTAGAGTCTGCCATCATCCCTGTGAAGCCAAATGTCGGTCAGGTGAGGGTGGTGATCCGATTGCCATAAGAGCACTGAAACGATTTGCGGCTGATTATGAAATTAAGAAAGGCATTAAACCTGCTAAACTCAAGGGACCGGCGTACGACGAAAAAGTGGCAATTATTGGGGCTGGTCCAGGTGGTCTAACTTGTGGATATTATCTTGCGCTACAGGGTTATGAAATTACAATCTTTGAGTCTTTACCTGTTGCTGGTGGTATGCTGGCGGTAGGTATACCAGAATATAGACTGCCCAAAAATATTCTTGATATTGAGATAGAAGCCATCAAGAAAGCAGGGGTGACAATAAAAACAAATGCGAAAATAGATAATTTGGAGGATCTCAAAAAGCAAGGATATAAAGCTATCTTCATTGCTACAGGTGCACATAAGGGTTTGAAGATGGGTATTCCTGGTGAAGATGTGAAGGGCGTTACAGACGCCATAGAATTCCTGAGAGCTGTAAATCTTGGTAAAGAGGTTGAGCTCGGCAAGCAAGTTGCAGTAATTGGTGGTGGAAATGCAGCCATTGATGCAGCACGAACGGCAAATAGAATGGGATGCGAAAAAGTGCAAATTATTTATAGAAGAACCAGGGCAGAAATGCCATCTGATCCAGAGGAGATTGATGGTGCTATTGAGGAGGGAATAGACATTCACTTTCTGGCCGCACCTGTTAAGATTCTTTCTGAGAATGGAAAGATGAAGGGAATAGAATGCATTAAAATGAGATTAGGCGATATAGATAAGAGTGGCAGAAGGCGGCCAGTTCCTATTGAAGGATCTGAATTCTCGATTGATTTAGATACAATGATTTATGCAATTCGCCAGGAACCAGACCTATCCTTCTTGTCCAGCAATAATAAAGTTCAAATCTCTAAATGGAAGAATATTGTGACAGACCCTGAGACCTTTGTTACGAATGAAGAAGGGATTTTTGCGGGTGGAGACGTGGTAACTGGACCTGCTACCGTAACAGAGGCGATGGCTGCAGGGAAGATTGCTGCCCAATCAATACATAAATATTTGAGGGGTGAACCTATAGTAAGAGAATATAAAGTAACGAGACCCGCAGTCTATGTAGATCCACTAAAGCTATCAGAGAAAGAGATTGAGGAACTTTTAGAGCTAAAACGTTTAAGGATGCCGGCTTTGCAGGTATCCGAGAGAGTTAGTAGTTTCAAGGAAGTACATCTTGGACTTAAAGAAGAAGAAGTGATTATGGAAGCGAGAAGATGTCTAAGATGTGACCTTGAAAGCGGTGCTGAAATAGAAGGATCGGAATAATGATAAAATTGACCATTGATAATCAAACTATCGAAGTTGAAGAAGGGACATCAGTACTTGAGGCTGCACAACAACTCCGCATAAATATACCTACCCTATGTTATCATAAAGCGTTACCCTCGTATGGTGCTTGTCGGCTCTGTCTGGTAGAAGTGAGTCAAGGTGGGAGACCTGCTTCTCTTCAGGCATCGTGCACTTATCCTGCTCAAGAAGGGCTTATTGTTAAAACAGATACTGAGCGGGTGATCAAAACTCGCAGGATTATGGCTGAGTTATTATTAGCACGATGTCCGGATTCCGAGGAAGTTAAAAATATTGCAAAAGAATTAGGAGTTGAAAGGACAAGGATTAAGCCAAAGCATAAAGATTGCCTGCTCTGTGGGCTTTGTGTTCGCATGTGCCATGATAGAATGGGAAGAGGTGCGATTGGTTTTGCATATAGAGGAAGCAATAGGGAGGTGCAGCCGGCATTTGATATCCAGTCAGATGTGTGCCAGACCTGTGGCGCCTGTTTTTCTATCTGCCCTACCCAAGCTATAAAAATTGAAAAAATTACCAAGAATAAACCCAGACCGATTTTATCTGAATATGATAGCGGGTTAAGAGAGAGGCCTGTAATATATATTCCCTATCCTCAAGCGGTTCCAAAATTGGCTGTCATTGATAAAGAGCATTGCGTATCATTGCAAACTGGAGAATGTAAGGTTTGTCAGGAATTTTGTGAAGCAGGTGCAATAAATTTTGACCAAAAAGAGGAGATATTGAAGTTAGATGTTGGATCAGTCATCCTTGCATCTGGTTTTAAACCATATGACCCTGCTATTAACGATACTTATCAATACAGCCGGTTCCCCAATGTTGTTACCAGCCTGGAATTTGAACGAATTCTAAGCGCCTCAGGCCCATATCAGGGCCACCTTTTACGCCCATCTGATGAAAAGGAGCCAAAAACGATTGCCTGGATACAGTGCGTGGGTTCGCGAAATACCCATGTGGCAGATAAAGGTTATTGTTCTGGTGTCTGCTGTACATATGCAATAAAGCAGGCCATGGTAGCCAAAGAGCATAGTGATACCCCACTTGATACTGCAATTTTTTACATCGATATCAGGACCTATGGAAAAGATTTTGAGAAATTCTACAATAGGGCCAAGGATGAGGTAGGGGTCAGGTTTGTAAAATCCAGGATAAATAATATCCTGCCAGGCGATGAGGAAGGAGATCTCAAGATCAGATATACAGATGAGGCTGGAAGGATTGCTCAGGAAGAATTTGATATAGTTGTCTTATCTGTGGGTCTTGATATACCGCAAGAATCCATGGATCTGGCTCAAAAAATGGGTGTTGAGCTTAATAATTATAACTTTGTCAACACCAAAACCTTTGAGCCTGTTCGGACAACAAAGGATGGAGTCTATATTTGCGGGGCCTTTCAAGGACCAAAGGATATACCGGAAACTGTGATGCAGGCAAGTGCGTCGGCTGCTGCAAGCTCGAGACTTCTGTCAAGCCAAAGGCATACACTGACTAAAGAGAAAGAGTACCCAGATGAAATTGATATCACTGGCCAGGAGCCCCGTATCGGTGTGTTTATATGCCATTGTGGAATAAATATCGGGGGTATAGTGAACGTTCCAGAGGTTACCGAGTATGCATCCAGATTACCCCATGTATTGATAGCTGATAATAATTTATTTACCTGTTCCCAGGATACACAGGACAAGATAAAGGAAAGAATAGAGGAGTTTAAATTAAATCGGGTGGTTGTAGCCTCCTGCTCTGCAAGGACGCATGAGCCATTGTTTCAGGATACTATCAGGGACGCAGGCCTAAATCCCTACCTTTTCAGCATGGCCAATATCAGAGATCAAGATTCCTGGGTGCATCAATCTAATAAAGAGGGTGCAACTGAAAAGGCCAAAGACCTGGTTAGAATGGCAGTGGCCAACGCCGCAGAATCCTCCCCTCTTTACAGGACAAAACTCCCGGTAATCAAAAGAGCCCTGATCATTGGCGGCGGTATTGCTGGCATGACGGCCGCATTAAATATAGCAGGACAAGGCTTCGAAGTGGTTCTGGTTGAAATAGAGAAAGAGCTGGGAGGTATGGGTAGAAAAATACATACGACCTTACAAGGCGATAACATCCAGAATTATTTAGCTGATTTAATTGAAAAGGTCACCCAGAATGAAAAGATAGAGGTCTTAACAGAGACTATCGTGGTAGATTTTTCTGGCACCAAGGGAAATTTTAAAACAGCACTTACTGTGGGACCTGCCATGTATCACAGGGAAGTGAATCATGGGGCACTCATTATAGCTACAGGTGCCCTTGAATATAAGCCCAAGGAATATCTGTATGGAGAATCCGATGCAGTTAAAACCCAGGTAGAATTAGAGGATATTTTATCAAGAGAGGAAAGCAGGATCAAAGAATGGAAAAACGTGGTTATGATCCAGTGCGTGGGTTCTCGAAATCAAGAAAATCCTAATTGCAGCCGTGTCTGTTGCCAGCAGGCTATAAAAAATGCCATTGCTATAAAGGAAATTAACCCGGATATTAATATCTTCATACTCTACAGGGATATCAGGACCTATGGTTTCTTAGAAGATTTTTATCGAAAGGCAAGAGAAATGGGGATTCACTTCTTGAGATACAGAGAGGATGAAGAACCCACAGTGGAACAGGAAGAAGCAAAGATTCAAGTCACCTTTAAAGACCTTACCCTGGGAAGAGAAATAAAAATGAGCCCAGATCAGTTAATCTTAAGTGCGGGAGTTGTTGCAGGAGACACACAGGAGCTCGCAAGCATACTCAAGGTTCCCCTAACCAGCGAGCGTTTCTTTTTAGAGGCCCATGTGAAGCTTCGACCGGTTGACACCCAGTCAGATGGTATCTTTATTTGTGGTATGGCCCATTCTCCAAGGCTGATTGATGAAACTATCTCCCAGGCCCTGGCTGCCTCTTCAAGGGCCTGTACCTTAATTTCCCAGGATGCCATAGAGGTAGGAGGTGTTGTGGCAAATGTCGATCCTGATCTCTGTGCTGCATGTCTTATTTGCGTCAGGGCCTGCCCTTATGAGGTACCATTTATTAATGAGGATGGGGTTTCAGAGATTGATATTTCCAAATGTCATGGATGCGGTGTCTGCGCTAGTGAGTGTCCGGCCAAGGCCATTGCCCTCTCTCATTTCAAGGATACTCAAATATTAGCCCAGATTGACGCATTGCTGGAGGCAATATAATAAATGAGTGAATTTAAACCGATTATTGTAGCATTCTGCTGTCATTTCTGAGGCTATGAGGCAGCGGACCTGGCAGGTACCATGCGCTTAACTTATCCTGATAGTATCAGGATTATAAGGCTACCCTGTAGCGGTAAAGTGGATGTTATCCATATGATGGTATCTTTTCAAAAGGGTGCTGACGGGGTATATGTTGTAGGGTGCTTAGAGGGTGAGTGTCACTTCCTGACAGGCAATTTAAGGGCCAGAAAGAGGGTAGAATATGCAAAAAAGCTCCTGGATGAGATTGGTGTCGGGGGAGAAAGGTTAGAAATGTATAATATAGCGGCCTCTGATGGTCCTCGGTTTGCAGAGGTGGCCAGAGAGATGCATGAAAAGATCAAAGCCCTGGGACCAAATCCTATCAAGGGGGCAACATTAAATAAAAAGGCTGCTTAGTAAACAATATCATATAAAAGGTATTTAATCATGATCGTAGCAGAAAGAAAGCCCATTGATGAGATTATAGGATTTGTAAAGAATTGCAAAAAGATCCTTCTTGTCGGATGCAACGAGTGCGTTACTGTATGTTATGCTGGTGGCAAAAAAGAGGTGGGCGTCCTGGCCTCAGCTTTAAAGATGGCCTTTATGAAAGAAGGAAAAGAGCTGGAGATAACAGAGGTCACTTTAGAGCGCCAATGCGACCATGAATACCTTGAAGAGATAAGAAATATCATTGATCAATATGAGGCTGTGATTTCTCTGGCCTGCGGGGTAGGAGTGCAATTCCTTGCCGAAAAATATCTTACTACGCCTGTATTTCCAGGCCTTAATACCTCCTTTATGGGTGTAACCGAAGAAAGCGGCGTCTGGACCGAGCGCTGTCAGGGATGTGGTCAATGTATCTTAGGGCAAACGGCTGGGATTTGTCCCATTTCGCGGTGTGCCAAAAGAATTCTTAATGGCCCTTGTGGCGGCTCTACAGATGGAAAGTGTGAAATAAACAAAGAGCTTGATTGTGCCTGGCAGCTTATCATCGATCGACTTAAAGAACTGGGCAGGCTGGAGGATTACGAGGAGCTTATCCCTATCAAAGACTGGTCCACTGAACGGGCAGGTGGGCCGAGAAAAATTGTCAGGGAGGATCTAAAATCATGAATACAAAGACACCGAGCAGATTGGAAAAGATTCTTGCAGCAGGTCATCTGGCAGTCACATCAGAGTGTGGTCCCCCCCGTGGCAGCAATGGAGATGCAATCACCAAAAAGGCAGAAATGATTAAGGACTATGTGGATGCCATTAACATCACGGACAATCAGACATCAGTGACACGCCTTTGCAGTCTGGCTTCTGTCATCCACCTTAAGTTGATGGGCCTGGATCCGGTTCTGCAAATGGTCACCAGGGACAGAAATAGAATTGCCCTGCAGAGCGATATCCTGGGAGCTGCTTCCTTCGATATCTATAACATCCTCTGTCTTTCCGGTGATCATCAAAGCTTTGGCGATAATCCACAGGGCCAGAATGTCTTTGATCTGGATTCCATGCAGTTAATACAGACCGTACGGTACATGAGGGATGAAGGAAAATTCTTAGGAGGAGGAGATGATATTGACCGACCTCCTCAAATGTTTGTTGGTGCTGCGGCCAACCCTTTTGCAGATCCTTTTGAAATCCGTGTTCCCCGTCTTGCCAAGAAGATAGCAGCCGGGGTTGAATTCATTCAGACCCAGTGCATCTATAACTTAGAGAAATTCGAACTCTGGATGAAGATGGCCAGAGACCGGGGTCTCCACGAGAAGGTTTATATCCTGGCAGGGGTCACGCCCTTCAAATCAGCAGGCATGGCAAAATATATGAAAAAGCGTGTTCCAGGAATGGATGTCCCGGATGAAGTGGTTGAGCGAATGAGTGGAGTCCCCAAAGAAAAGCAGCCTGAGGAAGGAATTAATATCTGCGTAGAGTCTATTCAGCGCCTCAAAGAAGTAGAGGGAGTAAGGGGATTTCATATTATGGCCATTGAATGGGAAGAGAAGGTACCGGAGATTGTGGAGCGAAGTGGCCTTTACCCAAGGCCCAAGATTGAATAAAATCATTCAATACTGATTTTTACAGCCCCTCAAACTTGATGGTTTCGTAAAAAGTCAAACTCAGCGAACCTGCCCGCCGTCTGGCAGGCGGGTCTGTCATTTCGACCGCAGGGATAAATTTTGTATTTACAAGATGTTACACCGGAAAGATTTCTCGTTTCACTCGAAATGACAAGTTGTTGAGACTTTTTACGAAGCCATCAAACTTAATAAATCATATAGTCTACATTTAGCTCCTAAGAAACTAAATGTGGAATAGAGCATGGAGATGTCTTTTTTTGCTTTATGCCCTTGAAACAAGGTCCCGTGCTCGGGTCCGGATAATCGGGATTTATTGCAACGTGACAATTACTATTATAATCTCCGTCTGGCAAATCCCGATTATCCGGACCACTCCTGTGCCTTTATGAGGGCATAACAAAAAAAGACATCTGCATGCTCACCGTATAGTTTCTTTCATATATAACCCTGAAGCGAAGCGCCGGGGTCATTTGCTAAAATATTAATGATTGCAATTCTGAAGCTCCGTCATCCCAGAAACTGGATGGAGCTTTTTTTACTTTGCTTGCCCTGTAAAACGTGAAGTTGTTTCACTGGGGAGACATCAGCCACGAGCTATCATTGATAGCAGGATAAATTAAAAGTTTCACTTTAAATAACTCTCTTTGATAAGAACCGAACTTCAGTTGAACTATAGGTTTTGATGTTATGTATGTTGGCGGGGTTTTGAAACAGGTTGATGGCCTAACCTACGATAGACTTTCATATTTCGTCCGTGCTAACTATATTAAACCCAAGAAAATTAAGAGAGGGAGCCTTTATTATAACGATTTTTCTGAGGAAGATATTAAGTTGATTAAACTTGCCTGGGATCTCATCTCCAAGCATGATCTGAGGACGAGGACTGCTTTTAAAACGGCAAGAGAGAAAGCTAAAGATCCACAACTCACACTTAATTTGAGGATACCACCTAATAATTCAGATTGATAAACCCATATATCCACTACTACTTTTTCAAGGCCTGACCATCGGTCTCACTATTAATATGAATCAAGTCAGATGATCCTGGAGATGCCAAACGAGAGGATCGATACATGGAGGAAAACGAGCGGTTAAAAAAAGGTTGAAAAGATAATAAATGACACATGAAGATGTGATCCCAAATTCTGTCAATAGTTATTCACCGTAGGAAACAAAGTCCCCAAGATAACTTACTTTTTGAAGGCCTTTGGGAAAGTGATAAAGGGCTGGAGTGCAAGGAGACATTTATGGACGTTGAACAGATGAAAGTCGGATTTATGGATGTATTCTGTTATCTTGTGGCATGTCCCAGGACTAAAGAAGCTTTGGTTATCGATCCGGCCGGAGATGAGGACCAGATCGTTAAAAGGATTGAACAAAAAGATCTGAATTTGAAATATATTGTCAATACCCATGGTCATCCAGATCATATCTGCGGCAATGCCAAAGTCAAGGCCCTTACAGAGGCCAAGATCATCATTCATGAACTGGACGAGCAAATGTTCAATTCAGCTCAGGGGCAGGAAATGGCCCGCCAATGGGGTTTTACTCCTTCACCTCCTGCTGATTTAACCGTAAAGGATGGTGATCAGATTGTGGTGGGTGATGTTTCTCTTAAAGTCATCCACACTCCGGGGCACAGCCCTGGAGGGATATGCCTTCTCGGTGATGGCAACCTCTTTACAGGAGATACACTGTTTGTCGGTGGCATAGGTCGAACCGATCTACCAGGTGCATCTATGGTCCAGTTTATGAAGTCCATAAAGGAAAGACTTCTCATTCTTCCTGGTGAAACAATTGTGTGGCCAGGGCATGACTATGGTGTTAGGCCTTCTTCAACTATTGAGGCTGAAAGAAGAACCAATCCCTGGTTATAGAATATAAGGATCAGCTCAAAACCCTTTCTTGCTTGACGCACCAGCCTCATTTCTCTACACTTTTTTGATCGGAAAGGAATGCTTATCAATATGCGACCATTACCCTCGCATGCTGAGGCCGTAATCATTGGTGGCGGAATTATCGGTGTCAGCATAGCCTATTATCTGGTCAAAAAGGGCATGCGGCATGTAGTCCTGCTGGAAAGAGGCATGATGGGGGAACGAGCCTCAGGCAAATGTGCAGGTGGAATCCGTACCCAATGCAGTGGACTGCTGCCCGCTCCCTTCACCCGGTACCGATTCTGGAGCGTGCGAGAATAATCTCAATTCTATCCTTGTCATAAAACACCATTATTGGTGGAGACATTAAATGCCTGATAGTGATTTAAGAAAATCCTTTATCCAAAGTGATCTATCCTCTTTTTTTGAGGCTCAGAGCGTTGCTGTCATCGGATTGCTCAAGGAGGGGATTTTCGGTGGGTATGTGGTTATCAAGTCTTTGTTGGACTCCGGCTATGCCGGACAAATCTACCCTATCAACCCGGCCTATAAGGAAGTGCTTGGCCTAAAGGTTTACTCTGCTCTTAGGGAAGTCCGCAGGAAGATAGACCTTGTGCTCATTATCATAAATGCCCGAACTGTTCCCCGAGTGATTGAAGAATGTGCGGAAAATGGTGTCAAGGCGGTTATCGTTATATCAGATGGTTTTGCTGAGAGAGACCAGGAAGGAGTCCGCCTGCAAAATGAGATAGTCCATATTGCAAATCAAGAGGGGATTCGTATAATCGGTCCAAACACCGCAGGCATCGCCAATGCCTCAAACGGTCTTAATCTCTGTGCCTATGAATCCGGATACCACAAGCTCAGAGAAGGACCGGTGGCCATTTGTTCGCAAACGGGCATGACAAACCCACAGGCATTTCCATATCCTGACCTCCGATTCGGAGTGAGCAAGATATGTGATTTCGGGAACAAATGTGATATAGGTGAATGTGACATGTTGGAATACTTGAAAGATGATCCAAAGACAAGTGTCATCAGCATGCACCTTGAAAACATTCAAGACGGTCGAAGGTTTCTGGAAATCTCTAAACGGGTAGCCTCCCAGAAGCCGGTACTGATCTTAAAATCGGGCAGGACACAGGAGGGAGCACGGGTATCAGCTTCCCATACCGGGTCCTTAGCTATTAATGATCAAATTTTTGACGCAGCATGTAAACAGGCGGGCATTCTACGGCTTGATAAATTCGGCGATCTTTTTGAATTGCCTAAAATTTTCGCCTCCCAGCCTCTGCCCAAGGGAAATCGGCTTGCTATTATCTCTTATACTGGAGGTGCGGGTGTGCTGGCCACCGACGAGGGAGCCAAATACGGCTTATTTGTCACAAAGTTAGCCCCTGAAGCAGGTGAAATGCTTGATGGAATTTTTCCAGGACTGGGAAAGATTCCGGTGGATATCGGTCCACCGAGCGTGGCCATCAAAGATTTTTTTGCCCTTTACCCTAAAATTCTAAACGCTGTCATGAGTGATGAAAATGTGGACTCTCTTTTTAATGTCTTATGGGTGGATGTAAAAGGGAAGATGATGAAAGCATATGTTGAGACCTATAAGCAACTTAAGGGGCATTTTCAGAAGCCGCTGGTGACATGGATTGGCGGTCCAGATTCATCTATAATTGCTGAACTAACGCAGCGGTTGGAAGAATTGGGTTTTCCGGTATTCTGTGACCTGGAAACATCGATTAAAGCACTTGCTATGGCTCTTAGATTCACAAACATCAAGAAAAGAGTCGCTCCTTAACCTTGATTCCTGAAATGAGATCAAGTGAACTAAGGTTATTAAATGTTATAGAAATGAAGTTATTAATAAGAGAATGATATTGTTTACATTCTTGATTTTATTTATTAGAGCCAAAATATAAAAAATGTAGGGGTTCGACCTGCCCGCCATCCGGCAGGCGGGTTTATCGAACCCTGGCCCAGACC
>Ga0114930_10005363_pt1 | contig 10566 bp, 9 predicted proteins | sample AnhtaG_FD_87300 | JGI IMG/M metagenome (GOLD analysis project Ga0114930, IMG submission 87300) | Deep subsurface microbial communities from Anholt, Denmark to uncover new lineages of life (NeLLi) - Anholt_01485 metaG | ecosystem: Environmental > Aquatic > Marine > Oceanic > Sediment | place... | reverse complement strand
GTGGGACACGGCCTGGAGGCGGATTTCGTAAGGAAGAAAACGTCTATCTACACGGATCGCGTGGGAGAAAAAGTCGCTTCGAAGCTTTGTACTCTGGTTGATGACGCTACCCTCCAGAACCAGCGCGGCTCGATCAACATAGACGACGAGGGCACGCCCGGTCAGCGGAACATGCTCATCGAAAAAGGCGTCCTCAGGGGATACATGACCGATCGGCTGAACGGCCGGCTGTTGGATCTGCCGCTCACCGGAAACGGCCGCCGCCAGAGCTACCACAACTACCCGATTCCCAGGATGACCTGCTTCTTCATGGAGGCGGGCGACTCCGACCCGGAGGAGATCATCCGGTCCGTGGACTACGGGGTGTATGCGGGAAACTTCAGCGGCGGCCAGGTTGACATAACGAACGGGAACTTCACATTCAGCATTACGGAAGGGTACCTGATCGAGAAGGGCAAGCTGAGCTGTCCGATCCGGGGCGCGACCCTCATCGGAAACGGGCCGGACATTCTGAGCAAGGTCGTGATGGTGGGTTCGGACCTGGCGCTGGACCCGGGCATCGGCACCTGCGGCAAGCACGGTCAGGGGGTGCCGACGACCGTCGGGATGCCCACAGTAAAGGTTTCCGAAATGACCGTCGGCGGAACATCCACCGATTGAACACAGAAACACAGAAGACCACGGAATCGCGGAGTACCAGGGCAGAGAAGCCCTGGAGGTTAGAGATCGGCAAAGATCGCCCGGAGACGCGGGGCCTCAGATTCTTTCTCTGAGTCCTCCTTTCTTCTCTGTGTGCTCTGTGTTCTAAGGTTGTGCCCGGCTAGGTGACGCAATGGACTACCTGGAATTCGCACAAGACACGGTGAGGTCCGCGATGCGGGCCGGCGCGCATGAGGCCGAGGTCTACCTCCAGATCGGCGACGAGTTCGGTGTTAACGTCCGCTTAGACGAGGTGGAAACGCTGACCCGGTCGTCGGCCAAGGGCCTCGGGCTCCGCGTGTTCGTGGACAAGAGGATGGCCTTCGCCAGCACGACCGATTTCCACGGCCCGGTGGTCAACGACCTGGTCAAGACCGCCGTCCGACTTGCGAAAGCGGCCAGCCGGGACAAATACAACGGCCTCCCCGACGTCGGACCGGGGCCGGTGACTCACCTCAACCTGTTCGACCCTTCCATCGCCGATCTGTCAGCCAGCCGCCAGATCGAAATTGCCAGAGAAGCCGAGCGGGCTGCCCTCGGTCATGATCCCAGGATTACGAACAGCTACGGGGCAAGCTTCGGCGGCTACTCCGGTATGCGCATAATAGCCAACTCCAACGGGATCTTGTACTCGAACTCCGGCACGCACTGCGGCGTGTCGTGCGCGCCGGTGGCCGAGCAGAACGGTGAGAAGCAGGCCGGCGGCTACTATTCCACAAAGCGTTTTTTCGCCGAACTCGATTCCCCGGCAGAGGTCGGCAGGCAGGCGGCGGTCCGCGCCGTGCAAAAACTTGGAGCGCGCAAGGTGGCGACCCAGAAGGTACCGGTTGTTTTTGATTGGATGGTCGGCCCGGTGCTCTGGGACGCTGTTTTTGGAGCCCTGGACGCGGAAGCCGTCCACCGAGGCATGTCTTTCCTGAAGAGAATGCTTGGCAAGCGGATAGCCTCTCCGCTTGTCAGCGTCATTGACGACCCTTTGATGCCGGGAGGCCTGGGCTCAATGCCTTTCGACGGCGAAGGCATCCTCGCCACCCGCAAAGTGGTAGTGGAAGAGGGCATCCTGAAGATGTATTTCTACGATTCCAGAACCGCCCGCAAGTACGGCGCTCGGCCGGCCGGGAACTCGCGGCGAGGCTATTCGGGCACTCCGTCTATTGCGCCCACCAATTTCTACCTCGAGCCGACCGACACCGATCCCTCGGAAATCATCCGGCGCATCCGGAACGGCTTCTACATTACTGACACCATGGGGCACGGTGTGAACGTGATCACAGGCGATTTCTCGGTCGGAGCGTCGGGGATATGGATAAGGGACGGCGAGCTTGCGTTCCCCGTTGAGGAGGTCACCATCGCCGGAGACATGCTGGACATGATGAGGAGCGTGGAGCAGGTGGCCAACGATGCGAAGTTCATGTCCACCATCGTCAGCCCTACCTTCAAGATCGCGGAGATGACTGTGAGTGGGAGGTAAGGGCCAGTCTTGGAGAAGCGGCAACCCGAAAAATACCTCTCCGGCGTGACACTCAGGGCGATAATCGTCGCCCTGATCCTGATCCCACTCAACAACTACTGGATCTTCCTGACGGAGATCGTGCGATATGCCGGCCACCCCACCACGATCTCGCTCTTCTACAACGCTGTCTTCATCCTCCTGCTGCTTGTCGGGGCGAACGCTCTGCTTCGACGTTTTGCTCCATCCTGCGTCTTCTCACAGGGCGAACTTCTGACCATTTACATCATGGTGAACATTGCATCGGCTCTGGCCGGCCACGATATGATCCAGGTGCTCATCCCCGGCATGACCCATCCGTTCAGATTCGCCACGCCAGAGAATAAATGGGCCGCTCTCTTCCTGGATCGGATACCAGGATGGCTGTCGGTAAGTGATGAGAACGCACTCAACGGGTTCTATCAGGGGGCCAGCAGCCTCTACGTGCGCAGGGTCTTGCTCGTCTGGGCGGTTCCCGTACTGATGTGGACCCTGTTCATCATCACGCTGGTCTTCGTCATGCTGTGCCTCACCGTGCTCTTGAGAAAGCAGTGGATGGAGCGGGAAAAACTCACTTATCCGCTGGTCCAACTGCCCCTTGATCTCTCCAGCGAGAAGACGAGCTTCTTCCGAAACCGGCTGCTGTGGATCGGCATCGGAATCGCGGTGGCCATTGATCTGATCCAGGGTCTGCACGTGCTGTACCCATCCGTCCCGGGGCTGAGCATCAAAGGAATCAACCTGGGGAACTACATCACCAGCGCGCCGTGGACCGCGGTGGGTTGGGTTCCGGTTTCCTTCTATCCATTCGCCATTGGACTCGGGACTTTACTGCCCTTGGACCTCTCGTTCTCCTCGTGGTTCTTCTTCCTGTTCTGGAAGGCGCAGCTGGTGACGGCCGCCTCTTTTGGCTGGAACCAGATCCCCAGGTTCCCATACGTTAACGAGCAGTCCTTCGGTGCGTACATGGGTATCTGCCTGTTCGCAATCTGGGCCAGCAGAAAGCATATAGCGAATGTCTTTGTCCACCTATACACCGGCAAGGGGGACGTGGATGACGCGGGCGAACCGTTAAGGTACCGCACTGCCGCCCTCGGAGTCGGGGTTGGTACGATTGCCTTAATGTTCTTCGTATGGGCGATGGGGATGTCGTGGTGGCTGATCATAGCCTTCTTTGCGATCTACTTTGCGCTCTCGGTTGCCATCACCCGCATGCGTGCGGAACTTGGACCCCCGGCGCACGACCTTCACATGGCCGGCCCCGACACCATCCTGCCGGCACTGATCGGGCCTGCCAACCTGGGCACGGGGAACCTGGTTGTACTCTCCATGATGTTCTGGTTCAACCGGGCGTACCGCTCGCACCCGATGCCGTTCCAGCTCGAGGGCTTCAAAATGGCGGAGCGTGCGGCCATGAGCTACCGAAGGCTGTTCGCCGCCATCGTCATCGCCGTTGTGGCCGGGACGATCGCCAGCTTCTGGTCACAGCTCCACATATGCTACCAGGTCGGTGCAGCTTCGAAGGTGGCCCCGCCAACGGTTCCACTGATTTTCGGCGGAGAGCCGTATCGGCGGCTCGACAGCTGGCTTGCGGGAGCGCCGCCGCCCAGCGGGAACATCATGTGGGCCATCAGCGCCGGCTTCGGCCTCACCATACTCCTCAACACCCTGCGGATGCGCTTCTTCTGGTTCCCGTTCCACCCCGTCGGCTATGCGGTATCCAGCAGTTGGTCCATGCACCAGCTCTGGATGTGCATGTTCATCGCGTGGCTGATCAAGCTTCTACTCCTCCGGTACGGCGGGCTGCGGACCTACCGCACGGCTGTGCCGCTGTTCCTCGGCGTGATCCTTGGCGAATGCGTAATGGGCAGCGTGTGGACGATTGTGGGCATAGCCCTCAACACCCGAACCTACGCCTTCTGGCCGTAATACCCCATTTCACCTGCAGAGACCCGGAATTTTTCCCGATAATTCTCGTGGCGACATTCGCATGTGGGTACATGGCCACACCCGCAAATTATATGTGAAATCTCCGGAAAGTGTATGGAATAAGCCGGTTGAAGGGGAGAGCGCAAGCCAGCCTTGCGATAGGGGCTACTTTCTGGGGGCCTGTCAGAGCGGCTCATCGCTTGTCGGGCATCCCAGGTGTTTACGTCAGCAATGCTAAGGAGGTGTACACAGGCACATGAAGGCACTCAGACAGATCAGGCGCAATAAGAAGGGTTTCACCCTGATCGAAATCATGATCGTGGTTCTGATCATCGGCATCCTGCTCGCAATCGCAGTTCCGAACTTCATCAAGGCGAGGGAGACCTCTCGCGCGAAGAGCTGTATAGCGAACTTGAAGCAGATTGATGCCGCCAAAGAGCAGTGGGCCATGGACCAGAAGAAAACAACCGGCGACTCGCCGACCTGGCCGGGCGATTTGGTGGGCGCAGCCAACTACATCAAGAAGACGCCCTCGTGTCCATCCGGTGGGACCTACACGGTCGGAGCGGTTGGCACAGATCCGGTGTGTAGCATCGGCGGTACACACGTCTTGTAAACCGGGCAAGAATGTGGGGTGGGTGAGCCGATACGGCCCCCACCCCCTGCTTGGTTGGAGCCCTCCGGCCGGGCCGGTGTCACCGCCGGCACGTGCTGGGAGGCTTTTCTTTTCTGCAGAGGCCTGCGCGCTCCACCCTGGTGACGCCTCTCGGAGTATTGCAGCAGTCGGAGGCTCGCGGTATGACAAGATTTCGAAACGGGGCACCTCGCAAGATGGGTTTCACCCTCATCGAGGTAATGATCGTCGTGTTGATCATAGGGATCATTCTCATGATCGCCACTCCGTCCTTTCTCAAAGCGAGGGAGACGTCGCAGGCTAAAGCCTGCAGATCCCAACTGCGGGAGACCCAGTACGCCAAAGAACACTGGGCCATGAACAATAGGAAGCAGATCACCGCCGTCGCCACGTGGGATGACTTGTATCCGATGTATCTTAAGAAGTTGCCGACATGTCCTGCCGGTGGCACGCTCACCATTGGGGCAGTGAACGACAACCCGACATGCAGTATCGGTGGGAGCCATGTCCTCGAATAGGGGTCCTGACCGCATGATGGAACGAAGAAATACGCTGAGGCGCAATCAAACCGGCTTCACGCTTATCGAAGTGATGCTGGCAGTATTCGTTCTCGCACTGACCGCCCTGATGTTTGCCGCTACGTTCCCGACTTCGCAGATATCTCGCATAAAGGCCGCGCACATGTCGTACGCGGTAAGCCTAGCTCAGCAGAAGGTGGAAGAACTCAGATCTGCCGGATACTCGGGTGTGATGGTCGGCGATCCGGTGGAAACACCGCTCACCGAGATGCCCGGCGGCATTCAGAGAATTGCCGTAACGCAGTACGCGCCGAATATCAAGAAGATAGAGGTTAGAGTTACCTGGACCGGATACCGTAGAGTAAGCGGCGATACGATTTTGGTAACTTTTATCAGCGATCATGGTTGAGCTCACGATGGAAACGGAACGTAGACTCACGGGACGCAGGGGCGTCACAATTATCGAGGCGGTGATCGCAGCCGGTTTACTCAGCCTGGTACTCGTTGTAACGCTGAGCTTGTTGGCCAACATGCTTGGCCTTTGGAGCAAGGGTGCGAGCGGCACGTCGGCGAACTCGCACGCCAGCCTTGCCATGCGAAAACTGGTGTTGGACATCGAGGAAGGCAAGTCGGCGCAAGTCAACGGCAGCCAGCTCGTCGTGTCCTTCCCGTACTACGACGCTTCTGCAGGTATGTACATGAAGGCCCTTCCCGGCGACACGGCCACATACTACCTTTCAGGGGAGACCGGCGACGAGCCCACGGGCGATTACCTGTGGAAAGTCGTTGGATCGACCAAGACTCGCCTCGCAAAGAATGTTGAGAGCCTATCGTTTGTGGTCACAAACGCGAGACTGGTGCGCATCAACTTGACCGGCCGAGATGTGGAGGGCGGTGCAATCAGCCCCAATTTAGTGCAGCAGAGCGTGAAGCTTCGCAACAGTTGAGAAGCAAGTCTCAGGTCATTGCTTTGCCGAGCGGCATGTAGAAACCGCAGCAGCTTCGGAGAGAAGGGTTGAGTCCCTGGGAAAGCTTCGAGGGTATGTTGGCCCCTACCCTCCGTTAGGAGCAGAAGCCGGAAGGAAGCAGGCGTACATGTTTCGTGACAGAATACATTCAAAAAAGGGCGCGGCACTGATAACCAGCGTCATGGTGATGCTGATGGTCTCAATGTTCGGCCTCGCCTACGTTGCACTTACTACCACAAATCTCTTGCGGGCTGGCAGGGACGAGCGCCGGGCCACCGCGTTCCACCTGGCTGAAGCCGGCCTGGAGTACGTCGTCGCGCAAATCACGACCCAGGCGGAAACCAACGGCGGGAAGATCATGCCGTGGAATTTCAACAGCAGCTCGCTGCTCGACTCGCTCCGTTCCCCAGCGACCGGCACTGTAGTGGTCACCCCTGACACGGGCGTCAGCAAGTACGCGACGGTTACTTCGAGCGCGACCTACCGCGGCATCACCCAGACAGTTCAAGTGCGCCTGAAGATTCGGAATGTCGGCATTTGGGACAATGCCATTTTTGCCGGCATCGGTCAATCCGGCAGAGGGATTAACGGCAATGTGGATGTACGAGGATCCGTTCACATTCTGGGGGAGGGCGAACCGTTCTCCGACCTGAATGGCAATGGTGTGTGGGATGCCGCCGAGCCATTTGCCGACAACAATGGTAACGGGATCTTCGAGCCGGATCTCGGCGAGACTTTCACAGACTTGGATGGCAACGGGCTGTGGAGCGATGCGGAGCCTTTCCAGGACAACAACCTTAACGGTGTCTACGACCCGCCGCTGACTGCAACCGAGCTGGCGAGCGACATTAGTGGTGATGCGCACATCGGTAACAACTACGATGGCATGCCTTCGACACTTCAGACGAAAATTCCGGCTCTGGTTCCCGAGCCGTTCGCCGGTGAATCGGTCTACACGCTCAACGCTGAACTTCGCGTCAAGCACGGCAAGGTCAATGTGTCGGGCTCGGCGACCGTCGGGCTTCCTAATGTGATGGGCAATGCTGTAAAAGAAACAATGGACGGCTGCTATGTCAACGACGGGTATGGTGGAAATCAGGGAACGAACAACGTCTACTCAGACAACGGCGCCAGCCAGCTCTACGACCTGGGCGATCGCGTCTCATTCCCAAGTCTGCTTGATCCTTACACCGACCCGGACACGGGAATCTCCTATGACACGTACAAGGACTATCTTGTGGGGAGGTCTCTGTTGGTGCCGGTAAGCGTCATCGACAGCGCCACCTCCAGCTTCTCCTACTCGAGTGGCACAAACTCGATATCCTGGGACGCACCAACCGATACGCTGACCATCAGCGGCATTATTCGGATTGCCGGAGATCTGGATTTGTGCAAGAAGCAAGAGGCGCTGAACTACACCGGGAGCGGGACGCTGTTCGTAGAGGGCGACATCCAGGTCCACGGCAGTGTCATGCCCACGTCTACATTCCCGACGGTCGATGCGCTTGGCTGCATAGCGGGACAGGACATATACTTCGCCACGGGCGGCGGCGAGGCCCAGCTTGACGCTGCCGGCGCGTGGTTTGCACAGCGAACGATCCTCAGCGCGAAGCAGAACCAGTTCGCAGGAACCTACCTCGCCAGCTATTTTGACATGGGGACGAACGTGCCGAACATCTACCAGGTGCCCGAGCTGGCAACCAACCTGCCGCCCGGTATGCCCGGCGGCGACGTGCGTATAGTTATCGCACAGGTACTGAGCTGGCGCCATCTGTAGAGCAGCGCACAGTCTGCCCGCAATTTCTTGTAGGCAGGCGGCAATCCTGATATAATTGAACCACCAAGAGGTTTTTAGACCTTTCCGGTCCGACTCGGCGGACCAAGAAGGGTCTTTTCTTTGATCCAGGGTGGAAGCAATGTTGTCGCGCGGCCTCGGATTGTTGGCGGCTCTCTTTCTTGTCGCGGTGTTCGGAATAGTGATCGGCCTGGTGCTGCTGGGCGGGGAAACGGTCTGCCCCGGGGTGAGCGTGGCAGGCATCGACCTGGGCGGGCTGAGCGTCGAGCAGGCGGCAAGCCGTCTGGCATCCCGTGCCTCCGAACTCGGCGATACCCGGGTCGTTCTCCGTCATAAAGAGAACGAGTGGCCCTCCTCAATCCACGAGTTTGGAGGCAGGCTGGACGTCGCCGCGTGCGCCCGCGCCGCTCATGGTGTCGGTCGGCGCAAGGGTATCTTCGAGCGCGTAAGCGAGGTGATCTCAGCCCGCCGGAAGGGGACTGATCTCCCCGCGCTCTACGCTTTCAGCGTGAATGCGGCGTCTGCTCATCTTCGAAAGCTTGCCCTCAGTATCAATGCCGATCCCGCCGACGCAGAAATTGAGGTCCGGGAAGGCTCGATACGGGTCGTCCCGGCAAAGCCGGGGATCGAGCTCCAGGTGGCAAAGAGCATCCGGCAAATCTGCTCGGCGGTCAATTCGGGCGGTCGGGAGGTTGACCTGGCCGTATCGCTCATCGCTCCGAAGGTATTCGCCGAGGATTTCGAGGGAATCGACGGCGTCATCGCTTCGTACTCAACAGCATACAAGCCCTGGGAGCGTGACCGGACTCACAATCTGAAGCTCGCCTGCCGTGCTCTCGACCGGGCACTCTTGCAGCCGGGCGAGCTCTTCAGCTACAACAAATTTGTTGGACCCAGGCTCAAGAAGTATGGTTTCCGCAAGGCATTGATATTCATGCGCGGCGAGGCGGAGCCGGGCGTGGGCGGAGGCGTCTGCCAGGTATCCACGACGGTGTACAACGCGGCGCTCCTCGCTGACCTCGAGATCGTGAGCCGGTCGCGTCATTCCCAGCCGGTAGTCTACGCGCCGGTCGGGCGAGATGCGACTGTGGCGTATGGATCCATCGACCTGCAGTTCAGAAACACTACAGATTCGCCTATATACATCCGCGCATCTGTGGGGAAAAAGACTGTTGACGTACACATCCTCGGGAAGCGGCAGGACGGCCGGGATGTCCGTTTGATCTCCACGGGACATCGTGTCATCCCGGCGCCTACCGTGGAAGAGCTGGATTCGGAACTCGAGCCCGGCGAGCGGGTGGTGCGTCGCCCCGGTCGGTCGGGTCACCGGGTGTCAGTCTACCGCATCGTCAAGGTAGATGGCGTCGTCACGAAGAGGGAGCTGGTCTCAAAGAACTATTACCGGCCCGAGAAGACGGTCATCGCCGTGAGGCCGCCGCCGTAGATAGTCGAGTATCTCGCGCGTGGAGGTTCCTCCCGCCGTTCGTGCCGGTGCCCATCTGCATCGCGCGCAAAATCTTGCCGTGCAGGTCTTGACAATAGAGCTTGATCAGCCTATAATAGCCCTGTACGGGTGGGTACGGGCGTGTGCTCACCCGTGTTGAACAAGTGAATACCGGCTTTGTGTTATGTTGTGCAGCACCCCGTGGAGGCTCTTTGCAGATTAGGACGGACCTAGACCCGGCAGCACGGAGGCGGCCCCATGATGGATCGGGAGTGCAGCGACAACTCGCCTGTCGGCTTCCACAAGATGCTGGACGAGGAGATCGTCGTTTGGGCAAGAAGTGGAAGCAAGAGGGCGACGGAGCATCTGCTGAACAAGTACAAAAGCCTGGTCGAGGGAAAAGCTCGATCGTACTTCCTGGTCGGCGCGGATCATGAGGACGTAGTCCAGGAAGGAATGATAGGCCTTTTCAAGGCGATTCGGGATTTTCGGGCGGATAAGCTCGCTGGTTTCAAGGCCTTCGCGGAGCTCTGCGTCACTCGGCAGATAATCACGGCTGTGAAAACGGCGACCAGGCAGAAGCACGTGCCGCTGAACCGCTATGTCTCGCTCCACAGAGCCGCAACGGACGAAGGGTCCGATGGCGCGCTGATAGATATCCTCCCCGATGTCTGCGTGGTCGACCCGGAAATGGTCGTCGTAGGCTCGCAGGTGACGGATTACCTGAGGAACGATGTGCACGATGAGCTGAGCGCGCTGGAGTCGAGAGTGCTGAACTGCTACCTGCGAGGCATGTCGTACCGCGAAATGGCGGCGCAGCTGGCATGCCACACGAAGTCAGTGGACAATGCTCTCCAGCGTGCAAAGCGCAAAATAGGGGAACACATCGCCGGAGATTGATGCCGACGTAGCTCAATTGGCAGAGCAACGGTTTTGTAAACCGTAGGTTGCGGGTTCGAGTCCCATCGTCGGCTCCATATGCACGGGGGGATTCCCGAGTGGTCAAAGGGGGCAGACTGTAAATCTGCTGGCTACGCCTACGGAGGTTCAAATCCTTCCCTGCCCATTTTTAATTCTCCCACCTTCATGC
>Ga0114930_10005362_pt1 | contig 10566 bp, 7 predicted proteins | sample AnhtaG_FD_87300 | JGI IMG/M metagenome (GOLD analysis project Ga0114930, IMG submission 87300) | Deep subsurface microbial communities from Anholt, Denmark to uncover new lineages of life (NeLLi) - Anholt_01485 metaG | ecosystem: Environmental > Aquatic > Marine > Oceanic > Sediment | place... | reverse complement strand
CGCCGACGTGTTCCTCGGCTGCTCGAGCGCCGGCGTGCTGAAGCCGGAGATGGTCGCGGAAATGGGCACCCAGCCGCTGATTCTCGCGCTGGCCAATCCGGAACCGGAAATCCGCCCGGAAGAAGCAAAGAAGGTGCGCCCGGACGCGATCATCGCCACGGGCCGTTCGGACTATCCGAACCAGGTCAACAACGTGCTGTGCTTCCCGTTTATCTTCCGCGGCGCGCTCGACGTGGGCGCGACAACCATCACGGAAGAGATGAAGCTCGCCTGCGTGCGCGCGATCGCGGAACTGGCGGAAGAAACTGATCAGGGCGATGAAGTGGCGAAGGCCTACGAAGGCCATACGCTCGAATTCGGCCCGGATTACCTGATCCCGAAGCCGTTCGACCCGCGCCTGATCATCAAGATCGCGCCGGCCGTCGCGCAGGCTGCGATGGACTCGGGTGTCGCCACTCGTCCGATCAAGGACATGGACGCGTATCGCGAAGAACTCGGCACCACCGTCTACCGTACCGGCATGGTGATGCGTCCGGTGTTCGCGGCAGCGAAGTCGGCGCCGGCGCGCATCGTGTTTGCCGAAGGTGAGGACGAGCGCGTGCTGCGCGCGGCGCAGTTCGTGCTGCTCGAGAAGATCGCGAGGCCCATCCTGGTCGGCCGTCCGGCGGTGATCGACATGCGTCTGAAGAAGATGGGTTCGAAGCTCAAGTGCGGCGAAGACTTCGAGATCGTCAATCCGGAAGACGATCCGCGCTACCAGAAGTGCTGGCAGGAATATCACGAGATCGGTGCGCGTGAAGGCGTGACGCCGGAAGTCGCGAAGGCCGCGCTGCGCAAGTTCAATACGCTGATCGGCGCGATCCTCGTGCGTGTGGGTGACGCTGACGGCATGATCTGCGGCATGATCGACACGTACCAGAGCCATCTGAAATTCGTCGAGCAGGTGCTGGGCAAGGCGGAAAACGTCCAGAACCTGGCGGCGATGAACCTGCTGATGCTGCCGGGGCGCAACCTGTTCATCTGCGATACGTACATCAACGAAGTGCCGAGCGCCGAGCAACTCGCCGACATGACGGTGCTGGCCGCAAGCGAAATCGAGAAGTTCGGCATTACGCCGAAGGTCGCGCTGCTGTCGAACTCGAACTTCGGCAGCGTGCCCTCGGCATCGTCGCAACGCATGGCCGAAGCACGCAAGCTGATTGCGCAACGCGCGCCGGCGCTCGAGATCGACGGTGAAATGCACGGCGACGCGGCCTTGTCGGAAATGGTCCGCAAGGCTGCGTTCCCGGGCACGACGCTCACGGGCGAAGCCAATCTGCTGATCATGCCGAACGTGGAAGCCGCGAACATCACGTACAACCTGCTGAAGATGATCGGCGGCGAAGGTGTGACGGTGGGGCCGTTCCTGCTCGGCGCGGAGAAGCCGGTGCACATCCTGACGCCGGCTGCGACCGTGCGCCGGATCATCAACATGACGGCCGTCGCTTCGGCGAATGCACGGGTGCGGGCTAACGCGCAGTAACTGAGGTTGTTGCACCTGATGCGGGCGTCGCCATGCGGCGCTCGCATATCTCACGCATCAATTGGTTTTACGCGTGAGCCACGAGTAAAAAAGGCGGCTGTCCTTACGGGCAGCCGCCTTTTCCATTGGCATCTACAACAAGATCATCTGCTGGTCAGAGGATCACGCGGCATGTTGCGCCTGACCGTCCTGCGGCGCACGCCAGCGCGCCAGCAAGCCTTGCCACTTCACGCGCACGCCCTTCAGGTTGTTTTCCTTCACGTGTCCGTAGCCGCGGATGCCGTCGGGCAGATTCGCCAGTTCCACCGCGAGAGCATGTTTCTGCACGCTCAGGCCGCCGATCAGCTCCCGCACCAGCGCTTCGTACTCGCCGATCAACGCGCGCTCGGTGCGACGCTCTTCCGTCTTGCCAAACACGTCAAACGCGGTGCCGCGCAAGAACTTGAGTTTCGCGAGCACGCGCATGGCGCTCAGGATCCACGGCCCGTACTTCTTCTTGATCAGATGGCCGTGCGCATCCTTCTTCGAGAAAGCCGGCGGTGCGAGGTGGAGGTTGACCTTCCAGTCGCCCTCGAAACTCGCTTTCAGCTTTTCCATGAAGGCCGGGTCGGCATACAGACGCGCGACTTCGTACTCGTCCTTGTAGGCCATCAGCTTGTGCAGGTTTTTCGCCACGGCCTCGGTCAACGGCAATTGACCGTCACCGACGTCGAGCGCAGATTCGGCCACTCGCACCTGCGCTACCAGTTCGCGATAGCGTGCCGCGTAGGCCTCGTCTTGCCATGCAGTGAGGTAATCGGCGCGCTTGTCGATCAGCGTGTCGAGCGCCTTCGGCGTATGCAGTGAGACAATCTTGCTGCTGGTCTCCGATGCTGCGGTGCGGCCTTGCGACTGCGCGATGTTGCGCACGGCTGCAAGGTCGTGTGCGGCGCGGCGGCCCCACTCGAAGGCCGCCCGGTTTTTCTCGACCTGCACCGCGTTCAGTTCGATCGCCCGGATCAGCGATTCGTACGTGAGCGGCACCCAGCCCTTTTGCCACGCATAACCGAGCACGAACGGGTTCGTGTAAATTGCGTCGCCGAGTAGCGCGACGGCGAAATGGTTGGCGTCGATTGAGTCGACGCCTGCTTCGCCTGCGCCTGCTCGCACGTCCGCTTCCGCGTCGGCGCCCGGGAATTGCCAGTTCGGGTTCTTGATGAAGGCGGCGGTCGGTGTGCGCGCGCTGTTCAGCACGACGCGCGTGCGGCCGACCTGCATCCGCGAGACGCATTCGTCGCTGGCGGTGACGATCGCGTCGCAGCCGATCACGAGGCTTGCTTCGCCCATGGCGATGCGGGTCGCGTGGATATCGGCCGGCTGGTTCGCGATCTGCACGTGGCTCATCACCGCGCCGCCTTTCTGCGCGAGACCGGTGACGTCCAGCACGGTCACACCCTTGCTCTCGAGGTGCGCGGCCATGCCCAGCAACGCGCCGATCGTCACGACCCCCGTGCCGCCCACGCCCGTGATGAGCACGCCGTATGGCCGCTCGATCGACGGCAGATCCGGCGTGGGCGCCGGCGGCATCGCATCGGCGGTCGCGCCTGACGAGGCCTTGGGCTTCTTCAACTGTCCGCCTTCAACTGAAACGAAGCTCGGGCAGAAGCCGTTCACGCACGAGAAGTCCTTGTTGCAGGTCGACTGGTTGATCTGGCGCTTGGTGCCGTACTCGGTATCGAGCGGCTCGACCGACAGGCAGTTGGACTTGACCGAGCAGTCGCCACAACCTTCGCAGACGGCTTCATTGATCACGACGCGGCGCGCCGGGTCCGGATAGGTGCCGCGTTTGCGGCGGCGGCGCTTTTCGGTCGCGCAGGTCTGGTCGTAGATCAGGATCGAGGTGCCGGCGATCTCGCGCAGTTCGCGCTGCACATCGTCGAGCTGGTCGCGGTGATGAATCGTGATGCCCGGCGCGAGTCCGACATTCGCGTGGTACTTCTCCGGCTCGTCGGTGACGATCACGATCTTCGCGGCGCCTTCGGCAGCGAGCTGATGGGTGATCTGCGGCACGGTCAGCACGCCGTCCACCGGCTGGCCGCCGGTCATGGCGACCGCGTCGTTGTACAGGATCTTGTAGGTGATGTTCGCCTTCGAGGCGATCGCTGCGCGAATCGCCAGCAGCCCCGAGTGGAAGTAGGTGCCGTCGCCGAGGTTGGCGAACACGTGCTTGTCGTTGGTGAACGGCGCCTGGCCGATCCACGCCACGCCTTCGCCGCCCATCTGGCTAAAGGTGCTGGTGCTGCGGTCCATCCACACGGTCATGTAGTGACAGCCGATACCGGCCATCGCTCGCGAGCCTTCGGGCACATTGGTGGACGTGTTGTGCGGGCAGCCGGAGCAGAACCACGGCTTGCGCTCGACTTCGACGCGCGGCCGGGCCAGCGCCTTTTCCTTTGCTTCGATCACCGCGATGCGGGCGGCAATGCGCGCACGCACATCGGCGGGCAGATCGAATTTTTCCAGACGCGTGGCGATCGCCTTGGCGATAATCGCCGGCGACAGCTCATAGTGCGCCGGCAACAGCCAGTTGCCCATCGGCACCGACCATTCGCCGCCGGCGCCGTCTTTTTCGTCGAACTTGCCGAATACGCGCGGACGCTGTGCGTCGGGCCAGTTGTACAGCTCTTCCTTGATGGCGTATTCGAGGATCTGGCGCTTTTCTTCGACCACGAGGATTTCTTCGAGGCCACGCGCGAACGCATGCGCGCCCTGTGCTTCGAGCGGCCACACGCAGCCCACCTTGTACAGGCGAATGCCGATGCGCGAGCAGGTTTCGTCGTCGAGGCCGATGTCGGTGAGCGCCTGGCGGACGTCGAGATACGCCTTGCCGGCCGTCATGATGCCGAAGCGCGCCTGCGGCGAATCGATCTCCACGCGGTCCAGCTTGTTGGCCCGCACATAGGCGAGTGCGGCATACCACTTGTAGTCGAGAAGGCGCGCTTCCTGGACCAGCGGCGGATCCGGCCAGCGGATATTCAGGCCGCCTTCCGGCATGGCGAAGTCTTCCGGCAGGACGATCTTCGTGCGGTGCGGATCGATGTCCACGGAAGCGGATGATTCGACCACGTCAGTCACGCATTTCATCGCGACCCACAGGCCGGAATAGCGGCTCATGGCCCAGCCGTGCAGGCCGAAGTCGAGATATTCCTGCACGTTCGACGGAAACAGCACCGGTAGGCCGCAGGCCTTGAACATATGTTCGGACTGGTGCGCGAGCGTCGAGGACTTGGCGGCGTGGTCGTCGCCAGCGAGCACGAGTACGCCGCCGTGTTGCGCCGAACCGGCCGAATTGCCGTGCTTGAGCACGTCGCCCGAGCGGTCGACGCCAGGGCCCTTGCCGTACCACATCGAGAACACGCCGTCGTATCGGGCGTTCGGATACAGGTTGACCTGTTGCGAACCCCACACGGCGGTGGCGGCGAGGTCTTCGTTGACGCCGGGCTGGAACACGACCTGGTGCGCGGCGAGATGCTGCTTCGCCTTCCACAGCGACTGGTCGAGACCGCCAAGCGGCGAGCCGCGATAGCCGGAAATGAAACCGGCGGTGTTGAGCCCTGCGGCTTTGTCACGTTCCTGCTGCAACATCGGCAGACGCACGAGGGCCTGGATGCCGCTCATGTAAGCGCGGCCGCGTTCGAGCGTGTATTTGTCGTCGAGCGTGACGGAATTGAGCGCGGCTTCGAGCGAGGCTCGCTGACCAGCGTCTAGCGGGGCATTCATTTGTCTGTACTCCTCCAGCCTGTTTGGGATCGCCAAAGCTTGGTGGCCTCGGCATCTTGTGAATGCTCTGACCGGGGTCGCCATATTGACGTGTTTTAAGGGATGGTAGCACTGGGAGAAACCCGCCGCATGGCATTAAAAATGCTGTCATTTCACGCCGTATCGCGGCTTTCGAATGACGTGGTTATGACAGGTAGGCGCCTGATTGAATTATTTTCACGGCATTGTGTAACGAGCTGTAAAAGCTTCAAAGTTGCGGAACCGCTCTTGAAAAGCCTGTCTAACCACCCACCTGTGCGCGTGTCCGCGCAACGCTCCGCGGTTGGTGGAGCTTCACGACAAGCAGGCAGTCAGAAAAGGAGTACGCATGAACACTAGAAATATCCAGACCTTCCTGATGGTTTCGGCCGCATTCTTTGCGATGAGCGCACCGGTGCGCTCCGGCAGCGCGAGTACGCTTGCCAACGCGGTCGCGCTCACGGCGAGAATCACGCCGGCATGCATCGCTGCAGAGTGCGTTGCACCGTCAGGCGAAGCCGACGAGGACGAGCGGCGTTCCTGATGGGCCGCTCAGGCGGTTCGCCAATCTGATTTTTGCCGGCGCCTGAAGCAAGGCGGCGGCTGAAACAACAAAGGGCGGAGATCTTGCGATCCCCGCCCTTTTCTTTTGGTGCCGTGCCGTTATGCCGCGACGGCGTTACGCCTTGTCCTGCACCACGCCGCGGCGAATCTGATCCAGCTCGATCGATTCGAACAGCGCCTTGAAGTTGCCTTCGCCAAAGCCCTGATTACCCTTGCGCTGAATGATCTCGAAGAAGATCGGGCCAATCTGGTTCTCGGTGAAAATCTGCAGCAGCAGATCGTCGGGTGCGCCGTCGATCAGGATCTTGCGCTTGCGCAGTTCCTCCAGCGGCTCGCCGTGATTCGGCACGCGGCGATCGACCAGCTCGTAGTAAGTGTCGATCGTGTCAAGCAGCGAAATGTTCGATGCGCGCAGTCCGTCGACGGTGCGATAGATGTCGTTGCTGCCAAGTGCGATGTGCTGGATGCCTTCGCCGTGGTACGCGTCGAGGTACTCCTGGATCTGCCCGGCGGTTTCCGACCCTTCTTCGTTGATCGGAATGCGGATCTTGCCGCACGGGGAAGTCATGGCCTTCGACTTCACGCCCGTCACCTTGCCCTCGATGTCGAAGTAGCGCACTTCGCGGAAGTTGAACAGACGTTCATAGAACTCCGCCCATTCCTGCATGCGGCCACGGTGGACGTTATGCGTCAGGTGGTCGATGTAGGTGAGGCCGTGGCCGACCGGGTTCGGGTTGGCGCCGGGAATCGGCACGAAGTCGACGTCATAGATGCCGATGTCGCCAATGCTGTTCGGCTCCGCGCCGTTCTTGCCGCGCCAGCGGTCCACGAAATAGATCAGCGAATCGCCGATGCCCTTGATCGCCGGAATGTTCAGCTCCATCGGGCCGGTCTTGTTGTCGAAACCCCACGCGCCTTTTTCGAGTGCCTGCTGGTAGGCCTTGGCGGCGTCCTGGACGCGGAAAGCGATCGCGCAGATCGAAGGGCCGTGCAGGCGTGTGAAGCGTTGCGCGAACGAATCCGGTTCCGCGTTGACGATGAAGTTGATCTCGCCCTGGCGATACAGCGTCACATCCTTGTGACGATGCCGCGCGATGGCGGTGAAGCCCATCTGTTCGAACAGCTTGCCAAGTGCCTTGGGGTCCGGGGCGGTGTACTCGATGAACTCGAAGCCGTCAGTGCCGACGGGGTTGTCCCAGGTTTGAACCTGCATGTCTGTCTCCTTCCAGATGGGCGCGCGCATTGCGCAATCGAATGTCGCCAGTGTAAAGGGCTACCCGCGGAGAAAACTTGCGAACTTAATCGTGTCTGGCTAGGCTGGCGCTATTTCATGGCTCAAATTAAGACTGAGGCGGCAGAAAATGCACAATATCGCGATGGCTGCGCTCGATCGGCGGATTCTCAACCTCCTGCAGGGGGATGGAAGATTGTCGAATCAGGAGATCGCGGAGCGCGTGAATCTGTCGCCCAGTCCTTGTCTGAGGCGCATTCGCCGGCTGGAGGAGAGCGGCGTGATCCGGGGTTATGTGGCGTTGCTCGACGCGCGGCGGCTCGGCCTCGACCTGCTTGCCTATGTGAATGTGCGGCTGGAAAAGCGCGGCGGACCGGCGCTCGGCCCGCGCGGCGACGGCACGACGCACGCTGACCTGTTTCGCGCCGCGGTGCAGGCCTGGCCGGAGGTGGTGGCCTGCCATGCAATGACGGGGGATATGGATTACCTGTTGCGTGTGCAGGTGGAGGATATGGCGCACTTCTCGCGCTTTGTGCAGGACCAGTTGCTGCACCATCCCTCGGTGATCGACGTGAAGACGAGCTTTTCGCTCGCGACGATCAAGGAGACGACTGCGCTACCTATCTTGTGAGCGTTGTGAGCGAGGGTGCTGCTACGGCGGCCATGGCGTATCGCCCGGGACCGCCGCGGGTGTCGGAGACGGTCAGGCAGCGACGGCGGCCGGCAGGAGCGATTCGAAAATCTTCGAAGCCTGACGTGCCTGGCGCTTCAAGGCGTAGTCGAACACAGCGGCTTGCTCCTGCAGCATTTCGGCAATGATGCTCGACTGGTCCGCGGGCGGCAGCGTCAGATAGGCGTCGGCCTCACCGTACGCATACTCGATCTTCATGCCGGCTTTCCTGGCGATGTGCATCATCGTGGAGTTGCGCGACAGGCAGTGCATATAGAGCGTGGTCACGTGCGTGTTACGGCTGCGAATCGCGGCGCGCTCGAACAGCTTGCTGCCGATACCCTGGCCGCGCACGCTTTCCAGCACCGACACGCCGAACTCGGCGGTGCGCTTGTCGCCTTCCGCCGGAAGATAGGCCAGGTGGCCCACGCCGACCAGTTGCAACTGGTTGTCGAAGACGCCGAATACGGTGTCCCGCGTGAAATCGATAGAACGGACGTAGTTCTCGATCACATGGTTCGGCACGATTTGGCCGAAGCGCAGCAGACGGTCGTCTTCGTCGAGCGCGAGGAAGTGCGTGAGCAGGCGTTCGCGGTCGACGGCGGTCAGTTCCCGCACCAGAGCATGCGCGCGACCGGCAGCCTGCATCAGGCGATCTGATGCGACGATCGGCTCAGCGGCGCGGGTAGTAGGCGTAGTCATGGTTGGGTTCTCCTATTCGTCAGGCGGCATGGTGCACCGCAAAAACGATTTTAACCGAAACCCCATCCCATAACTAGGGAAAACCCGGATGTCAATTCGACAATCCGCTCTATTTTGCTACGAACCCATTTTTATATTATTGATTTATAAAAGATATTTAATTCGCATAGATGATGCGAAGTGCTGTGGCTGCGCGGCAACTATTCGTCTGATATATGTTGCCGTGCAATATGTCCGCACCGTGAAAAGCTATTCGGCGGCCCTCAGTCCGTGGTCGACCATCTCGACCACCTGCTCGGCGAATTCCCGGTAGCCCATCCGGCCGCCGGGCTTCAGCCACGTGAAGGTCCAGTTGATCATGCCGAACACCATCATCGTCAGCGCCGTCTGGTTTTCGCGGGTGGCGCGCTCGGGATAGGCGCGCGTCAACTGGCGGGCGAACGCCGCCACCACGTCGCGCTGGCGGTTCAGGATGATCTCGCGCTGCGTGTCCACAAGGTATTTCACGTCGTTCAGCAGCGCGACGTGCCGGCTGTGCGAGTTTTCGTATTCGGAGAGGAATGCGCGGATCAGCTCGGCAAAGGTTTCGCGTTCGGTCAGTGCGCGCCGCTGGCTCGAGCCTTCCACTTCCGCGATGATCAGCATCAGCCGCTTGGTGTAGCGGTCGAGCAGATCGAACAGGATCGCTTCCTTGCTTTCGTAGTAGTGGTAGAGGCGCGCCTTGGAGGTGCCGCTGGCGGCAGCCAGATCGGCCATTGAAGTGCTCGGATAGCTGGTCTGCGCGAACTTGGCGGCGGCCAGTTCGAGGATCTGGTCGCGCTGGGTTTCGTGATCGGGGGCTCGGGTGCGGGCCATGGTGTCCGGAAGGCTTAGCTGGAGCAGGTGGAAAGGGCTGCGCGCAGTTCCAGTGCGCGCCATCCGGAGGCGTCGCCGCGCAGGCACACGCGTGCGCTCGAGGCGAGTTCGCGCAAGCGCCAGAGCACGATGCTGTCGCTGACCAGGAAGCCGAGTTCGCTGCTCATCAGTTGCGCGCCGATGCGGGAAGCCGGTTGCCAGGCGTCGTCCGCCTGTTCGAGGATCTGCGCGTCCAGATCGGCGAAGGCGCCGCTCGTGCAGGTGTTGTCGCGCCAGCGGCGGGTTTCGCCGTTCGCCTGTTTGACTTCCTGCCATTCGAGTGCGAGCCGGCTGATGCGCAGCACCGAGATCGGCGCGGCGTCCGCGAGTCGCTCCTGCAGGATCGCGGGACTGAACATGCCGACCGAGGTGGCGCCGTCCTCGCGGCGCAGCCCGCTGGTATCCGGATCCGCGAGATCGCGGACCGACAGGCGCACCTCGTTCAGGCGTTGCGGCGTGTTGCGCAGGTGATAGCAGACGCGCCGCAGCATGAGCTGGTCCGACGCGCTTTCGCCGTGCCACACGACGACCTGCATCCCGGCTGCGGCGATGTCCGCGAGCGCGGCCGCCTGTTCGTCGAATTCGCGCGGGAAATCGCGCGGATCGCCTTCCATCACCTGTTCCCAGAACCGGGCGCGCATGTGCGGCACGTCGTCGACGCCGCGTAGCGGACCGACTGCGAGATCGTCGCGCAGCGCGTGCACGGGGTCGTCGCGTCCGGCCGCGTGCAGCGCGACGCGCAAGGAATCGGCGGCGTAATCGCCATTGGTCAGGTGAATCGTGGTCATCGACAGCTCGCTTACAGGCAGAAACCGGAATAGAACGGGGCCGCTCGCCGACCGGTATCCTGTCCCGGTCCCGAGCGGCCCCTAGTGTAAGCGGATCGGGTGGGCGCCGAAAGCATGCGGGCGCGCGACGCGCGCCGGAGGCGGCGCCTAGCGTTCGTCGAAACTGACCACGACGCGCTCGCTGACCGGATGGCATTGACAGGTCAACACGAAGCCGTCGCGGATCTCCTGCTCTTCGAGCGTGTAATTCTTCTCCATCCGCACTTCGCCCTCGACCACTTTCGCGCGGCACGTGCAGCACACGCCGCCCTTGCACGCATACGGTAGCGCCAGGCCCGCGCGCAGGCCGACGTCGAGCAGACTCACGCCTTCGTAGGGCAGACGCAGCTTGCGCCGCTTGCCGTCGAGCACGATCTCG
>Ga0114930_10005360_pt1 | contig 10567 bp, 5 predicted proteins | sample AnhtaG_FD_87300 | JGI IMG/M metagenome (GOLD analysis project Ga0114930, IMG submission 87300) | Deep subsurface microbial communities from Anholt, Denmark to uncover new lineages of life (NeLLi) - Anholt_01485 metaG | ecosystem: Environmental > Aquatic > Marine > Oceanic > Sediment | place... | reverse complement strand
GGTTGTGTCGTTTTGTTCAGTTCCTTTTAGATCTGAAGGAGTCGAACGAAGTTTAAGAGCAAGAAAAGGTCTTGAGGAACTCATGAAATATACTGATACTTTAATCCCTATTCCAAACGATAATCTTCTCCGTTTTAACCAAAAACTCCCTGTTCTAGCTGGTTTTAAAATAATGGATGAAGTTTTAATTCGATCTATTAAAGAAATAATAAATCTGATAAATAACTGTGGTTTGATTAATATCGATTACGCAGATGTTAGGAAAGTGTTAGAAAAGAAGGGAAATTATCCTTCTGGGCTAATAGGTATTACAGAATCGTTAGGGGAAGAAGTTGATCTAATAAATAAATCTAAACTAGCAATACACAATCCTCTTTTAGAACCGGACACAAAAAAAGTTGATAAATGTATAGTTTCCGTTTCTGGCGATCATCAATTATCATTATCTAAGATAGACAAGATTATTTCAACAATTTCCAGCGAAATCCCAGATACAGCATCTCTTAAATTCGGAACTTCCTTGAATCCTATGCTAGGATCAAAAATTCGAATCATGGCACTCGGTAGGGGACCAATATCTCCTTACGTCCGAGCAGCAGCAGAAGGAATAGACTTTCCTCAACTTAATCTTACACAACTTTAAATTTATACTAGCATTATAGATGGATTTTCGATTGAATTCAGAAGACCTTGTGGTAAGATGATTTTTACAAAATTTCTTTAATCATATTGGGATAGGGGGATCCTCTAAAATTTATTCAGCACCCCCGAGAGCCGAATGTCCTTTTTGTGATAAGTCTATTTCAGTTAATGCAAAATTTTGTAATCGATGCGGTAATACCCTTGAAGATAAATAGAATTTTTGAGAGTCTGGTAATCGAATTTTTTTCTTTTCTTTTTTGTTCTTATCTTTGTCTTTATAATAGTTTGGTATGACAAAAACGCCATTTTTCCCATATAGATATAAATCATCTCCGATTCTTTCATAAGACATGCATTTGAATTATTTCGGTTCTATTTAAACAAAAAATGGAAAGATTTGTCCATCTATTTAAAGAAAAAATCATTATAGACTATACTATTATTACTAAGAAAAAATAAAATCAATGTAAATGCTCCGAGTCATTATCTAACTATTTAGATAAAAGTAATCGCAAGATAGGTATAATCAGCTCGTAATCCTCTTGTACCAGGATGTGACTATTGCGAATATAGAGAATCGCCTGCTTGTAAATATATAATATCAATTAATCTTATGTTTACATATTCAGAATAAGTTATATCTATATAATCGTTTCATGGTAATTATCGCTACTATAGAAATCGCTCCAATTAGTAAAACCAAATTATATCCCGGGATAGCTGGTTGAGATGGGATGCTTTTTATAACAGTCACGCTTTCATTGCCAATATTTCCTGCTCCATCTATTGCATAGAAGGTGATTGTTATCTCTCCTTCAGGAGTATCCGTCCACGCATCTTGGTCTATCGTTCCAGTTAATTCTGAGAAGGAGAAAGTTCCCGCAATACCTTCTATAGTGTACCAAGTAGACAAAAGATTCTCTTCAATAATAGAAATATTATATACAGGGGGTATACTTCTGTATTTTTCGTCTTGTACCGGAGAGTGAATTGTAATATCTGGTATATAAGTATCTTTTCTTACAATAACTTCACTCGAATTGACATTACCAACTGAATCTATTACATAGAAAATGATTGAAACGGTTCCATTCCCAACATTATTCCATTCAGATTGAGAAAAATGTGTTTCTGCTGTATAAGTGATGTTAGGTCTTCCATTAAGGGAATATTGTTTTGTTTGGATATTTGGCTCATCTATACTAAGTGAAAAGTTAATAGTAGTAATTCCGCATAATTGAAACGGTGTGGGGGTGTTTATTGTAATCTTTGGAGCAGTTGTATCTTTAGTAACATTTATTTCTTTAAATCCTAGATTCCCTGCGGAATCGTTTGCATAAAACCTGATTGTTATTACTCCATCTTCCTTCTGCTCCCACGCAGATTGATTTATAATGCTAGTTAATCCTGAAAAGGTATAATTTATTGCACCAGCATCTATCGTATACCATGTAGAGTTTATTGGTGAGAGATCATTTATAGTAATATTAAATTCAGGAGCACTTGATCCAAAAATATCATCTATCGATGGTGAATTAATAATAATCTGTGGTATAGCGTCTTTAAAAACTGTAATTTTTGCAAATCCTATATAATCCCTTGAGTCATTTATATAGAAATTAATTGATACCAGACCGTCTTCTTCCATATTCCATAAAGTCTGATCAAGTTTTCCAATCACGTCATTAAGAGTTTTATTGGTTAATCCTTCATCTAAACTATACCACATTGCATCAGCCTTTCCTTCGTCTATAGAGATATTAAAAGTTGGGCTATCATCATAAGTTGAATTCATAATAGGTGATTTAATACTAATAATAGGAGGATCCCACCATATAGGAAAATTGTCTATATTCCCCGATGTACCTGAAATATTATAAGGTTCATCACCAATGCCATCATCATTCATGTCTTTACCTGAGTAATCTGACCAATAATTGCCAATACTACCATTATCCCATAGAGTATTATCTACGGAATCATAAGCATTAATCGAATTTTGAATAAAAGTATTATTAAAAAAGAGATTTCTTTCACCAGATGTAATATATGCGCCAATTTCATTATCTTTGATTAGGTTATTTCTAATAGTATTGTTATCGTTATCATTGTACCTCATCCATATTCCAATATCATTATTTATAATGAGATTTAAATTTATAACACTTAATTTACAGTATTGCAAACATATCCCGTTCTGGTTTCTTGTAATTATATTATTCAGTAAAAATATTTCAGGATTATTAGAAGGTTCTATATGAACTACTATTCCCTCAAAATTGTTATGGATTTCATTATTATATAGTGTAATAAATTTACAACTATAATATAGAAGAATACCCCGTCCTCTATTATTAGCTATTTCATTTGACGAAATTAATATGTTTTCACAGTTATATATTTCTATTCCGCTCTTAACATTTGAAGAAAACTTATTTTTAATAATTGTGAAATTTTTGCAATAAAACATTACCAATCCTGATGTAGCATGAGAAATATTAACTTGTGAGATTAAACTATCATTACAGTTTACGATAAATAGATATCCCGGATTAGGATAATCTGATTCATCTAAATTGGTTTTATTAACAAAATAATAAATCGATTTTCCGTTAATAGTATTGGATGTATCAATAAAATGCGAAGATAACGCATCTATAGATCCCCCTTCACAATATATTGCACAATTATAAAATGTATTATTATAAAAGCTATTGTTATAAGATGATAATCTTACTCCTAAACCATTTTTACTATAAAAATAATTATTAGAGAAACTATTATTGCTAGATTCTATAATTTTTACCCCTATATCATTTAAAGTCAAGTTATTACTTATTATATCTGTTCCTTTACATCCTACCAAATAAATTCCATTTTCGTAACTATCACTTATATTGTTTTTTATAATCTTGTTATCATTTGAATTTCTTAATAAGATACCATCTAAAACATTATTACTAACAACATTATTAATTATTGTATTGTTATGACAATGATATAGGTAAAATCCTCGAGTTGCAGTACTAATAGTTAAGTTAGAAATGACAGATTTATTACAATTAACTAAAATAACTTGTCCTGCATTAGTAAAATTATTTTTATTTAATCCTACTTTATTGGAATAATAATATACTGGTTTATTATTTACTAAATTTGATGTGTCAATGTCTAATGAGGATTCACCAGTAAGAATTCCACATTCAATCATGATATTATTCGATAATTTATTGTTTTTACCCTCTATACAGATAGCTTCTTGTCTGCTTTTAACAAAGGTATTATTAGTTATGGTATTATAGTTTCCCTCTATATAGAACCCTCCATGATTATAATTAGCTACATTTTCAGAGAAACTATTATTATTGGAATACTCAAGAATAATTCCATAAGCATTATTATTTGCTGTATTATCAACTATTGTCATATTGGTAGCTGATTCTAAAAATATACCAGCGTGATTAAGCGTGAAATTATTTTTTATTATTTTACCATTTTGAGAATCAGAAATTTTTATTCCTGCATAATTCCAAGAACTCCCTGAATCGTAGAGATAACAGTTTTGAATAATGAAGGATTGAATAGTATTTATAATATGAATGCAATTGTCTAATCTTAAACCATCTATTGTAACATTTTCTATTATAAAAGGATCAGAGAAAGTTCCCGAACCACTACACCAAGGCTGACTAACGGCCCACGTCCAATTATCACCTGTTATTCCAGTACCATCGATATAAATTGGTGAACCGGTAAGATTCCAATATCCATTTATTTTCAAATTTGGTAAATTTGATTCAATTAAATTATCATTAAAGTATAAGAATAAATTGAAATAATTTGAACTTTGAAGATATAAAGAGTAAATTAAAGCTGACAAAAATAAGATCCTAACTTTTTTGGATGGATTCATAGATTTTTATCTTTTTATTATTCCGGATTTTTATATTACATATTATCAATATTATTTTTAAATTTTTCATAATGAAGAATAAAATAACGAGACGAGTGCCCCCGTATAAGACGGGGTTGGTGAGGTGGGGGTGTAATTAGTTCAGTTGGGTTTGGTGTAGAAAAGTAATTAAAACATTTCATTAAACTTATCTTAAAAAAAGACTTTTTGTTATTAAAAATTGCTTCAAGGTGAATTTACTATCAGCGATAGAATGCCAGAAGAAGAATTAAAAGAAAAAATCCGAGACTTCTTAAAAAAAAGAAAGATACTCGTACTCTGCACTTGTTCGGACAATACACCTCGCGCAACACCTATGGATTTTTATATGGACAAGAGATCAAATGATTTTAATATATATGTAGGACCTGCTCCTGGGAGAAAAGTAAAAAACATAGAAGAAAATCCAAATGTTAGTATTGGAATCTATACTCCTATGGATACTGGTAAAATACAAGGCATGCAAATTACCGCATCTGGGAAAGAGAAATTAGTCTTTTTAAGGGAAGGGGACAAAGAATTTGATAAGGTTCAAAAAATTGTCCGAGGAAAAAGAAATCTCCTCTTAAAAATAATTCCGGAAAAAATTGAACTTCTCGATTATGACTTTATAAAAGATGGATATTCTCGCCTTCAATATTTAGAATTCTAACAAATTTAAAATCCAATTTAGAATTGATACGACCAAAAGTTCCGTTATCTTTTTAAACCCCTTTTACTTTATTTTATGTATAATTACGGATGTGGATGTTATGAATGAAAAATCTAAATTTTTAGTTTTAATACCAAATTTCATAGAGATCATATCCGATATTATTATTAATTAAAATTCTTTTCGTTATGAAACGAATTTCGAAAGAGATCATCCACATCCCGTTTCATAATTAAAAAACAGAACTTTTACGTATTTAAAAAATAATATTTCAAAAAGGTACACCAACAAAATGTGGTAGATTATATGTCATATAATGAAAAGGAAGAAGAAATAATCCAGTTTTGGAAAGAAAATAAGATATTCGAAAAGAGTGTCGAGTCTAAATCAAAGAAAAATCCTTATGTATTTTACGATGGGCCTCCATTTGCAACAGGTTTACCCCATTACGGACATATATTAAGTTTTGTAACAAAAGATGTATTTCCAAGGTACTGGACAATGAAAAATCGTCGCTGCGAAAGAAAATGGGGATGGGATTGTCATGGACTTCCTATAGAAAGCATTTGCGAACGAGAATTAAAAATAAAGCAGAAGAACGAAATATACGAGATGGGTTTAAGTGAGTTTAACGAATTCTGTCGATCGAAAGTTCTTTGGTACGCTAACGAATGGAAAAACACCGTTGAACGGATGGGCAAATGGATTGAATTTGATAACGCATATAAGACAATGGATAACTCGTATATGGAAACAATTTGGTTTATATTTAAGAAAATATACGATGAAGGATATGTGTACAAAGGTAAAAAAGTCCTTCTCTATTGTCCAAGGTGCGAAACACCTCTCTCAAATTTTGAAATATCTATGGATAACAGTTATAAGGATGTTACTGAAAAATCTATTATAGCAAAATTCAAATTAAAAGATAGCTTTAATACGTATTTGCTTGCTTGGAGTACAACGCCATGGACATTGATTGGAAATGTAGCTTTAGCAGTAAATAGTAAACTTAATTACGTTAAAATCAGAGTTGAAGATGATTTTTTGATTTTGATCAAATCCAGATTAGATATAATAAACGAGAATTACGAAATTGTTGATGAATTTAGGGGAGAAGATTTAATAAATCAACGATATGAACCTTTGTATCGAGTATCTGCCAAGGCTGAGAAAATAGGTCATTTCATCATTGATGGAGGTGAAGATGTCTTGTCAGATGAAGGTACGGGAATAGTACACATGGCTATTTATGGAGAATTTGATTACGAAATGATTAATAAATACGATATGCCGATAATCCAACACATTGATGAACACGGTAAATTAGCTGACGGTCCAGAAGATTGGAGGGGCTTATGGTTTAAAGATGTCGATAAAGAAGTCTTAGACGATTTGAATAGTCGAAATCTTTCATATAATACAGAAGACTACAGTCACTCATATCCTTTTTGTTATAGGTGCGATACACCTCTAATATATAACGCCCTTGATGCTTGGTTCATAAACATTCAGAAAATAAAACCTACGCTTCTTAAAACAAATGAATTAATTAACTGGTATCCAAAAGAGATTTCATATAGATATCAAAAAATAATAGAAACTGCTCCTGATTGGTGTGTCTCAAGAAATCGATTTTGGGCTACTGCTATGCCCATCTGGGAATGTGATGACTGCAAGGAGATTAAAATAATCGGATCTGTAAAAGAATTACAAGAGAACGCGATTGAAGACATTCCTGATAATTTAGATTTACATAGACATGTTGTAGATGAGATACATTTGAAATGCTCTGAATGTGGAAATATAATGAATCGCATACCTGAAGTGTTTGATTGTTGGCTCGAATCGGGTTCAATGCCATATGCTGCAAAACATTATCCTTTTGAGAATTTAGACTGGTTTAAGCACAATTTCCCTAGCGATTTTGTGTCTGAATACATTGGACAAGTAAGGGCTTGGTTTTACTACATGCACGTAATCTCAATTCTGATGTTTGATGAAATTCCGTTTAAAAACGTCGTCGTAAACGGTAATATACTTGCTGAAGATGGAACCAAAATGTCAAAATCAAAAAGAAATTTCGCTGATCCGTCTCTTATAATAGAAAGATACGGAGCTGACGCTTTAAGGATTTACCTATTATCGTCTCAGCTAATGCGAGCAAAAGATTTAAACTTTAAAGAAGAAATTGTTAAACAAGTCTATCGGAGATTTAATTTGTTATTATTCAATGTTCTTAAATTCTATTCTTTATTTGAAGTCAACAATTTAGTTATAGATAACACCAATTCAGAAAATGTTTTAGATCGGTGGATTATTGACTTAGTGAATAATCTTACTCAGGATGTGACTCAGCGATTAGATGATTACGATCCGGGAGAAGCAAGCAAATCAATTATTAGTTTTGTTGAAGATTTATCAACCTGGTACATCAAAAATAGTAGAAATAGGTTTAAAAGCGAAGTAATACAAGAAAAGCTAGCAGCTATGAATACATTGACCTACGTACTTCATGTTTTATCGAAAATCTTAGCTCCAATAACGCCCTTCATTTCTGAAATGATACATCAGAAATTGAGAGAAAGAAACCTCGTACAATACGAATCCGTGCATTTAGACCTATGGCCAGATTTTGATCAAGGTTTATCCGTTCCAAATCTACAGGGTAAAATGAATTTAACTAAGGAAATAGTTCAAAAATCTTTAGAATTAAGGGAAAAGGTTAAGATACCTTTACGGCAACCGCTAAAAAAGATTATTCTAAAAGGAGTAAGTTTAGAAAATGAATTTTTAGAATTAGTTAAAAAAGCATTAAATGTGAAAGAAGTTGTTATAAAAGATGGAGATACGACTGAATTAACTGTAGAATTGGATACCGAAATCACGAGAGAACTGAAATTAGAAGGAATAGCTAGAAACCTAATAAGAAATATTAATAATTATCGGAAGAAAATGAAACTATCGACGAAAAACAGAATAAAATTATATCTAAATGCTGAAGACGATGATATCTTAGAAGCTATATCTAAATACCAAAACTACATAAAAAAAATGGTGCAAGCAGATGTAATTTTTAATAAGATAGATAATAATAGAGAGATAAAGACACTTAAAATAAACCAAAGCGAAATTTCAACGTATCTCGAGGTAATAAATTAATATTACTTATTTATTTTTAAATTTAAGACATAATCGTGTAAAAAGAAAAAAAAAATAATTGTTTTTAGTTGTTATATTTTAAATGTTAATTTTATAAACTATTTCTTTAAAAAATCTTTAATGGCAGCATCTGCTTCCGTAAGTAACTCCATTGTGTATGTATATCCCTCTACAGAAGCATAAAAGTTATATCTTTTAGCTAAAGCAGCCATACTTTCAACAATTTTATCATCTGGACACTCGTATACCGCGTAAGATTTTAGTCTATCATCAGTTATTTGTGCGATCCAATTCTCTAACTTTTTAAGGAAGTCAGGGTAAGCAGGCTTGTCAGTTCTCATATAAGTTTTGACAGATTCGTTCAACTTATGGTGAGGGGTTTTTCCAACTATCATAATTTTAACCATATTGTTTTCACCCTTTTAACTATTTTTTAATTTTGGATTTGAAATGTTAAGAAATAATATGAGAGTTCTCTATAAAAACTTTAACAATTTAGTCAAAAACAATTTCAAAAGTTTACAATACCACCCTTCAAATTTCATTTCCTTAATATAGAAGAAAAGATTTTAGGAAATCATTAATTATATTAATTAAATATCAGATGATCACCAACACCAAGCTTTTGATTAACATGTTATCCGATGAAGATAGAACGCAATTAAAAAGCGCCACTAACGATAAAGAGCTCAAAAAAATATTTAAAACAATAGCATCAAAGAATCCCGATAATTTTTTTCCAACCCAAGAACTTAGGCAATTAGGATACATTAGAAAGCAATGTGAATGTCGTGGGGGTTATTTCTGGACCATCATCCGTGAAAGAAAGGTTTGTGGAGAACCTGTTTGCTCTGGAGGATTTCAAGTCACAGAAAACAACCCCATTAAGAAAAAACTGTCATATATAGGTGTATGGAAAAAGATTGTGGAGATACTAGAACCTCGGGGATATGTCCCTATTAAAAGGTACCCGTGCGTAGCAAGATGGAACCCTACTTCAGAATTCACTATAGCATCAATCTCTGCTTTTCAACCTTATGTTATTACCGGTGAAGTTGAACCACCTGCAAAAAAATTAATAATACCTCAATTCTGTTTAAGATTCAATGATATTGAAAATGTAGGATTGACCGGTTCACATAACACAGGGTTCGTAATGATAGGACAACATGTTTTCGTCCCACCTGAAGAGTGGAATCAAGGAGAACTCTTTTTAGATATTCATGCTTTTATCCACAAAGGTGTAGGTTTACCAAAGGAAGAAATCACGATTCACGAAGACAGTTGGGCAGGGGGTGGGTCTTTTGGTTGCAGTCTTGAATTTTTTAGTAGAGGTGTTGAATTGTTCAATCAAGTGTATACCATGTTTGAGCAAACTCCAGATGGTCCTCGAGAACTGAGTTTAAAAGTGTTAGATATGGGGTTAGGTCAAGAGCGTGTAGCATGGTTCTCCCAAGGAACCCCAAACATTTACGAAGCAACATTTCCGCAAGTTATCTCTAAATTAAAAGATATAACCAAAGTTAAAACACATTTTGAGTTATATAACGATTTTTCACGATATTCGGCTTATTTAAACATTGATGAAGTAGACGACATGGATGCTGCCTGGGAGAAAGTAGGAATTGAGCTTAAAATAGATGTAAATGAGTTAAAACAAAAAATTTTACCTATGACAGCGATATATTCTATTGCTGATCATGCTAGAACTTTACTATTTGCAATTAACGATGGAAAACTCCCTTCTAATGTAGGTGGAGGATATAATCTTAGAGTTATTTTAAGACGTGCTCTAAACTTTATCGATAAATTTGGGTGGGATATTGAAATTTCCGATGTATGCAATTGGCATGCGAAAGAGCTGAAGGAATTATTTCCGGAAGTTTCTGGAAGGTTAGATGAAATAAAGAAGATTTTGAGCCTAGAAAAAGAAAAATATTACACTACAAAACGAAAAGCGAGTAAAATGTTAGAAAAATTGCTTGCTGAAGGAGATATTTCTACCGAAACATTGATAGAAATTTACGATTCTAGAGGAATAAATCCAGAGATGGTTAAAGACGCTGCGACAAAATTTGGCAAAAAAATCAAAATTCCTGACAATTTTTATAGTCTAGTAGTTGAAAGACACGAAAATAGAGAAAAAATCGACGCTACAT
>Ga0114930_10005357_pt1 | contig 10570 bp, 7 predicted proteins | sample AnhtaG_FD_87300 | JGI IMG/M metagenome (GOLD analysis project Ga0114930, IMG submission 87300) | Deep subsurface microbial communities from Anholt, Denmark to uncover new lineages of life (NeLLi) - Anholt_01485 metaG | ecosystem: Environmental > Aquatic > Marine > Oceanic > Sediment | place... | reverse complement strand
GCAGAGACGCAAAGGACGCTGAGGTTTAGTTGTTTTTTGCTTTCCATGAGAAAAGCGGAAAGCAAAAAGACTCGTCCATGGTGGGGATAGAAACTCTTTAGATATTTACCATTCATTACGAACATCTGACTAAGGCTGCAAACGTCAAATGGTCCTATCGTCCCGCTTTCAGCGGGACTGAGCGATTTTCCTTTGCCGTCCTCTCAACGGCAAAGGAAAAATTATTCATCTCTGCGCCCTCTGCGGCTCTGCGGTGAGAAATAAAACGAGACCATGGGGAGTAATAGTCGCTCCCCCGGAACGGTTACCTCATCGATAGGCGGGACAGGCTATCCGGGGCTGAGAAGGCCCGTGAACGGTTACTAATTGATTTGGACTGAAGCAATATAGGGGGAAGGTTAAGTGGAAAAAGAAAAGGCCCTATTGAACACAAATGAATATGTCGGTAAGTATGTGGCTTTAAAGTCATTTAAGGATCCTGCCATTGTGGCTCACGGCACCGTGCCAAAACAGGTTATGGATGAGGCTTCTTCAAAAGGCCATCCAAATGCGGTTATAGTCTTCGTCCCAGAAAATAAGGTAGTTCACGTGTACTGATGACGATATGCGACTTCCCATTCACATGCATCCAACCGGGCGATATCTCTCGCCCGTGGCTTCCCATGCGCATCACCAATCCTGGCACCGGCATGAGCCTAAATGCTTTTGGCTTGATCGACACTGGGGCTGATGAATGTGCTCTCCCCGCCTCTTATGTATCACTTTTGGGTTATAACCTTCAGCCTCAAGCCCTGCGCTCCTCAAGGTCCGCCTGCGGCGCGCCGCTCCTCCAACTTGCATTGCGGTGATAATCAACCCTCACTTCCAAAGTGCTCTTCCATATGCCTGCATAGCTCCTTCAATCTATGCGTATAGGTGTGCTCGTTCAAAACCCGCCTTCTGCCCCGGCGCGCTATCTTCTCCCTTAGACTATCGTGCTTCAAATAAAACTCTATCAATTCCGGAATCTCTTCCTTATCCTCGTAACATACAACCTCTTTCCTGACTTTCATAAGTTCTTCCATCTGCTGCCTGTAATCTGTAAGTAAAAACCCTCCTGATGCCGGAACATCAAATACTCTCTGATTGACCGCATTTCTCATCTGAGTACTGGTAATATTGAAATTAATCTTTGATACATTGTAAAAATAGTTGAGATCATAATAGTAAGCTAATTCTGGCTCCAATTGAAATGACCCATTCAGGAGTTTATGCCACCCATCATCCCCCCTGATGGTAGGATGAAATGGTTCGAGCATTTGAACATATTTGAGTCGATATATCTGGGTGGCCTGCCACATGATCAGGGTTTCAAAATCGATCCGTTTATTATCTTGCATCTTTTGAACAAGAGGATCTCTTTTGTATGGGTCTTCATCCAGGATATAGCCCACATTCCGAGAGTTGCATCGGGCATATGCACTTCCTAATTCCTCTATTTGATTTTTATACTTATTGCTAATACCCAATTTTTCCATCCTTTTTTGAATCTTATTGACCATGGAATTCCCAACAAAGGTAACCTCATTCCCCTGGGATAATAATGGATTTTTCTTTGGTGTTACGGGTCTGAAGATATCAGGATCGGTGGCTAAAGGGAGATAATAGACCTTATCAAATCCTAATGCTTTTATATCTTCGATATAATCTTTGTCCCATAGAAAGATAGTGCAATAAGGGGAAAGATTCCTTTCATAGTGTTTGATAATTAACATGGGGCTGTCCACGTACCATGATGCAAAAGGAATCTTCAAGGTCGTTAAAAGGTCGGTGACAATGCCTTCCCTGTCAAATCCAAGATGGTTAATGGTTAATACAAAATCCGGTTTAAACTCAATGAGGATCCTTAACAGACTTTCAGCAAATTCATTCTGGGCAATCTCCGCCTCCCTTTCGATAACGATGGTCTTCAGGTGGTGACCTAATATCCTGATAGCATTAACAAGCTCCTCCACTAATAGATATTGTGAATTAATAAGTAAGATATGGAGTTTGTCCCGTTTAAATTTTTCATATTTTAGTTGATTCCCTATTCTGACTTTTTTAGCTACTTCCAGGCGTTCTATAATTGGATGATAAAAGCTCGGAAATGAACGGATGGAGGGCGGATGTTTGACCAAGAACATATCCCTTAGACCGAATTGTAATTGAATCCTGGAAATCTCGTTCAGACTATTCTCGACATCTTTTCCTATCACCAGAAAAACGTTTGGGTCGTCCAGGGTGTCTGGCATACCTTCTACGGTCAACGCGGCTTTAAGCACCTCTTCATCCCTTTCCACTACAACAACAGGCTGACCGGTTTTCTTTAAAATCTCTTTGAGATTATAGCCCAGCCCAATGCCGAATAGAATGATTATGTGGTCTTCAGGTATTTCGATATTTTTTGAGAAAAGGGCAAGCTCGCGGGGAATATCCCTCCGGCTATAGAAGGTAACCCTCTTCTCACCTTCAGCCAATACCTGCAGGTTTTTTTCGCCGGATGGATTTTGGAAAACTCGAACTCGGGAATGTTTTGTGGGATGTGTGTTCATGGTTTATCTAATCACGAAAGCGCGAAAGTGCCCCATGAAATGGATGATGCATTTCACGGGGCGAAAACACGAAAGAGAAATGTTATATTAAGTGCCTCCTTTAAGAAAGTAGCCGCTTGCCACATACACTTTCCTTCTGTAACCAGTCACGAGCTCATCACGTCCGTTCGGTTGACCCACTTCAACTGTCCGAGTCTCTACATGCCCGATTCGACGCCTTCTATGTTGAGCTTGTTGAATTATTGTGCTGAAATTAAAGTTATAGGGTGCGGCATCAAATTGAACTTACCCTGTTGGTGCACTTTGACGGATAAACACGTCCGCTTCCTTAGGCAGATCTTTGAGGATGAAAAAAATGTGGCTCCCAACCTCATGCTTTTTTAAATCTGGTGGCAAACCAAAAATATTATCACGCAATCCTCCCCCCCTGTTCCATGGAATACCAATGATATAATCTGGATCAAAACCGGCAAACATTTGGACAAGTTGCTTTGTGTTCAGAATATGATAAGGAGCGTTTTCCCCATTTTCCGAGGATTGAAAGGCGTGTAATGAAGGACGACTATCTATTGTGCGAGTAAATATGATAAGACAGTGACGAGCAATACGATACCATTCATTCAGCAGCATTTCGACCTTCCGGTTATGTAACAGGACATCCACAGCTAAGACGACATTGAAACTTGCGTCACCAAAGTCAGTTTGTTTAGCATCACACTGATGGAAAGTTACTTCTGGGTATAGTTGACGAGCTTTTTCTATATGGTGTGGCGATATATCTAAGGCTTCATATCTCACTGTGTATGGAAAAGCCATTTTTAAAAACCCAAAGGTATGTCCGACTGCACAGCCGATTTCCAGGACTGAACGTTCAGATTCGGACCAGCATTCCAGGACGAAGTAAGGCAAAAGAAATTTAAAGATGTTAGCATATCGAGCCGGAATTATCGGTTTTTTCAATGACCATATTTCATCATAAAATTTGGCTGAATCATTTTGCCAATATTCGGGCTTCATAAATCAGTATCTCCAACAACGATAGTTTTCTGAACAATAAGGTTAGCTCAACGATTATAATTTTCACCCTAATTGAGCGATTCTTGATGCACTAATTTCAGAAAACAAATAAATTTAAGCGCTTATAAAGAAGGGGTATTCACCCAATGGGTTAAATCACCCCCACCCTCACCCTCCCCCGTCCTCGCTACTAAAGCGGGATCTTCGACAAGGGGGAGGGAACTCCCAGAGGACCTTTAAATTTCCCCCTCCCCTGGCGGGAGGGGGTCAGGGGGAGGGGGATGAAATCGCTCAATTTTCACGGGGTCCTTTCGCGCTTTCGTGATTCTCGTTTTCGTGATTCCTCTTTTGCATTTCATCCATCAAAAAGAAGATTGTCTGCCAGTCCTTCAAGGGGCCTTCGCCTCGTGGTATGTTCTCAATCAGGTTGCCGATATCAACCACTTCATCCGAAGCGAAGGTTCCTAGAAATTCAACTATTTCCTCATGACCTTCAAATGACGCCATTAGCTCTGCAATGGTCTCGCGTGGCTGTTGAGCTGATTCTATCCTCTCTTTCCAAAGAGAATACACATCCTTATGCAATCGCACCGTGGGCTGATGGGGGACTAGATGCAGATCTGTCAGATCTGAGATCTCCTCTCTTCCCAATACCAAGGTAAGCCTTTCCATGCAGTCAGAAAAGTCAATCCATTCAAAAGCAACACGAAGCATCGCCGGGTCCGGCTCGATCACGATAACCGAAGAACAGCTGAGATCCAGCAGTGCCTTGATGTGGTAACCCATACCGAATCCTAGGACCGCTATTCTCCTTCCGCCCGCGATGGCTTCCGAGATTTCACGTCTTTCCGCCCATTTCCTGGCTTCCCTCTCCGGATCAATGAGACTGTGCATGGCTATGTGGTTTTTCAGAACCGGCAGGCCGTTCCGTGCCTCAAGGACCTGAAGGTCTTTATCAGGGATACCGCTCTGGATTTGTCGGGCAAGATCGGGGGCGTATTTGGCAAGCTTCGAAATGTTTTTCCGCAGGATCGATTCGGGGGTATGGACTAGCTTTTCATCTGGATCAGTCTCTTTTGCTTGCGTCCCAAGGGAACTGGTATTCTTTTCCCGCAAGCGTTTATCAAACCACGCGTCCCACTCCTCGGCGATTGTTCGCCAAGTGCAACAGGATCTAACCCAGTCATATCCTTTCTGCACAGTTTTCTCGTAAAAAGATGGATCGGCAAGGAGCTCCTTAACCTTTTTTATGAAACTCTCCTGGTAGTCTTCCTGCGCAGGTATTCCATCAATCAGCCATTCCTTGACCTCCACGGTTTCCTTTAAGGCAAAATCGTTAGTGGTTACAATCGGTGTTTTACAGGCCTGTGCTTCTAAAGCAACAATGCAACTGATTTCCGGAAAATCGCAAGGATAGAGCATCAATTGTGATTCGGCTAGGTGGGAGTAGTACTCAGATTTGGACAGGCTCCCCAGGTGAAAAACTCCTGGTGTCTCCTTTATGAGGCGATCAATGCTAGTATATAATTCTTTTATCTCCGATGGCAAATCTGTTACATCAACGCTATATCCGCAGATATACAGTTCCAAATTCGGAAAATCCTTCAAAAGCCGAGGCCATATCGATGCCAGCAATATCTTGAGGCCTCTCTCTGGCCTGGAGGCACAGATCATCTTGTTTGGATTTTTTTTGACTCCCCTTACACACCTATCAACCGCCTCAAGGTCTATTCCATTTCGGGTCTGCCAGATCTTGAATCTTAATTCTGGGATTTTAGTGATGTATTCATGCACATGGAAATCACTGAGATTAAACAAGACATCAATTTTAGAAAGATATTTGAGTAAGCCAAATTTATTGTCTAACATATCGTGGTTCCACAGGATATTCAGCCTGGATTTAAGGGGAACCTGGAAGAAATTATAGAATCGACTCACCACAAACACATCGAAATCAGTAATGAGGGAAAGATACTTAAAATCTTCCTTATGAATATACTGCACACCATCATAGGTTCCAGGATCATCACACTTGCAAAAAACCCTTACTTCGTTCCCAAGGGACTGTAACTCCTTGGCCATATAATAGACCGCTGACTCGCTCCCACCCAAAGCACAATGTTTGATTGTATCTCCGTCAAAAGGGAGGCCGTCTGCAAAGAATCCAATTAATTTATTCATTATACTTGGTTAAGTGGTCAAATAGTTAAATAGTCAAATGGTTTATGAGCTAGCCACAGTTGGGATTGGGGGTGAGAACATGAACGCTTTGATCACTCACAACCTAACGACGGATAACTGACAACTTACGATACAATCACACATTGTGTTCTAACGACGGTTGATTAATCCACGAACCTTATCAATCACGGGCAATTCCACAAAGTTTTTCGGCAAGGGATAAGCCCGCCTGCCACTGCCCCGCCCGCCTCGCAAGCGAGAGCGTTGCGGGCAGGGAGGCACGAGCGGGCAAGGCCCTTGCCCTACGGTTTCCTACACCACGTATGGTAACCCCTCGTGGGTTACCGCATACCGATAAACGTAGGGTCCGCCAGAGGCGGATGGGGTACCGCACCACGTAGGGTAACCCCTTGTGGGTTACCAGCAAAAACATTTTGTTCTTATACCCTCAAGGTCGGCCTGTGGCGGATCGCTCCTTTATCAAATCTGCCTTAACGCCGCCCTAGCCCTCTTGTTTTGGGGATGTATCCTCAGGCATTCTTCTAAATAGCGTTTCTCCTCATCTTTCTTACCCAAGTCTTGAGATAAAACCGCCAGCTTCAGATAAACATGACTATTCTCCGGTTCGTAATCGAGGGATTTTTGATAGGCATCTGAGGCCAGAAGGGGCTCTCCTGATCTTTCATAACATTGAGACAACCAATAATAGGATTCAAAGAGGATCTTCCGCTTTGGAATATCAATGGAGTAGGTGGATATTCCTAGATTTTGAAATCTACGAAATTCCTCGGATGCCTTTTTGAAATTTCCATTATTGAAATGATATTTGCCTAAATAGAACCATCCTAAACCGTATTGAGGGTTTTTCTTAAGTAAGATATCTAAGGTTTGAAGCCCTTCGTTTAACTTCCCTAATCTTTCATAGAACAGGAACATCATTATAAAGGCATAGAAGTAGATGTCCGGATTTTCCTTATCCGCGTGGGGATCTTGGATTACTTTCCTCAAATGAAGAATGGCCTTATCGAATTCTCTGAAATTCCCGTAACACCGGGCTATGTTAAAATTGAAATAGTAATCATCAGGATTGGACTTGAGCTCCTCCTTAAGGATATTAAGATCCCTTAATCCCTTTTGCTTTAGTGATTCTTTGTCCGCATATCCCCAATGATAGATTTTGATATCGGTCATTACATAGCGAAACCCATCTTCGGGATGCACCAGTTGTTCATGAATGGCACCTGCAAATCGAAACCCTGGCAGATTGGGGAAAATTCTCTTTTGAACCAACTCGCCCCCACCCGGCTCCACCACCTCTGTGCACCAGAATATTTTGTCCTGCCGGTCATCAATCAATCCCCTTATTTTTTCTGCATCATCAGGTGTTATGCGGTTGTCTGCATCGAACCACACGATCCAGTCTCCCGACGCAAGATCAATTGATCCATTGCGGGCATAGGAAAAATCATTTCGCCATGGAATCTCAACTACCCTGGCCCCATACTGTTTGGCCAAAGAAACTGTTCCATCAGTGGAGCCAGTATCCACCACCACCACCTCGTCAAAATAGCTAACAATGGGTGCAAGGCTGCGAGGTAGATTTTCCTCTTCGTCCCGGACGATCATGCAAAGGGAAATAGACGTCATGTTTCCTGGCCGATTAAGCAAGGTATAAACCCATGCCCTACGATTTCAACGATTTCCTACACCTCGTAGGGTAGCCCCTTGTGGGTTACCGAACATCAATAGACGTAGGGCAATCCCTTGTGGATTGCTACAAACCAATAAACGTAGGGTAGCCCCTTGTGGGTTACCACAAAGTAGCCCCTTGTGGGTTACCACAAAGAATCCGGCAAGGGACAAGCCCTTGCCCTACGGTTTCCTCTAGCTGCAATAGGTGCATGGGAAGAATTTGACGATATTGATGGAATGATCAAACATATCTACAAGGAAAGGAGAAAGGCAAAAGATCGCAGTATAAAATGAACCACAAATATCCTTGACAGGACTGCTGGGGATGCTATGATTCTGCTGGTATAGATAATTACTACGGGAGGTATTCAGATGCACCCTGTGGCCACAATTAAACTGGGAGAAAAGGGACAGCTCACCATACCCAAGCCCGTTCGAGAAAAGAAGCACCTTAAAAAAGGAGACCAGTTTGCGGTTATTGAGGTAGGAGATGGGCTCATGATCCTTCCTCTGGAGGGAGTTATTGAAGGTTTGTCCCGCCAGATTCAGAAGGTACTCGTTCATGTCAATCCGCATGAGTTGGACAATGCCCTGTCAGAGTCTCGTCAGAAACTATATGAAGAATTATATGAGTAAAGGAAAGCCTGGTCCTTGCCCATTCGTGTTTCCATAGATTCTTGCGTGATCATCGATGGCCTTATCAGTGACTTTTCGAGTTCAAAGGCGGTACCAGAAGGTAGCTCAAAAAACGGGTCTTACAATACTCCGGCCGGAAGACTTCCTCAAAATATTGAGTATCGGCATGCCAAGTTAAGCTATTGTGTGGTTTAACGTTAGTAATGACTGCTCAAATGACCATTCCCAGGAAATCTCTTTTTGCACCTCTGTGACCTTTCGTAATTTTCGTGCTTTCGTGATTAGAAATGATTGTATTGGGGTGCCTCTGCCTGTCGAAGAGAAACGTAGATCCCGCTATCGGGGCCCTGTTAAATTTTTCGTAGAAAAGGAGCGAAGCGGATTTAACTGGGGTGAAATGCTTGCCCTATAGGTTGGAATCAATCGTATCGGGGTGAAATGCCTCAGTCTGTCCTTTTCCACGTAGGGTAACCCCTCGTGGGTTACCGACTCCTCAAGGTCCGCCTGCGGTGGACCGCTCCTCTAATCAGTCTTTTCTATCAGGCGGCTAACAAACTCCCGGGCCTTGTTGATATTCTCCGGCCTAAGGTCTCCACCAAAGAGCCAGTTGTAAAACTCCGCCGCTAAACTATCACGTAGTCTCAGCTCATGGTTTTCCATTTCCTCTAAGTCCTGTTGCATCCGATACAACCGTTCTTTGACAGCTGCGAGGTTGATCCCCGGTTCAGAAAGCCGTTTCTGAAGTATGCCATGGATTTCCACTTTTTCTCGACAGTACTTTTTGCAGGCTTCGTCAAGTGACATCTCTTCAAAGCCGCGAATTCGTGCACCGCCTTCGCTGGCATTGATCAAGTGAAGGTCAGGACGTACCCTGGCAAGGTAACGAGCCGACTCCTCATACCATGAAAGATATGAAACCATGGCACTGTGGCCGTACACCACTCCAGCCTGCCCCCCCATGGGAAAGCAACGATATTGCAGGGCCTCCTTTTCTCTCGGATTGTTTACACCCTCTGCATGAAGGATGTCTCCTTCGTGGGACAAGTCCTGCCCCATTAAGATAATGGGATTGCATCCCATGATCAGGGCCATGGTAAAGGCCGCAGATGCCACATTGCCACCGTGGGGGACAAATGGTTCCTGCCCAAGAAGTTTGGCAAGCCAACTTTCAGAATGGAATATCATCTTTTTGTGCCGGGTTGCGTAGAAGTGACTGGGATGCGTAGATGATGCCAGAGCCACACATGTTCTATCATCCTTGGTATTCGCAGTAAGCTCCGCACTCACGTCCTCACCCTCCAGAATTGCCACCATATCAGGGTGAATACCTTTCCTTTTTAGCCAGGCATACACCGAACCAGAAGCAAATAAGATAGCCTGTCCTTCCATTTGACGTAATACAGAATAGTTTAGCGACAGAGAAGGGCCAGATGCCACAATCACACAGGGCATTTGCTTAAAGCCCCGGTGGAGTTTGGAAATATTTGGTAGTCTCAGTAGCCATCGCCAGTTGGCCTCAATGTTCTGGAGCCACAATTTAGTCTTTTCTTTCAGGGTCTTTGTATTGCTGGCCTGCCGCACCTTGAGGTTTTGGAATATATTTTCAAGATGTGCCATTTGAACGGGTGCCAGCTGCCGATAAGGGGGGTATATCCAAAGATGAGGAAATCTCCCCTGGTCGCTATATATACACCGATTTATGAGAGTATCTTCGAGCACCTCCAGATCATTATATACCTGAATGTTAGGATCATTCTGCCAGTCTCCATAATTGTAATCTATGGCGGCCGGATAGACTTCCTCACAGGGCTCGTAAACCAGTATCTCTACACCTTCCAATCCTTGCCTCAGGGCCTTCACATGATAGCCCAGACCCAGGCCACAGATCACAACGAAACCCGGATTCTCCCTAACCAGAGGAAGCACCATTTTTTCGGCTTCCCTTACCGGGTCGTAAACACTGTGAAGTAGCAAGCCTCGATACCTGATCGTGACCAGGTGATTCCTCGTGCCTATCCACGAAAGCTCTGACTCCAATTCATTCGAAGCTTTCAAGTTGCACTTTTCCTGTTCCAACTATTTAGCCTTAAGCAAAGCGATCCTTAAGGTCCGCCTGTGGCGGACTGCTCCTCCACACCGCCCTGCAATCCTCCAGCGATTTTTCTTAACCTGGCACGCTGCTCCATCTCTTCAATTTTGCCCAGCCCCATCTGTGCCGCTTCATAGTCTGGCTGTATTTTGAGAGCCTCTCGATATTTCCTCTTTGCCTTCCAAGGCATACCTTTGGCTAGGTAGCATGTGCCGACTTTAGCCAGAAGCTCATAGCTATCAGGGCTGTATTTTAGATACTTTTCAAATGATTCAATAGCTTTATTGTATTCTCCATTTTGCATATAGATGGAGCCGATTTCAAAGTAGAGAGAATAGAATCTTTCCTCTTTTCTCGCTGCAGCTTCATATTCCTTGATTGC
>Ga0114930_10005355_pt1 | contig 10571 bp, 12 predicted proteins | sample AnhtaG_FD_87300 | JGI IMG/M metagenome (GOLD analysis project Ga0114930, IMG submission 87300) | Deep subsurface microbial communities from Anholt, Denmark to uncover new lineages of life (NeLLi) - Anholt_01485 metaG | ecosystem: Environmental > Aquatic > Marine > Oceanic > Sediment | place... | reverse complement strand
GGAGAGTGGAGGTTGTAGAAATTGGGGGCTCCGCCCTAATAGGGGTACTGGGGTGATGGAGTACTGGAGTGATGGGTTTATATGAGTGAAAGAATAACTTTTTCATGTTTTACTACCCAGTACTCCAACACTCCAACACTCCATCATCCTGCATGAGTAACATAAACCAATTGCTACCAGAAACATATGATTTTTGCGCTTAAAGCTGATTGAATTTCAAAGAGGTTAGGATGAAGTATCGCCTTAAAATCTCAGAAGAGACCTTTGATGTGGATGTCTCTAATTTAGATAGCGAACAAGATCTCCGGTTTACCATCGGGGAAAAGGAGTATAATGTTCGCTACCAGGCCATTTCTGACAATTATTTTCACCTGATCATGAACGGAAAGGCCACAGAGGTGTTTGTGGCCAGAGGAGAACAGGGAAAACACATCTTTATAAATGGCCGGACCTTTCTGGTTCAGGATGAAGACCAATTACTCGCACGCCGTGCCAGGCACAGAGGCCCAGAAGAAACCCCAGGAGAGATAACGCCACCCATGCCTTCGGTAGTGATCAGGATTCTGGTGGAGGAAGGAGAATATGTGAAACGTGGCCAGGGGCTTATCGTGGTAAGTGCCATGAAGATGCAAACAATCTTGCGGGCCCCGTCGGACGGCAGAGTAAAAAAGATAAACACTTCTATAGATGCAAAAGTAGCCCCCGGAGATATCTTGGTAGAGATTGAAGAGGAGGTAGCTGAAAATGAGTGAGGACCTTCTTTATGAGGTGAAGGAACAAGCGGCTATCCTGACTATCAACCGCGAGGCCCAGAGAAACGCCATCAGCCAGGAGATGATTACAGCTTTCCTGGATTACCTGGACAGGGCAGATCAGGATGAAGATGTGCGTGCCGTGTGCATTACAGGAGTTGGGGAAAAGGCTTTTTGCTCTGGCGCCGATCTGGCTACTACTCTGGGAAAGGAAGGGGAAGACAGGTTGTCTGGAGCCAATAACTATGCTGAACTCCTTAAAAGGATGGCCCGGTTCGGGAAGCCTTTAATTGCTCGGGTCAATGGACCATGCCTTGCTGGTGGTATGGGTTTGATGCTCTCTTGCGATATCGTTATTGCCCGAAATGATGTGTTTTTTTGTACCCCGGAAGTCAATGTGGGCATTTTCCCTATGATGGTAGGGGCCTTGCTCTATCGCAACGTGAACAGGAAAAAGGCCATAGACATGGTCCTGACAGGCCGCAGGATCCCGGCTCCTGAGGCGGAAAATATAGGACTTATCACCCGTGCTGTTGAGCCCGAGCGCCTGGACGAGGAGGTCCGGAAGACCTTAAAGTACCTGACATCCAAAAGCCCGATAGGGATCCGGATCGGCAAAGACGCATTTCATGCCATGAGTGATATGCCTTTTGAAGAGGCGGTCGATTATCTGTGCAAGGCCTTGGGTAGAGCCATTTCCACTGTGGATGCCAAGGAGGGTATGACGGCCTTTATAGAAAAAAGGGAACCCAAGTTTAAAGGGAGGTGATGGTCAAGTATGGCTTCATTTTGGATCACAGAGAATCATAACTATGAACGCTCGTGCATGATTACGTGTGCTCTTTCCGGAGTGGTCGCCAACAGAGATCAATGCCCGGCCATACCCTACACACCTGATGATTATGCAGCCGAGGCCAAAGGGGCCTATGACGCCGGGGCAGCTGTAGTCCACATCCATGCACGGAAACCTGACGGTTCCCCCAGCTACGAGGTTGATGACTACCGAAATATCTATGAGGCCGTCACCACAGCCTGCCCGGTGATCATAAATTTCTCCACTGGCGCCGTGGGTATCCCGGTAGAAAAGAAGATCGCTCCCATCAAAGAAATTCAGCCGGCTATTGGAGCCCTGAACATGGGATCTATGAACTATGCCAAATATCATCCAGAAAAAAGGTCTTTTGTCTTTGATTTCGTGTTTGCCAACCCCTTTTCCGAGATCACCCCATTGGTTTCCGCCATGAAAGAAAGTGGGGTCAAACCGGAAATGGAGTGCTTTGATTCAGGCCACATCGGAAATTGTTTTCCCTTGATCCATATGGGCCTGCTGGAACCTCCCTATCAGTTCAGCCTGATCATGGGTGTGCTTGGTGGGATGCCTCCTACTGCCGATAATCTGTCCCATCAAGTACGCTTGCTCCCTCCCAATAGTGACTGGGAGGTAATCGGTATCAGCCAGGATCAATGGCGTATGGTGGCCACGGCTATAGCGCTGGGAGGAAATGTCAGGGTGGGACTGGAGGACAATTTCTATGTCTCCTCCGGTGTGATGGCCAGGTCCAACGGCGAACTGGTGGAAAAGGCTGTTAGGATGGTCCGGGATCAGGGCCGGGAAGTAGCCACGATAGAGGAATGCAGGGAAAGGTTAGGTCTAAAACACACCTAAAAACAGCTGATGGCTCATAGCTGGTAGCTGACAGCCAGTTGTTCTATGAGCTATGAGCAAAATGAATATCCTTGCAGCAAGCTGCAGGGTATCTAAACCTAAAAACAACGGTCACTGCGAGGAGCGAAGCGACGTGGCAGTCTCATGGTAAGCAGATTGCTTCGATATGCTCGCAATGACAGAAAGGAATGTTGTCTCAATGAAACCCTGCAGAAAGCTGCAGGAAATTATCAAGTTAAAAATGGAGAAAGCATGAAATTTGAAATGGGAAAGAGTTATGATGAGCTCAAAATTGGCGAAGAGGCCAGTTTCTCCAAAACAATCACTGAAACGGATGTTTATCTCTTCGCAGGTATCAGCGGGGATTTTAACCCAGTTCATGTAAACGAAGAGTATGCCAAGCAAACTCCTTTTAAAACCAGGATTGCTCATGGTGCCCTTCCCGAGAGCCTGATTGCTCCAGTTCTTGGCATGAAACTACCCGGACTGGGCACAGTGGCTGTCGAGATTACCTGTCGCTTCAAGTCGCCAACCTTTTTCGGTGATACCATCACTGCCAAGGCTATGGTGGCAGAAAAAATTGAAGATAAGAGATGGGTACGGATGGCACTCACCTGGACAAATCAGCGGGGAGAAACCGTTGCAGAAGGAGAGGCGGTTGTTATACCACCAGCGCAACATGTGCAATCTTAAAAAATGGAGAAAAACATGACTCTAACAAATGTCAAAGAGGTTTTCACCAAGATGTCAGAGATTTTTAACTCTGGTGCCGCACAGGGATTAGATATAGCTTTCCAGTTCGATATCACTGGAGATGGCGGGGGAAGCTGGAATGTAGCGGTCAAGGATGGTTCCTGTCAAATCCTGGAAGGTACTCATGAGACACCAACCGTAACCTTAACTATGTCCTGTGAAACATGGCTAGCCATAGTCAATAAGGAGTTGAACGCCATGCAGGCTTTCATGGGAGGTCAACTAAAGGTCATTGGCGACATCATGCTGGCCCAAAGGATCCCGGAACTGTTTCCGTTCTAAAGAGATCTTTTATAAAACTTCAATCCTGCTATTATGAATAATTGTTACACTGAGATCTCGAGCGATCCTTCGTCCACACCAAGGGGATATAGAGAAATAACTGTGGAGGGCATACTATTATGAAATTTCAGGAATACTTTGGCGAGACGCACAACCTGGTCCGCCAGACCGTCCGGAAATTTGTGGAGCGTGAGATTAAGTCCTTTGTGGATGAGTGGGAGGAAAAGGGCGAATTTCCCGAGGAGCTCTACCGTAAGGCCGGAGATGCCGGCATCCTTGGCATTGGTTACCCTGAGGCTTACGGCGGCTCCGGTGGGGATATCTTTCTCAAGATAGCTTACATCGAGGAATTGATGCGATGCGGTTCCGCTGGCGTGGTGGCAGGACTCGGCTCCCTGGATATCAGTATTCCTCCTATCCTGGCCTTTGGCACAGAAGAGCAGAAATCACGCTTTATCCCGCCTGTCCTGAAGGGGGATAAGATCTCCGCCCTTGGTATTACGGAACCGAATGCCGGCTCCGACGTGGCCAATATCCAAACAAAAGCGGCCCTGCACGGCAACCATTATTTGGTTAACGGGAGCAAGATGTTAATCACCAGTGGTTACAGGGCAAATCAGTTGACCTGTGCTGTTAGAACAGGCGGGGAAGGATATAAAGGAATAAGCCTCCTGATCATAGAATCTGACACGCCCGGGTATTCCGTGTCTGAAAAGTTAAGAAAAATGGGATGGTGGGCCTCGGATACTGCCCAGATATTCTTTGACGAATGCCAGGTGCCTGTTGAGAACCTTCTGGGTAAAGAGGGCGAAGGCTTCTATGGGATCATGGAAAATTTTCAAAATGAAAGGCTACAGCTTTCCATCATGGCAAATATGACCGCTCAGCTGGCCCTGGAGGAATCATTGAAATATGCGAAGGAGAGAGAGGCCTTTGGTCGACCTCTTTCAGGTTTTCAAGTCACACGCCACAAGCTGGTTGACATGGCCACCCTGGTGGAGGCGAGCAGGGAATTTGTGTATCGGGTTGCAGCTAAAATAGATGCTGGAGAAAACCAGGTCAAGGAGATCTCTATGGCCAAAAACTTTGCCTGTATGGTGAGCGATAAGGTCACCTACGATGCTGTCCAGATACATGGTGGATTTGGCTACATGCGCGAGTACTTGGTGGAGAGACTCTACCGGGATAACCGAATCCTTTCCATTGGGGGTGGAACCCAGGAGATTATGAAGGAGATCATATCAAAGTATATTCTGGCGTAATAAAGACCCCATTTCTCACATAGAGATCGTGGTTTTCGTTTTTGACAGGAACTGTTTATAACATTATAAATTTATATTATAGGAATTTTCTTTTGCTGCCTTGCAAGTATTCGTCAAAGGGTTGCGGTTGCGCGGCTCGTTTCGGTGCTCGGTTTACGTCAAACGGTTTTGAAAAATGACGCAACCGATAGCCGTTAAACGTAACGAGCAGCGTAACCGATAGACCGCAGACGTTAACTTGATATTAACTACTTTAACTTAATAACCCTGATTGAAGGGAGGAAATAGGAACAGGAAATGGACAGCCTATGAAAAAGAGTAAGAAGACCAAGATTTAAAGAAAGCTACTTGACCTTAAAAAGGAGGTTAAAGATATGGAAGAAAGTAAAAACGCTTATAAAAGGGAATATAGAAATGTTACTATTAGAACCACAGACGGCTCTACTTTATTAGGAAAAGTAAATATAGGTATCAAAGAGAGAGTATCTGAGCTATTTACTAAAATAGATAATCCATTTATTATTTTATTCGATGCGGAAAACAGAGACAGTTCCGGAAAGGTGCTCTTTGTTAACAAAAACAATATCGTGTGGGTTGAACCAGAAGATTAATGAATACCAAACGCCATTTCTCACAGAAAGAGAGTGGTTTTTAATTTTATGCTTACCCCATGTAGCGCGATACCTGAAACTCAATTCAGTATTTTTTCGCCTTATTTTTCCTTAATTTTCAGCTTTATTCTTTACATAGTGAGAGTGGTTGGTTTCACATTATAATACAGGGAAATCCTAAGAAACCTCTAAATTAAATCAAAAATTATACTTTCTCCCCCTTGAACTCATAATGATAATGATTACTATTTTACTTAACTTCAGATCATTCAGAAAGGAGGTGGCAGATATGACAAGGATGTTACAGTTAATACCCAGGAGAGACAGTTTTCTGTCTTTGTTCCCAGGTATAGGTGTCTTTGACCGATTCTTCAATGACCTTGAACTTCCAGACCTTTTCAATGAAGAGAGGATGTTAGTACCTGCGTTTGATATATCTGAAACAGAAAAGGAATATATGATCACTGGTGAAATTCCAGGAATTAATTCAAAGGATCTTGATATCACGCTATTAGATGATATCCTTACCATCAAAGGCGAAAAGAAACAAGAAAATGAAGAGAAGGAAGAAAATTACCATCGGGTTGAGAGACATTATGGTTCGTTCCAGCGGAGCTTCCGAATTCCCGAGAAAGTTAAAACGGATGAATTAGACGCCACATACAAAGATGGTATCTTGAAACTCAGCCTCCCAAAGGCTGAAGCGAGTGAGGTCAAGAAGATAGAAGTCAAGGAAAATGTAAAGAAGAAAAAGTAAACACCAACAGAAGGCTGAAAAGCCTCATTATTAAAGGGCATTGTTCAAAGGTACTATAAGCTAATGACAATGCCCTTTTCTATTACCATCTGCTGAAAACCATACCAACTATTGCACTATATCTTAAAAGCACTCTCCAGGTCTTATTTTGCAAAAATCTCCCCCTACATTACGTTCTATTTCTTGTAACATCTTCTATCATAGTTTCAAGCCGTTCTATTCTTTCAACCGGTGGAGGGTGTGAATAGTTGAACCAGGAAAAAAGTGGATGTGGTACTAAATTTGCCAGGTTGTCAGCGCTAAGCTTTATCAGGGCATTTTTCATCGGTTTAGCTGTTCCCATCAACGTAACAGCGACATCATCGGCTTCTCTCTCATACCACCTCGAGATACCCGATCCTATAGGCCTCATAAAATAGCCGAGGGGGCTTAAAACTACAGGTACAAGAAACAGGCCTACATATCCAATCTGTGCCGGGAAACCAAATGTCTGGTAAATTAGCTGACAGTTAAGCAATTTTGCCACAATAAACAACCCTATCAAGGAGAGTATCTCCAATAAAATTAATTGTTTTATGATATGTTTCTTTATCCAGTGACCCGTTTCATGGGCGAGGACTGATAGGATTTCCTCATCACCATGAGATGCCAGTAAGGTATCAAATAGAACAATCCTTTTGGTCCTGCCGATCCCTGTAAAATAGGCATTGGTATGTTTACTCCTTTTACCGGCATCCATCTGAAACACCCCTTTTACTGCCAGCCCCGCCTTCCTCATAAGGGAGACGATTTTGTTTTCCAGTTCTTCATTGGTAATTGGTTCAAATTTGTTAAACAGTGGAGCAATCAGCACTGGATATAACCACATAATCACCAACTCGAAGACCGAAATAACTATCCATGCCAAAAACCACCAGGTATTTTTAAAATAGTATACCAATGCCAATAAAAAAAAGATAACGATACCGCCCAGTATGCCTGTTATGGTCATACCCTTAATCCAATCCAAGACCCACAATTTAATAGTTCTGGTATTGAACCCGTATCTATCCTCGATCACAAAGGTGCTATAGAGGCCAAATGGAATTTCAAGCAGGTTGGAAATTACTGCAAGAACGGCGAAAAATATCAGCCCCCCGCCAATAAAGCCTATTTGCCATTTATCTATTATTTCAACCAGCCAGGGCAAAAAACCGGTCAATAAAATGACAAGCAATATCGCATGGTCAAATAATTTCGCAACAATGCCAAATTTAGTAGAATCCGCTGTATAGGCTGTAATTGTGGCAAATTTTTTTATATCCACCGTGTCCTGAAAAACACGGGGGACATTATTTCCATGCCGGCGTAGATGAGAGATATTAATGAGGTTCAGGAAAAGCTGAAACATGGATCGAAATACGAAGACTGCAAGGAATGCGATGAGCAATGTATTAAACTGGATCATTCTTTTTAGTCCATGTTTTATGGAAAAGTTACTATAAGTTAATAGATATTGTATCTGTAGGGTTATGTTTCTCTCGCCCGCTCTTTCTGCCCTGCGGAAATCGCTCAAGCCCGCAGACCCGCCTGCCTCGCCTGAGCGAGAGCGATGGCGGGCAGGGATCACAAAGATAGTTTTTTTGGCCTGATTTTTTGACCCCAGTTAAATAGGCTACGCATTTAACGGGGCAGGGACGAAAAATCAGACCAAACAATCAGCCCCTGCTGGGGCATTTTTCTAACACTGATGACAGCATTAATGAGCGAGAAGATCTATAATTTTTCATTCGCCGACCAAGTCCACGAATCCCTATTAATTAGGATGGAGTTTGAGCTAAATTCCTGAGAGGGGAATTCAGCTCAAAAACTTTGTGTCTCTGTGGGCTCTGTGAGAAAAAAATGGCACCCCTGATTACTAACTAGAGATTTTCTTTTTTCCACCGGATTCCCTCTTCACATAGATCAACAATCTTACAGTCCTGATGCCTCGGTCTTCTGGCAATACAGATGGCCCTGCCATGGAGGATAAGGAGGTTTGAAAACAGTCTCCATTTTTCCTTTGGGACAATCTCCATGAGATCAAATTCCACCTTGGTGGGATCGGTATTTTTACTCAGCCCTATGAGTTTAGTCAACCTAAGGACATGGGTATCTACCACTATCCCTGGAATACCGAATGCCTCAGAAAGTACAACATTTGCCGTCTTTCTCCCAATTCCAGGTAGAGATAACAGGTCCCCAAGACTGGCCGGTACTTCCCCGTTGAATCTCTCTACCAATGTTGCACTAAAGGACTTGATGGACTTGGCTTTATTTCGGAAGAATCCAGTAGGTCTAATATACTCTTCCAGTTCAGCCAGATCTACCTGTGCGTAGTCTTTTGCGGACCTGTATTTCCTGAATAGATCCCTAGTTACCTTGTTTACTCTTTCGTCAGTACACTGTGCTGAAAGGACCGTGGACACCAAAAGCTCCAATGGACTCCTGAACGTAAGGGCAGTTCTGGCATCAGAATATTCTTTTTCAAGGATATCGATTATCTCGATTACCCTCTTTTGGTAATTCTTTTTTTCCACCTATTTTCCTCATCTTATAACACTTTAGCTCTTTGAGAATTTAATATTCATGGCCTTTTCTTGAGTCCAAATCTTTACGCTTGACAAAAGGTAATGAGCCTTTTCTGAAGTGACTGGTGGGAGGCCACTGTCTTTTCGTGATTTATCTATGGGGGAAACCGCAGGTCCCGACATGTCGGGGCAATGCGGAGGGGGCAAAACTCCCCCGTAGATAAGTCGCTGAAAAGACCAGGCCGAGAGCCTCGGAACTGAAGAAAAGCGCTCATTACCTAACTCCGCTGTAACCATTTATTTTTAAAGAGCTAAAGTTTTACCTCATCTTCAGGCAAGTCCCTCTCAAAGCGTTCACCTGACCAGACATTGGCACCTCTATGATAACCCTGCCTCTCCCAGAACCCAGGGCGATCCTCATCCAAGAGGCTGATCTCTGAAACCCATTTAACACTCTTATATGCATAGAGATCTGGCACTATAAGCCTTAGGGGATACCCATGATCCCAACTGAGGGGCTTCCCATTGCGCTCCCATACGAGAAGGGTATCCGGGCGTAGCAGGACTTCAAGCAGCAGGTTCGTCTCATAATCACCTGGACTGCGCACCAGAGCATAGCGGGCCTCGGGCAAGGGATTGGCCAGTTCCAGGATTCGGTGAACAGGGACCCCTTTCCAATTATTATCAGGAACACTCCACGACTCTACACAGTGAAAATCCCTGACAATCTCAACTGTCCCAAGACCCCGAACCTCCTGGAAGGAAAGGGTCAACTGCCTCTCCACAAGACCTGTGATCATTAATGTCCAGGACTCCAGATCCGCACCAGGCGACGGTTCTGCTGTTCTAACAGGCCATTTTTCAATCCAACGCTGACCAATAGGCAGATCACCGGGATTCTTGCCTTTAATCGGGGGCAATTCTGTCTCCTTCTATGACCTTTATGAGTCTATAAAGGGTCTGATTTACCGGTGTTCGGATTCCATACCTTTTCCCGAGCTCAATCACTTTTCCTGCAAACATTTCTACCTCTGTCTTCCTTTTAGCCTCAACGTCTTGGAGCATAGAGGTTTTTCCATCTGGGGATAGGCTGGGTAGAAATGAATAGAAGTTTTGGATGTCTTCTTCAGATAAATGGACTCCGGCTGGTTTGGCAATGTTTATTACTTCTCTCATTGCCGATTCCAGAAGCTCCCTTGCCTCCTGAGAGTTCTGAAAAACCGAATAGGGGGCACCTAATATAGCTGAGACCTGATTGAGCCCCACATTAATCATGAATTTCCACCAGATGATTCGAATCATGTCATCAGGGATCTCGTAGCTAATCCCGGCCTGATCTAAAATACATCTAACCCTCTTGACCCGCTCGGTATGATTGGGATTCCTGGCCTCTCCGAAAAATACCTTTCCCAATTGAGAAAAGGTGACGTAATTATCTTGCCTGACAGCATCAATACCGACCGCAACAGCAAACAGCACCTTTTCTCTCCCATAGGCAGCACCAATCTGTTCCTCGCTCTCAATTCCATTCATGACGGATAAGATCAGGGTATCATCACCCACCCTGTTCGAGATGTCCCTGATTGCCTCTTCGAGATGGTGATGTTTTACAGCTACTATTATGAGACCAGAGGGTGGTGTATTTTCTTCCGGTCTGATTACATTCAAAAGGTAGTGCATTTTATTAACAAACAGCCCTTTTTCTCTCAGCCTGTCATAGCGTTCCCCTTTAGCAACAAGGGATATACAATTTTTGTCCATAGTATAAAATTTACTAGCGTAGACAGCGCCCACTGCCCCAGCACCAATCAGGGAAATCGTCTTAATAGATGAATTCACTCAATCTCCTGCCATTAAGATGGTATTATTACAATCTTTAAAAAGAGATACATTCAATGTAACTACCCAGGTTGTCAGGTTCAAGGTTCACAGTTCAGGG
>Ga0114930_10005354_pt1 | contig 10574 bp, 10 predicted proteins | sample AnhtaG_FD_87300 | JGI IMG/M metagenome (GOLD analysis project Ga0114930, IMG submission 87300) | Deep subsurface microbial communities from Anholt, Denmark to uncover new lineages of life (NeLLi) - Anholt_01485 metaG | ecosystem: Environmental > Aquatic > Marine > Oceanic > Sediment | place... | reverse complement strand
TAAGTAAGTATAGGTTATTTAAAATAGGGCGTGGGAGCCTATCAATCAATCTCTAGAACAACAACTGTATCGAGAAGGATCTGGGGCCTTGAGAGGCAACTGAATAATCGTATGTTCTTCTTTGCTTTCGCATTGTCCCTGAGTTTCATAAATTAACTTCAAGTACATGGCTCAGGAATTCTTTCGTTCTCTGTTGTTTGGGATTTCTAAAGAATTCTTCAGGAGGAGCGCTTTCTAGGATTGTGCCTTCGTCTAAGAGCATAACTCTATTAGCTACACGTACTGCGAACCCCATTTCATGGGTCACTACAATCATGGTCATCCCTCCGCAGGCAAGGTCAATCATGACATCCAGAACTTCTTTAATCATCTCTGGGTCTAGGGCGGATGTTGGCTCATCAAATAGCATCACCTTTGGATTCATTGCCAAGGCTCGAGCGATAGCTACTCGCTGTTTTTGCCCACCCGACAAAGAAATGGGATAAGAATTTGCTTTCTCGGCTATACCCACCCGTTCTAACAAAACCACTGCTTCTTTTTCAGCCTTTCCCTTTTTTACCTTTTTTACTTCTTTGGGGGCAAGTGTTACATTCTCTAGTGCAGTTAAATGAGGAAATAAATTGAAACTTTGAAATACTATCCCAACCCGCTTTCTTACTTCTCGAAGAATCTTTCTCTCTCTCTCATTTACAGAAAGGCCCTCCACAGTTATTTTACCTTCGTCAATAGATTCGAGTCCATTGATACAACGTATTAATGTACTCTTCCCTGAGCCGCTTACTCCACATATAACAATTACCTCGCCTTCATCAAGCGAGAGATCAATTCCTTTCAACACATGTAACTTTCCAAACCACTTATGAAGGCCTCCGATTTTCACTACTGGTTTGCTTTTCAAGGTATATTTACTCTCCCTTCTAAAAAGTAAAGCCAAAAAATAACTCTTTATCTCGCCTCTGCAACTTCAAGTTTTTTTTCCAAAAAACTACCTAATTTTGAGAAACTATAGCACATTATAAAATAAAGCAGAGCGGTTACACCAAGTACATCAAAAGTTGTGAATGTTTGTGATCTAACCACAGCTGCCATTCTTGTTAACTCCATAAATCCAATTATTGAAGCTAAAGAGGAATCCTTTGTGACCGCCACAAATACACCCACTGAGGGCGGTATTGCAATTCTAAATGCCTGTGGCAATATCACACGTCTCAGCGACTGTGTATAGGATAAGCCCAATGAATAAGAAGCTTCCCATTGCCCTTTTGCTATTCCATTGATGGCAGATTTGAAGACTTCTGCCATATAACCTGCAGTATAAAGAGTTATTGCGATAGTTGCGGTTGTTTGAGGAGGAACATCTGTATTAAAAAGAATGGGTAGCCCATAATAGATTAGAAATAATTGTATGAGAAGTGGAGAATTGCGAAATGTCTCAACATAACATAGTGATAACAGATTTAGTAACTTATTCTTAGAGGCTCGCATTAACCCGATAAAAAATCCTAGTACACCACCAAGAGCCATTCCTAACAGGCAGATCCTTAAAGTAAATAATGCACCTTTAAGCAGCAGTATTAGGTGATTAAAATTCATAGCGGCGAAAAGACTTACGTCTCCTTTACTCTAACTCGGCTGGTTTCATAAAAACCATTTTGATCACCCGAAAAATGGTAGACATTATGACACTTAAAGCTACGTAAAGGATCAATAGTATTATGAATACCTCGAAATGCCTTGCAGTCCTTGAACCTATTATTAAACCCTCATATGTCACTTCCCCAACGGTGATTATTGAAGTGATACATGAGCCCAAAATGATCCCTACAAGTTGATTTCCTAATGCTTCCCAGATCAGCCTTAATGCGTGAGGAATTATGATAAAACGATACAGCTGAAGTTTAGACAGTCCGAGCGACAGAGCCGCTTCTCGTTCCTCATCTCTGATCCCTTTTATTCCTGCTCTGATGATCTCTGCTTCATATGCCGCACTATTAAGTGTCATCGCAATCAGACCAGCTACAAAGGCTTCTAACCTCAGACCAAATAGATCTGGGGGTACGAAGTAAACAATGTAAAGTAGAACAAGTAAAGGTACGTTCCGGAAAAATTCTACATAACCAGTTGACAATCCATATATGAGTTTATTTTTAGATATCCTGCCAAGAGAGATTATGATGCCCAAAATTGTTCCAAAAAGCATTGTCAGAACAGTTAATTCTAGTGTAACTAGAAGTCCTTTAAGTAGCACATCATAATACTTTAATATTTCTCCAAATTGGATTATATACATGTTTTACTAAATTTCCTCATTTCTTCAAAATTAAATCCACACTATTCATTTTCTGAGTTTAATTTTACTTACAACGTTAAATTCTTCATTATAAGCAAATAAGGCTGGAGAACCCCCTGTATGGAGAAAAATTACCTTTTCCTCTTTTCCAATTTTGTCCTGTCTGATATGGTCAATAAGAGCAGACATAGCTTTTCCAGTATAAACAGGATCCAGGAAAATTCCCTCTCTTCCAGCTACTAGTTTAATAGCCTTTATTCCCCCTTTAGTAACCCGGCCGTATCCTCTTCCCACATAATCACTATATGATATCACCTCAGAGGCCTCTACTTTTATGTCAAGATTAAGAATTTCAGCAGCCATATTGGCTATTTTAGCTACTGTAGAAGGAACGTCTTCTCCCCATATTTTATCTAGCGGGTTAATTCCTATTATGGGAAAATCCAGCCTCAGATACTTAATTCCAAGAACTAAGCCTGCCTGTGTGGTGTCGGCAGAAGCTACATAAAGATAATCAGGTTCTAAATCCATATTTTCCAATTGCTCGCACATCTCTAGGACACAGTTTACATAACCTATAGCATCTAATCCTGCATCTTCACTGTTGCCCATTCGAGCAAGGTAAGGATGATTCCCTTTACACCGCAAGTCCTCTGCCACTTCTTTCATTATGCGTATCTGTTCTGTAGGAGTATCTGCCTCTATAATTTCTATATTGGCTCCTGCCAGAAGGTCTAATAAAAAATTACCCTGAGGTCGAAGATCTATATCTCCACGAACTTTGCGCAAAACAAGGTAAGCCTTCAAATCTAATTTACTACAAGCAGCAGCCATTTGCCTGCAGTAGTTAGACTGGACTGCTGCTCCAGCTACTATTGAGTCTGCCCCCATTTTTAAAGCGTGGCCCAAAATAAACTCAAACATACGAGTTTTATTCCCGCCAAAGGCCAGACCAGTTAAATCATCCCGCTTAAAGTAAATTTGGGGACCTCTTAAGGTTTTCGAAAGTCGAGGTGCCTCCTCTAAAGGAGTAGGGAGATGAGCTAAATGAACTCGGGGTAGTTTCCCTATACTTTCCCGAAGTCTTTCAGCTTTTTTTTTATTGCACACGAACATTTTTCTTTTACTCCTTACTCCTTTACTTTAACAATCATTTCTAGTTCAACCGTAATATTTTTCGGCAAGTTTGAGGTTCCGAGAGCACAGCGTGCATGTTTCCCCTTTTCATCAAATATTGTTTCTAGAAGCTCAGATGCTCCGTTAATTACCTCGGGTTGCCTCTCAAAATCTGTAGCGCTATTTACGAATCCTCTTACTTGAACCACCTCTTCGACTTTATCCAAGCTACCTACTAAAGATTTTACTGCTGCCAAGCAATTTAGAACACACATTCTTGCAGCTTGGTATCCTTCTTCAATAGTTCTTTCGGAACCGACTTTTCCAACATATATGAGTTTGCCGTTCTTTACAGGTCCCTGTCCGGAACAAAATACTAAGTTATTTACTCTCTTTGCGGGAATGTATGCCGCGACAGGTCTTGGTACTTCTGGAAGTTCAATCCCTAATTTTTGTAGCTTATCCTCACAATAACTCATCTTTAGCCTCCATCTAATGAAATCTTTGTAGTTTAATTAGCTACCCGGATATCTGGGCGTCCATCTTTTTGACCACTTCGTGAATACTGGATAACACATCTGATGGTAACGGATCAGGTTTATGATTATCTATTATATCTTTTACTTGCTGCTTGATGCGGTCCCCTAGGGTTAGCTTTCCTGATTTATTCCAGGCATCATATTTCTGACGATCACACAAATCAGAGTACCAGGTTTCCTTGAAATGCTTTAAGGTATGATCGTCAATCATAAAATGCCCCCCTGGACCAACTTTATATATTATTTTAAAAGCCAAATCCTCTTCGTTTACTGGAATACCTTGCATAAAACGCTTGCTCATTTCAATTATGTAATTGGTGAGGGCAATCATCTCATAACTGGTGGTCACTCCACTCTCCAAGTACCCAACATCATGAACTAAGTTTGCGCCAGTTAGTAAAGAAAAAATGACGCTCATGGTTGCCTCAGTCGTAGCTTGCTGGTCTATTACTTTGGCATCACTGCAGCCGGCGTATCCCCACACAGGCAATCCGTAATGATGAGCCATTTCAGCCTGCGCAGCGATAGCCATTGATGTTTCCGTGGCTCCATAGGCGGGAACTGTAGTTCTCATATCAAGGGGGTGAATACCTACCGCATAAATAAAGGGTGTGCCCTCGCGGATCAGCTGAGTCAAGACTAAACCTCCCAAAACCTCTGCATTAGCCATGGCCACACATCCGGCTATTGTCACAGGGCCTGTACCACCAAGCAGGGGACCTGAAGCATAAACAATTGGCAGTCTTTCTTTAGCCATGTAAGTTGCCTTATTTAAGGCATCTTGGGTTATTTGAAGAGGAGGAATTGTCTCAACAAATAGTGCAACATTTGGTTTTTGCTGTAAAATCCCTTTTCCGCCGGCTACCAAAGAAGCAATTTCCACAATCTTCTCACAGGTCATTACATCATAGGCAGTAAAAACAATGGGCTTCACAGTATTAGTTATCATAGCCTCAAAGTGATGTACATCGGCTGTTCGCGTCATTACATCAGATGCAATCCCCATTGACATCACAAAATCAATGTGGTCTAGTGCATCACAAATTCGAGACCCAACGGCAATATCTTTCTTAGTCCACTTTCGACGCTCTCCAGTGGCTGAATCGATAAAGTAGTGGCAATCAGAACCTGTACCGAAATAGACATTGTTACCTTCAAGTTTCAAACAAGCCTTACCATCCTTTGTATAAAGCATTATTTGTGACGGAACTGATTTTAATGCTCTTTCTACCAAGAATTCGGGTATCCGAACAATGTTTCCTTCGGCAACATCACACCCCGCGTTTTCTAAAAGAGACCGAACTTCTCCGCTGGGAATTTTTATGCCGATCTGCGATAAGACTTGTAAGCTGGTAGAGTGAATCTCCTGGCGCTGTTTCTCAGAAAGTAACGTAAACTGAGGCCTGAAAGGATTAAACTGATTTACGAGATATTGATTAGGCATCCAAATCTCCTTCCTCAAATATAGAGACCCACGTCTTTACAGACATGGTGCTTTATAATTCAAACTTCGCTTGTCCTGCAATTCTTGCAGGAAATTGCTCTCATCCCCGCCTTCACAGGTGGGGAGTTCCTGCTAAATTAAAACAAAGTAAATATCCCCACAGTAGAGCTGTGGGGCATTAAAATCAAGCCCAACTGCTCTGTACCGATAATAGGGAAAACGGTGATTTTTATGAATTTCAAGGATAAAAGCTTGTCATTTCTCTATAAATACAGGCTTTCACAAGAGAGACGAAATATTAAAGCACCATTAAACTCTGGTCCACTAAGCTTTTGCTAATTAATCAACAAATGCGTTAATGACTTTCCTTTTATTTTTGGATCTATCCTTGCATTCGAAAACTTCACAGATACTATAATTTATTAAACAGTGATTTCAGTTGTGAATATGTTTCGTTATAAAAGTCATAGCTCTTTTGGTGTTGTGAATACAAATGGTTGTCAGGGATACTTGTATCTCTAATTTCAATTAGAGATTTTGCTTTTTCTGACAGGCTACTGAACACTCCCAACGCTTTTCCTATCATAATCAGTGTAGCAAGAGCAGCTCCTTCAAATCTTACAGGGTAGTAAATCCTTTTCCCGTATATGTTAGCTCTTAATTGTCTCCAAAAACTACTCTGAGCGCCGCTCCCGCTCGTGTAGACTTGATTAATCAACAATTCTAATTCTTCAATGACTTTTAGGATACTATAAAGCGAGAAAGACAGCCCTTTATATAAGGCGTAGGCTAAATCGGCACGGGAATGTTTCAGGGTCATACCTACAATAGCACCTTTAGCATTGTAATCCCAGAGAGGTGCTCTTTCTCCTGCAAGAAAAGGGAGAAACAATAGTTCACTATTTCTCTTATCATGACGCATTGCTAAATCATCTAAGAGTTTGCAAAAACCGCTACCTCCTTTTTTGATAAAAGTGTCTTCCAAGAAGTTTTTCACGTACCAATTGAGGGCTGCACCCATGGTAGCAGTCGCTCCCCCAATCAACCAACGCCCTTTGACTGGATGAGGGTATAACTCAACCCGCATGTCTGGATCTATCCTTAGCTCGTTGGTGCATACCAATATTGCCCCGGTAGTGCCTAGATGTTCGTATACATCCCCAGGTTCGGTCACACCAATTCCTAAGGTGGCTATTTCGTCCCCGCCGCCGATTATAACGCTAATATCCTCGCTTAATCCAGTTATCCTGCTAACTTCTTTTTTAAGTTTACCTGCTATATGGGTCCCTTCCTTTATAGATGGCAGTTTTCTTCGGGATACACCGGTTGCATCGAGCATCTCGTCTGACCATTTACGATCGACTATATTGTATAGCAATGTCCCAGCAGCATCTATTGGATCAGTTGCTATATTGCCGGTCAATTTAAACCTTATATAATCCTTTGGTGCCAAGAAGAAACTTGTTCTTCGATACAGCTCCGGACAGTTATCCTTAAACCATAAAATCTTAGGTGCTGTTACCGTGGGAAATAGTCTAGCTCCTGTGATTTCATACATTCGTTTATCACCTATTCTTGATTTGATCTTTTTGCATTCTTGTATGCTTCGCCGATCCAGTAAGGTCATGCAAGGAAAAACCGCCTTTCCATTGCCATCTACTGGGACAAAACTATGCATCTGTCCTGTCACTCCTATAGCTCGCACTGTCTTCTTGTCAATACTTGACTTTTCCAAAATTTCTCTAATAGATCGGATCACGATTTTCCACCAGTCATCAGGATTTTGTTCAGCCCAAGATTTTTGCGGATAATAGGTTTCGTAACTTTGATCGACTCTTGACAGTATCTGCCCTTTCAGATTGAAGAGAGTTGTCTTACATGAAGACGATCCAAGGTCAATTGTAATGCAACATGTTTTTTTCACTTTTAATCTCCCCTCGTGTAAGGGAATACAAAGTGCAGCTTATTAAATTGTTTCCTAAATGTTTTTACGTCTTTTCTTATTTTTGTGGATTGCTCTGGGTCTTTAATAACACTAACGATATATTTTGCCAATCTAGGCATATGTTGCTCTTCCATACCTAGCCGAGTTATCTCCTGAACCCCAATCCTGACTCCTTCACTCCCTAATTCTTTAAGTAAACGAGTAGGATTTGTAATAATATTTGCTTTTTCTAAATTAAAGGCTATTTCCTCACCTTTCCCAAATCCATTCACCTGTAGTAGAATGGTATGCGATTGCGTAAAATTCTGTTTTGCCCCTACTACAGGGACTCCCAATTTACTGATTTCACCCCCTAGTCTTTGAGCATTTTTAACGATTTGGTTGGCATATTCTTTGCCAAAAGTTTGCATTTCGAGTAAAGCAATTGTTAAGGCAGGTATTCTGTGCAAATGATGGTTGGTGATCAGAACTGGATAAATTGCTTTACTTACTTTTGTAGCAATTTTTTCATCATTAGTTAACAAAATCCCACCTTGAGGCCCACCCAGGGTCTTATGTGTACTTCCCATTACTAAATGCGCTCCTTCTTCGATGGGATCTTGAAATGCTCCTCCTGCTATAAGACCAAACACATGAGAACCATCGTAAGCTACAATTGTATCCAAAGACTTGGCTTCTTCACATATTTCCTTAATAGGGTGAGGGAAAAGAAAATTGCTAGCTCCCAGAATTATTAGTTTGGGTTGCAGTTCTTCCATTTTCTTTATACATTTTGAGATATCAATATTGTACTTTTTGTAATCAAAAGGTATAAACTCAACCTTAATATCAATTAACGGGGATCCGCTAAACTTCTTAGCTACTCTGTGGCCCCCAGTGTCAGGCCCTAATTCCATAACATAATCTCCATTCTTCACCAATCCTAAGATGGCGGCAACACCTGCTATGTGTCCAGAAATAGCTCTAAGTTCTACAAATTTTGCATGAAACAGATCACAAGCAACCTGTTCAGCTATTTTTTCTAGCTCACAAATATATTTTGTGCCCTGGTATTTCCTAAACTCCAAATCTCTACCTTTGTAATCTCCATAACGATGCATCAAATCGCTTAAATAAAGCGATCGTACCAACTCGCTTGAAATATTTTCAGAGGCGATTAAATTTAAACACTCATTCGTTCTCCACTCCTCATGTTTTTTCACTAAATTTTGAATTTCGAAAATCCTTTTCATTTAAGACAATCAAGAGCACATATTTTTGCTGCCTCATAACCTTCTTCTAGTGTTTTCTTCGCACCGACTTTGCCTGTATGAATAAATTTGCCTTCCGTAGAGGGTCCCTGCCCTGAGCAGAATACCAAGTTTCCCACTTTTTTAGCAGGAATGTAAGCAGCTGCAGGTCTGGGTGTTCGGGGAAGTGTGATCCCCATCTTTTTTAATTTCTCTTCATAACTTGACATAAAATCCTCTTCTATGTAAATTTTCCTAGGAAGTTTTTCATCCCTCTCAAGAGTTTCCAACACCTATTTCATTTGAAGCCTCCATACGCACAGAGAAAAAACGTGCATATGGAGGCTAACATTTCAGTCTCAAGTACTCAGTATACGCAACAGACGAGGGCTTTAGCTTTTCTAAGCAACTAACTGTTGTATTTATCTAATCTCTGTCCAGCCCTCAAGCGGTGGTGGTTCAGTTCCAAACCATTTTTTATACAGCTCAGCGTTCTTTCCACTAGCATTCAATTCGTAGAAGAAGAGATTTAACCAATGCCACCACTTAAAATCTCCGTAGGCCACCGCGGCGACAATATCTTCTCTTGAATGGACCCCTGGTAATACTTTACAAAGATCAGGATATTTTTTCGCGTACACATCTGCAGTTATACTATCCTCAGACCAAACATCGGTCAGTCCTGTCTTTAACGCCATCCATAAATCTCCATAATGCTCAAACCTCTTGTATTGCGCATCTGGGAGTAGCTTCTCCGCCCAAATTTCTGAAGTTCCCCCTCTGGAAAAGCCAAGCACCAGCTTATTTCCAGCTTTTTGTAATCCCTCAAGTGTCTTATAAGGACTATCGGCTCTAACTAAGTATTTGACTCCAACGAGCATATAGGGAACTTCCAGGAAATTCACAGTTTTAGATCTTTCAAGCGTGCGGGTAAAATCTGCGATAGCAACATCGCATTTCCCTGCTGCAACTGCAGGGACACGTGACGGACCTGTTAATTCCACGATTTCAAGCTTTACACCAAGTGTATCAGCAAGCTCTTTTGCAATATCTGGCTCATATCCCACAGGCTTTCCTGTTTCATCCATGTATGCAATCGGAGGCAGTGTCAGTATCATACCGACACGAACTACGCCTTTCTCAAGAATCTTATCCAGAATACTTTTTTCAACAGCGTGTCCTGTAACTACGGAAGTTACCAGAAGCGCAAATGCCACCAAGCATACCACCAGTTTTTTGTTTATACTCATTATTGATCACTCCTTAATTTGATACTTTCCTTTGAGAACTTTCTTTCTTCCCCCCCAGCTAACGGCCTACCTACTTTTCACCTCCTCCTAGCCTTATATTTAGCTCTCTAATTTTCTTATAGATACTTATTTTACTTTTAACCAAAGGAGCCTACGGACCAGACCGTCAGGGCACGGGATTGTCCGCGGAGGCCCCGCACCTTGTCCCTGATATTCCCTTAAGCTCCTTTGCAAATAAAAAAAGGATAGGCAACGCATAAAGCATTACCTATCCTTGATAGAATCTATCTTGCTAAAGCCAGCTTCCTTAAAGGGAAGAACTAACCTAATTCTTGAAGAGAGAACCATCTAACCTTCTCACAAATTTTACTTACCTAATTGCTAAAATGCCTTCTCCTTCAGCTTCTCCCTGTCCTTTAACAGATTATCAATTGCCCTTCTAATCAATAGGCTTTGAGAAATACCTGTTTCTTTTGATAGCTTTCTTAGTGCTTCTAACTGCTCTTCTTTAATGCTAAAAGTTTAAAACTTCAAATAATTTTCCTGAGTTAGTTTCTTTAGTAGCTCATGCTTATTTATTTTCATTACATTTTATTATACGATAAATAATCACGGTTGTCAATGGCAGAATTGAATCTGTGTCAATGCAAAGTAATTATGTCACCCTTTCTGCAAAATAAAAATGTCATACCCCAACCGCTAAAGCTTCCATTTGAGAAGGAGCGTATCTTTTATCTTCTTGAGGAATAATAGGTTTAAAG
>Ga0114930_10005351_pt1 | contig 10577 bp, 8 predicted proteins | sample AnhtaG_FD_87300 | JGI IMG/M metagenome (GOLD analysis project Ga0114930, IMG submission 87300) | Deep subsurface microbial communities from Anholt, Denmark to uncover new lineages of life (NeLLi) - Anholt_01485 metaG | ecosystem: Environmental > Aquatic > Marine > Oceanic > Sediment | place... | reverse complement strand
GGCGGCCGAGGTCAACCTGGGCCTGGGCGTGCTCGACGAGAACAAGGCCAAGGCCATCATGCAGGCCGCCGATGAGATCATCGACGGCAAGCACCCCGGCGAATTTCCGCTGGCGGTCTGGCAGACCGGTTCCGGCACGCAGACCAACATGAACCTCAACGAGGTGATTGCGAACCGCGCGAGCGAACTGCTCGGCGGGCAGCGCGGCGAGGCGCGCCTCGTGCATCCGAACGACGACGTGAACCGCGGACAGTCGTCCAACGACGTGTTTCCGACCGCCATGCACGTGGCCGCTGCATACGGCATCGTCAAGCATCTGCTGCCGGCGTTAAAGACGCTGCGCGACACGCTCGACACCAAGGCAAAGGCTTTCGCCGGCATCGTCAAGATTGGCCGCACGCACTTGCAGGATGCAACGCCGCTTACGCTCGGACAGGAATTCTCGGGCTATGTCGCGCAGCTCGACCACGGCATTCGCCATGTCGAAACGACGCTGCCGCATCTGTACGAACTCGCCCAGGGCGGCACCGCGGTCGGCACGGGGCTGAACGCGCATCCGCAATTCGCGGACAAGGTCGCGGCGGCGATCGGCACGCTGACCGGCCTGCCGTTTGTCTCGGCGCCCAACAAGTTCGAGGTGATGGCCGCGGCCGACGCGCTGGTGTTCGCGCACGGCGCCCTGAAGACGGTGGCCGCCAGTTTGATGAAGATCGCCAACGACATCCGCTGGCTCTCGAGCGGCCCGCGTTGCGGACTCGGCGAGCTGTCGATTCCGGAGAACGAACCGGGCAGCTCGATCATGCCGGGCAAGGTCAATCCGACCCAGTCCGAGGCCATGACGATGCTGTGCTGTCAGGTGTTCGGCAACGACGTGGCCGTGAACCTGGGCGGCGCAAGCGGCAACTTCGAGCTGAACGTGTTCCGTCCGATGATTGCGCACAACGTGCTGCAATCGATCCGTCTCATCGCCGACGGTGCGCACAGCTTCAACGACAACTGCGCGGTGGGCATCGAGCCGAATCGCGAGCGTATCGACACGCTGCTCAACGAATCGCTGATGCTGGTGACGGCGCTCAATCCGCACATCGGCTACGACAAGGCCGCCAAGATCGCCAAGCAGGCGCACAAGGAAGGCACCACGCTGAAGGCAGCGGCGCTCGCGCTCGGCTTTGTCACCGAGCAGCAATTCGACGAGTGGGTGCGCCCGCACGACATGGTGGGCAACAAGGCGGGCTGAGGCTGCGCTGATCGCCGCGGGGCATGCCTAGATCTTGCCCCGCGCCACCTCTTCCGGCTTGAGTTCGACGATCGCGTCGAGCGCTTCTTTCACGTCCAGCGCGTACTTGGCGAGTTGCTTCTGTTCGTCGGTCTCCGGCACGAACGCCGGCACGGGCACCGGATGGCCGTTCTCGTTGACGGCGACCATCACGACCAGGCAGTCGGTGGTCTGCATCAGCTCGCCGCCTTTCGGATCGCCCGCTTGCACCGACACGTGAATGTGCATGCTGGTACGGCCGGTATTGACGACGCGGGCGCGCAGTTCGACCAGATTGCCGACAAGGATCGGCCGGCGAAAGCGGATATTGCCGACGCTCACCGTCACGCAATAGCGCCCCGACCAGACCGCGGCGCACGCGTAGGCGGTTTCGTCGATCCACTTCATCAACGCGCCCCCGTGCACCTTGCCGCCGAAGTTGACCGAGGTGGGTTCGGCGAGAAAGCGGAAGGTGGTTTCGGAACGGTCCAGCGGCGCTGCGGATGGGGTGCTCATCTTCACTCCGATCAAACAATGTGTCGAAAGGAGCCGATTATACGAGGGCAATTTTGACTGCGCAGTGCAATGAAGGCCGGTAATTCTGTTTTGCCGCCAGCGAATATGCGCGGATACGGCATTTCATTTGTGATAGGAAATGCCCTCGTCGATCGTGCCGTACATCGTGATACCGCTCGAATCCGCGCTCGGCGGGGCCGAGCCGCCTTGTGCGCAGCCAGCGCAGAACAGCAGGGCAGCGGCGATAGCAAGCAGGAGTTTCATGACTGCGTTGTTCCAGAAAACAGATTTTTATTCTAGCCTGGCAGCGCCTAGCTACGCACAAGCCGCGCGCCCCGTGCCTTGCACGACCTTCCTCGTCCGCATGGCGCAAGCCGTGGCTGCATTCGACAATTCACGCTAACCTGAAACATCGAATACCGCAGCCCGGTAAAGTGACCACGATGGCGAGCGCACGAGCGCGCCGCAACCTGGAGGCCCCTATGTCTGCCCCGCTTTCCGACGAACACAATCACTTTCCCGGCCTGAGCCGCATCGGTGCGCTGCTCGCCGATCCTGGCCGGGCCGCCATGCTGTGGGCGCTGATGGACGGCAGCGCGCGCCCGGCCGGCGAGCTGACGATGGTCGCGGGCCTGTCGCCCTCCGCAGCCAGCGCGCATCTGGCCCGCTTGACCGAAGGCGGCCTGCTGGCCGTCGAGGTGCGCGGCCGGCACCGCTACTTCCGGATCGCGTCGGCCGATATCGCCGCCTCTATCGAAGCGCTCGCCAATGTCGCCGAGGCGAGCGCGCCGCAGCGCACGACGCCGCGCCCGGCTCGCACCGTGCCGGTCGAGATGCGCTACGCCCGCACCTGCTACGACCACATGGCAGGCGAACTCTCGGTGCAGCTCTTCGAACGGATGCTGAGCCACAAGCTGCTGACCCTGCACGGCAGCACGCTCGAAGCCACGCCTGAGGGCGCCGCGCGGCTTGCCGCCTGGGGCATCGACGTGGCCGGCCAGCGCAGCCGCCGGCGCCGCTTCGCCTGCACCTGTCCGGACTGGAGCGAACGGCGCCCGCACCTGGGCGGCGCGCTGGGGGCGGCCCTGCTCGAAGCGTGGTCGTCGCATGGCTGGGTGGAGCGCACCGACCGGCCGCGCATCCTCCGGATCACGCCCGGTGGTCATCAGCACTTCAACGACTTCTTGACGAACTGACTGCCAGATGGCCGCGCTGACCATTCAATTTCATTACAAACTGGCCGCTTAACACTTTTTGTTACACGGGAGGTAAGGAGGCTTACAAATGTGGGCGCCTTGAAACAGGCGCCAACGCTAGAGTGTTTTCACGGATGCAACACAACCAAGTGTCCGCTCGAGAGACAACATGAAAACACTTACCGCACCAAGCCGTTCATTGCGCCGCGCCACCGGTTATACCCTGATCGCGGCGGCCGCATTCATGCTCGCTACCCAGGCTTCGCTGGCTCAGGAAGCGCCTCCGGATAACGCGCCCGCCGCGACCCAAAATGCCCCCGCGGCCGACCCGCCGGGACGCGTCGCACGCCTGAACTACACATCCGGCGCCGTGACTACCGAACCTGCCGGCGCCACCGACTGGGCCTACGCACAGGTCAACCGGCCGCTCACCACCGGCGACCAGCTCTGGGACGACCAGAACGCGCGCTCGGAATTGCACATCGGCTCGACTGCGGTGCGGCTGGGCGAATCGACCAGTCTCGACGTGCTCAATCTGGATGACACGAGCACCCAGTTGAAGGTGGCACAAGGCACGCTGTCGACGCACGTGCGCGAACTCGCGCCGGGCTCGACCTACGAGATCGACACGCCGAATCTCGCGCTCGGCATCGGCGGCCCTGGTGACTACCGCGTCGACGTCGCACCGGACGGCAGCAGCACGACCGTGACGGTGCGCAGCGGCAGCGCCACCGTGTATGGCGACAGCGGTCAGGTGCCGATTGCCGCCGGCCAGCAGATCCGCTTTGCCGGCACGGCCTTGCAGCAGGTCGCCGACAACGCCGCGCCGGGCCTCGACGGCTTCGATCAATGGGCCGCCGGCCGCGATGCCGATGAAGACCGTTCGGTGTCGGCCCGCTACGTCTCGCGCGACGTGCCCGGTTACGAAGACCTCGATGCCAACGGCACGTGGCGCAGCAGCCCGCAGTATGGCGAAGTGTGGGTGCCGAATGCGGTGCCGGCCGGCTGGGCGCCGTACCACGACGGCCACTGGGTCTGGCAGGCGCCTTGGGGCTGGACCTGGGTCGACGACGCGCCATGGGGCTTCGCGCCGTATCACTACGGCCGCTGGGCGTATGTCGACGACACGTGGGCGTGGGCGCCTGGGCCGGTGGTGATCGACGCGCCGCCGGTTTATGCGCCGGCGCTGGTCGCGTTTGTCGGCGGCGGGGGCGGTTCGTTCGACTGGGGCGTGAGTCTCGCGATCGGCGGTGCGGCTGCGGTCGGCGTGGCCTGGTTCCCGCTCGGCCCAGGTGAGCCGTGGCACCCGCGCTGGGGCGACTGTAGCCCCGGTTACTACAACCGCGTGAACAACTACAACCGGGTGAATGTCACGAACATCAACAACGTGACGAATATCACCAACATCAACAACATTCACAACACGTACATCAACTACCGCGCGCCGGGCGCCGTCACCGCCGTGCCGGCGACCGCCTTCGTACACGGCCAGCCGGTCGGCCAGTTCGCGCAGAAGGTCAACCCGGCGCAATGGCACAACGCGCAGATCAACCCGGGCGGCCCGGGCATCGCGCCGGTGCGTCAGAGCTTCCAGTCCGGCATGCGCAATGCGAACTACCGGCCGCCCGCTGCGGTGATGTCCCGTTCGGTCGTGGCGACGCGCAGCCCGGCGGTGCCTGCGGCCTATCACGACACGCTGGCGCAACGTTTTGCGCAGGGCGGCGGCCGCGTGCCGGGCGCGGGCGACCCGATCGTGCGCACCTCGGTGCCGGCGCACTTTGCGGGCGCCGAGTCCCATGGTGGACCGGCTGCCGCCGCGCTGCAGAACGTCAGGGTGGTTCAGGCCAACTCTCCACGCATGGCCGCGGGCGCCGCGCCGCATGTCGCACAGGGCGCCGTGCGGCCGGATGAACCGGCGGCAAACGGTGCTCGTCCGGGCTTCGGCGCTCCGAACCAGGCTCAGGCAGCGGCACAGGCTCAGCATGCGATGCCGGAGCAAGGCCGGCCGGGGACCCCGGGTGCACCTGGTACGTCCGCTCAGATGGCCAATGAAAGAGCACCGGAGCACCCGCAAAACAACGGCGTGCCGCGTCCGCCGCAAGCGCAAGCCGTGGGCGCCGCGCAGAACAGCTTCGCGCAGCGTGGCGGCGCACCGGTGAACGGCCAGCAGGCCGCAGCCGAAGCACGCCACGAGCCTGCCTGGACCCAGCCGCATACGCCGATGGCGCTGCAGGCTCAACAGGCACAAGCGCACGGTGCGCCTCAGCAGGCCGCCAACCGTTCGCCGTTCGCGCCGCAAGGCGAGCCGCAGAACCGTCAGCAGCCGGGGGGCTTCAACGCCGCGCAGGAAGCGCAGCAACATGGCGTGCCCCATCCGACGGAAAGCCCGTCGATGGCGCAACGCTCGCCTGAGCAGGCCCAGCATGAGCCGCACGCACCGGCATTCGGCGCAGCGGCGCAGCAGCAGCCAGGTGCAGTGCGCGCAGCGGAGAACCACCCGCAGGAGGCTCAACAGGCGCCGCGTGAGGAATTCCGTCCACAGCCGCAGGCTCAGCCCCAATATCATCAGCCGCAGCAGCAGGCCCAGCAGGCGCCGCGTCAGGAATTCCACCCGCAGCCGCAAGCCCAGCCGCGGCCGGAATATCACCCGCCGCAACAGGCCCAGCAGCGACCGGAATACCATCCGCCGCAGCAGGCCCAGCAACCGCGCCCTGAGCCGCGTCCGGCACAACAGGCCCAGCAGCGTCCGCAGCCGCATCAGGAGCAGCACTCGAACAACGGCGGCCACGACGAGCATCGCAGAGGCTAATGACTGACGGCGCTACCTAGCGGACCCGATAGCCCGCAAAGCAAGCCAGCAAACAAAAAGCCCACGCATTTTTTCTGCGTGGGCTTTTCTCATTACGGCGCACCGCAAGCGCCGTGCGCGGAGTCAGCGTATCAAACGGCCATCGGCGCGGTCAGCGGCTCGTGATGCCGGTAGCCGACCAGCGAGAAGTCCGACGGCTCGATTTTCTCGAGCCACTCCGGCTCATACACGCCGGTTTTCGCATACTCAGGCACCCGCTCCGCAATCGCCAGTTGCGGGCTCTCATACGGCTCGCGGCCAATCTGCCGCTGCAGCATGTCGAGCTGGTTCTCGTAGATGTGGGCATCGCCGATGAAGTACGTGAACCAGCGCGGCGTATAGCCGGTCAGCCGCCCGACCAGATGCAGCAGCGCCGCCCCTTCGGTCAGGTTGAACGGCGTGCCGAGGCCCACGTCATTGCTGCGAATGTACAGGCACAGGGAGATTTCCCGGCGCGCTGCGTTCGGCAGGAACTGATACAGCAGGTGGCACGCCGGCAGCGCGATCTCCTCCAGCACCGCAGGGTTCCACGCATGAAACAGAATGCGGCGGTCGGCGGGGTTCTGCATGATCGTGTCGAGGCACTGGCGCAACTGGTCGATTGCCTTGTAGAGCAATACCTTGCGGCTGCCGTCTTCCTCGAATTCGGTGATTACCCGGTAGCCGCGCCCCGTCGCATCCTCGATCCGCGCGCTCGCCGACGCGTCCAGCACCTTGTAGGCCGGCCATTTGCGCCATTGCACGCCATACACGTCGCCGAGGTCGTCCGGGCCCTCACGATACGGATTGGCCAGCCACTGCGGATTCTGATTGGCATTCGCGTCCCAGACCTTGCAGCCGAGATCGCGGAAGTCCGCCGCGCTACGCGAGGCGCGCAGGAACCCAACGAGTTCGCCAATCGCCGATTTGAAGGCGAGCTTCTTGGTGGTGACGGCGGGGAAACCCTGCTGGAGATCGAAGCGGAGCATCGCGCCCGGCATGCTGATGGTACGGATGCCGGTACGGTTCTCCTGCCACGTGCCGGTGTCGAGAATCGAGCGGACGAGGTCGAGGTATTGTTTCATTCGGGTTCCTTCAGCCCGGCGCCGAGCGCCCAGGATTTTTTGCGACAAAACCCGATTCTAGCAAGCGTGGACGACCGGTGCGCCGGCCCGCCTTTTCTGCCGCATCAGCACCTGTTTGCAAACGCTCTCAACCACGTCTGCCAGAACCGCGCCGAGGCTCACTGCCACAGCTATGTCTGCCGCTCAGATATGCGGCATGGTGGCGGGCTCAGCATGCGCGCCGATCGGTTCGCCTTCCATATGGCGCATGCCGTGCGCGCACAGCAAACGGTACAGCGTGACCCGCGAGATGCCCAGTTCCTGGGCCGCATCGCCGAGCCGGCCGCGATGGCGCAGCAGCGCCAGTTCGATGGCCTGGCGCTCCGCCGCTTCGCGCGCCTGAGCGAGCGACACCGGCACGATCTCCACGTATTCCGCAAGCTCGAGATCGCGGGCAGTGATTGCGCGCCCTTCCGACATGACGATCGCGCGCCGCACCCGGTTGATCAGTTCGCGCACGTTGCCCGGCCAGCTGTAGTTGTGCAGCGCGGCGATTGCGTCGGGCGCGAAACCGCGCAGGCGGCGGCTTGCATCTTTTCTGAAACGTTCCAGCATGTGCCGCGCAAGTAGTTCGATATCCTTAGCACGTGCGCGCAACGGCGGTTCGTCGATCTGCAGCACGCACAGGCGGTGATAAAGATCCGAGCGGAAGCGTCCTTCGATCATCGCCGCGTTCATGTCCACGTGGGTAGCCGAGATAATGCGCACATCGACATCCACCGCACCATGGCCGCCCAGGCGCTCCACCTTGCGCTCCTGCAGGAAGCGCAGCAGGCTCGCCTGGCTTTCGAGCGGCAGGTCGCCGATTTCGTCGAGGAACAGCGTACCGCCATTGGCGGCCTCGACCCGGCCGATCTTGCGCTGGTTGGCGCCGGTAAAGGCGCCGCGCTCGTAGCCGAACAGCTCCGATTGCAGCAGGTGAGGCGGAATCGCACCGCAATTGATCGGCACGAACGGCGCGCCGCGCCGTGCCGAGCGTTCGTGGATCGCCACTGCGGTGAGTTCCTTGCCGGTGCCCGATTCGCCCGAGATAAACACCGGTGCGTCGGTCATTGCCACCTTGCGGATCGAGCGGAACAGCGCCAGCATAGCGTCGCACGAGCCGACCATTTCGCCTTCCGTGCCGTTCGGCGTGCCGTCGTTGGAAGCGGGCTCGCCGAGCGAGATCATGCCGTAGGCGTGGCCCACCGAGTCGACGATCCTGTCGCCCGAGTAAGGCACCGTTACGTAGTCGAAACAGTAGTCGCGCACGAGCCGGCGCAAGGCCGCGTCCTGCAGCTGACCGGGCATGGTGGCAGCCACCCAGCCGACGTTCGGCATCGTCAGGCACGACTCGAACGCGGCGATCTCATGCTGCTGGAAATGGCTCGACAGGTCGAGCAGGCCACCCGCGGCCATACCGGCGCGCACGGCGCGGCGCACGTCGCGCGCCGAACCGACCACTTCGACGTGCCAGCCACGCTGGTTAAACCTGGTATTCAATTCCGCGCTAGGGTCACGCGAAACGTAAATCAGTTGCCGCGTTGCGGGTTCCATTATTCAGATCCTCTCGTCAACGAACGTTAAGGATGACGGCACGCACCTGAACATGTTTCAGACACGTTGACTCACTTCGGGATTCGCGCATAGCAAATACCGAACGGCCATTCCATTCCGTGCGGACAGCTGATCCCCGAAAAGCGGCGTGTGTGATTGAGACGGCCCAACCTCGGGCTTTTTTTAAATGTGACTCTGTTTTCGAGAGCTTACTATACGCGCGCCGCTTCGAAAACAAATATGCGAATTTAATCGCTCCTTTCGCCGTCCAGCAAGGCTGGGCGGGCGTTAGGCAAGTCTGCGCAAGCTGAATAAAACCGTTTCCAGGGTCGCTAGCTACGTGTCTACCCTGACGTTTAGCGTACAGCTGCCAATTGCGAATTATCGGTATTTCCTGCCGCCCGTTTCAGGCCTGAAACGTTTTTGCCTGTTTTTCGCATATCGGCTCTTCATCGCCATCCTCGCACCCAATCACATCAACGGATTGCGGCCCATGGCACATGTTTCGCTAAAAGTCCTGCACCAAGGAGACACACCATGCGACTCGCTTTCCGCATCGATCTGCGCCACTTTCAGCCTCACGCCGCATTATGCGCCGCGCTGTTGCTGGCGGCGCTGCCCCCGGGTGTCAACGCCCAGGAACCCGTCACAGCCAGTTCCCCCGATACCGGGTCCGTCACCCTCGCGAGCGTGTCGCCCGCAGCGGTAGCGGCCCCGGATACGGTGGTCAGCGACGCAGCCGACACCGTGAATCCCGCTGACACCCGCAGCGATCTCACCGGCGATGCGCTGAGCATTCCCGCGGACGCGGCGGCCGTCGATACGGTCAGCGTCAACGACCCGGCGCTCGACGACCAGGCGCTCTCGCAGCAGCGCGGCGGCTTCAGCGGCATGTTGATGGTGGCCGCCACGCCGCAACTGATGCGCAGCGCCGGCAACGGTGGCAACGGCGTGACGCTGTGGGACGAAATCGTCCCGCCGTCGCCGCTGCCGATCCCTGTCGACGTGGCCCGCTCAGCACAGGGCAACGTGACGAGCTACCAGCGAAATTAGGTATATGGCGCGCGCCGGCTGCCCGTAGCCACCCACGCCCGCCGTCCGAACGCGAAGGTCCGAAGGTCCGTCCGCCAGCAAGGAGCCGACATGACCGCCTCAACCCAGACGCCGCGCCGCACGCTCATCTGCGGCACCCGCCGTCCCCGCACCGCCGCAATCGGCGTGCTGCTGAGCGTGCTCGCCGCCGGCGCCGCTGTGCAGGCGGCCGCGCAGGAGGTCAGCCAGCCGGGCAACCTGATCATCGAGCGCGATGTCACGCCGCGTGACGCCTTCGTGTCGGTGCCGAAGAGCGCAGATCCGATCGCCGTGCAGGTGGAAACCTTCCCGGCAGCCACGTTCGATGCGGCGCTCGGCGCAATGGCGAGCGATCTCGACCTGCTCGGCGCACACGGCACCGCGGGCGTCGCCGGCAACGGCGCACTGCCCGGGTTGACGGGCGCCAACGGCGTGGGCGGGCTCGAGCATCTGCTCACGGGCAACGGCAGCGGCGCGCCGGTGGGTGCGGCTGCAGGGCTCGGCGGCGCCGGTGGGATCGGCAGCTCGATTGCCCAATCGGTAAACGGCGCACTCGCCCCGCTCGGCGCGGCGATGGGAGCGCTGAAATGACAACTTCAAACACACAGGCCAAACACATCATGCCATCACGTCTGCGGTTACGCCGTCCCTTGATCGTCCTCGCTTCGCTCGGCTCGCTGGGCCTCGCGGCTCAGGTTCAGGCGCAGGCTCTCACGCCGCCCGCCCAGGTCGACGTGCAGTCGCTGATCGGCAGCGGCGTGGCCAACGGCGCGGTTGGGGTTGTCGCGATCAACGAGGCATCGGGCCTCGACAACGCGCAAACCAATCAAGGCGCGCTGACCAACGGCCCTGCGCCGCTCCTCGGCCTGATCGGCAGCTCCCAGAGCGCGTCGACCAACGCGAAGACGACGGCCGCGCGCAGCGACATCGATAACAACGCATTTTCAAACACCTCTGGCCTTATCGAAGTGAATCAGTCGGCGGGTGTAGGGAATCTTCAGCGGAACAGCGCCTTGATCGGCTCTGCTCCGGTTGAAGGGGAGATCGTAGCG
>Ga0114930_10005349_pt1 | contig 10578 bp, 4 predicted proteins | sample AnhtaG_FD_87300 | JGI IMG/M metagenome (GOLD analysis project Ga0114930, IMG submission 87300) | Deep subsurface microbial communities from Anholt, Denmark to uncover new lineages of life (NeLLi) - Anholt_01485 metaG | ecosystem: Environmental > Aquatic > Marine > Oceanic > Sediment | place... | reverse complement strand
TACCCAGAGTCAGACTACCGGAAATTGTCTCTCCACTTCTTGCTCTTTCAAGAAGTACCCTGTAAAACTGATGAACCTTTGACAGGTATCTATTTTTTAGATTTTTCAGGATATCCCCTGTAAATTTGTGATAAAAGATTAATACCTGGAATGTTCCATTAGAACTAGTAAAATGCCAGGCAATTGGTCTCTTTTTAAACTGGCTTGCATGTCGTCTAAAAAATTCCCTTTCAAGCCATTCACCAAGAAAAATTTTCTTTTTGGACCGGGTCTTGCCCTTGATTTCTGCCTCCTTGCAGTCCGAATTATATAGAATATCTGAAAATTCTTGTTCAATTGCACTTATTTTGTCTTCACCGAATTCCGCACCTATTCTATCACGAATCCGCTCTAGCAAGGTCTTCTCGCCAGTATGGTCAGTGATAGGAATAATTCCATCTTTATCTGCCCATTCAGGAATAGGTTCACCTGCTTCAACTTGCTTAGGCCAGCGAAAACTAAGTATCCTGAGAATCATTACTGTAAAATAATCTTCCACATAACGCCTGCATTCTGACCAGCAGACAACCTCTTCCTTTTCCCGAATCTCCCGGAGAAGCCAATATATGGAAATGGGATGAATTTCCATCTTGACTGAGAGTTCTTCAAGGAAGGTTTCAGTAGGGATAGGAATACGTTTACCAATGAATGCCTCTGATTTATCCTCATCATCACCCGTTTCTGTTTCATCTTCCTCAATAACATCATCAATTTTTGTACCGGGACCCGCTTCATATAAAGCAAGGAGACAAGATTTGATTTCAGATAGTTCTTGACTTGATAGCCTGATAAATTTATGTCTTTGGAGATATTCTTCTAATTTCGAATTAATAGATGAATCCTCAATTTTAGGAACACTGCAATGTATTTTAATAATTGGTAAGAAACTAGGAGGCAATTTCTGTCCTTCCCATAGGAATTTCTCATCATCCTCAGATATCATATAAATTTCTAATATTTTCTTTTCAATATAAGATTCTATGATTGACATCAAGCATTGCCTATGTTCTTCAAAGTTGCGAAAATCCAGATATCTTCGAAGAATTGATTTATGACTATCAGATACATTTTTAATTTGGGATATTAAAAAATCAGGGATAACTACCCTACTTTGCTGTAAAGTCATCTTGATTTTTACACATGTTTTGACTAATAGTTTTATATCTGAATTTACTTCGAAGTCTTTGGATAAATAAGGTACTCTTAAAATATCTCCTGTTTGGTAATTTGTAGTAGGATTTAGTAGCTTTAAAAAATAAGAAAATAAATGTGTATTCATAAAACCTAAGGCATTATATAAAGAGCTTTCATCTTTGAAAATAAAAGCAGGACCGCCAACATCATATACACATTGCGCAGGCAAATACCTGGCATTGAAGGGGGCAGTTCCAATAGCAGAATATGTAATTCCTTCTTTAAACCAATATTCTTCGTCAGTGATCCTACCACGTGGTTCTTTCCGATAAAAATCTCTCGCACCTACACTCCAATCAATAGTAAAATATAAATTCCCAAACCATTTACAATATCCCCCGCCTTTAGTATACAGGACCCATCTATAATTCACTTTGCCAATTGAAAGACACTCCCACCAAAATCGAACATATCTAGCGTTATCTGAAGTCTTTGTGCGATTAGCTACTAAAACACTCGAATCAAATTTTTCCTTATTAAAGTACGTTAATAACTGCTCAGGAACCCAATAACAATAAGGATGTCCATCTATATAGAGGAATTTATCTTGATTTATTTTATACTTTTTACTATTATCTTTGTTATCTTCATTAACAAGTAGATTTAGTAATTCTTTTTCTTTATTTTCTTCATTAACCATACGGATGAAAAAGCTAAAATTGTTATTACCGCTTTTATCTCCTAAACATAACATAGCTGTATTTACCTTTACTCCTCCAATCTCTTTAAAGGCTCCGGTCCCTAAATGTACTACCGTCCTAAGAAAATATTCTCGCAAAATAGTAGTACGAAGATCTGCAAATGAGGATATAAACATAAACGATTGTTGACAAATGATTGCAGTTATTCCTTTAAATGTTCGTAATTGAATACATCTTATCAAGAAAGCGGAATAAAGATCTCTATTACCTTCTGAATAATAAACAGATAAATAACTCTTGAGAACTTTCCCCATATTTCTATTACTCATATAAGGAGGATTTGTTGCTACTACATCGTATCGCCTGTTGCAGACTTCAAGGAATCCGAATCCTTTACTTGCTTCATGTATCATAACTTGGTCTTTTGTATCGCCTTGCTTGGAGGCTTGATGGTAATATTCATCAAGAGCTTTTGTAATGCGACTCAAAACTCCGTTCCAGAATTGTTCATCAGTAACCTTATCAAAGGGAAGTTCTCGCTGTTCTGGAGGAAGAAACTCTTGAAACATTTCTAACTGCCTATTATTTTTTTCCCATCCTGCAAGTAATCTCTCTCTTTCTTTCTTAATCAGTTCCTTCAAATCCTCCTCAGGTCTTGCCAGAGAACCAATTTCAGGTAGATTACGTAATCTGTTAGCAACTCCCTTAATGATGTTGAGAGCATAAGGTTCTTCTTTAAACCTCTCCCCACACCAGGAAAGAAATTCAGGTGTATCAATAAGTGAGGCATCTGCAGCTACTAAATTCACTTTCTCAGGTGGCATTTTTGATACACCTATGGAACTTTGATGTTCCCGCATCCTGAGATACAACACAAGCCAGGATAGCTGTATAGAACGTAAATCTATATCTATCCCATGCAAGTTGGATTCAATAATAGTGGTAGCAATTTTCTCTTTAGAAACTACCCAATCTCTGGGAATCTTGCCTTCATCTGCAAGTCGTGCTTCTTCTTCATACATCTGAACAAGAAGGTCAAAGGCAATCAATAGAAAATGACCGCTTCCACAGGCAGGGTCTAAAAAAGTGAGGCTTTTGACCGGTTTTGGCTCACGATGCTTTAAATCCTGGTCTTTTACAAAGTAAGGCCACTTTACACATAGTTTTGAATCCGGATACATCTCCATCCAGATAGCACCAAGGGAATTCTGAACGAGGTAGTCCACCATATATCGCTCAGTATAAAGTGAGGTAGCAGGGACAATATCATCACCCTGGATTTTCTTTTTCTTTGTTCGGACCTCTTCAAAAACTCTGTCTTTCTCTTCTGTTTGGAAATACTGATAAACCCAACCGATGAGTTCAGGCACTTTGAAAGCATTCTCAGGAATGTCTTCATTGAGTGCGCGAATACATTCTCTCAGCGCTTTAATAGAAGGCATGATGATGGAGTATTCATCATCCGGGTCAAATAGAATTTTAATATCATTCTGAAGTTCACGGAATATTGAGCAAAAGAATGCTTTAAGCCCATCGTTATCTTCTGCGTCATAATGGGCACCAGGATTTTCTTTTCTAAACCTGTTGTGTCTTAAACTTCTTCCTGCATAGTCCGACCTCGTCTTTATGCATTCATCTATAAGCTCTCGTGTTTCCATACATCGGAGAGCGATAAGGCGGTTAAGAGAGGTAAAGGCAACTTCTCGGCAGTAACGCTTGACTCCTTCCTTGGAGTCATTCCCTGCTAATTTAATCTCACGTTCAAGAATTGCATCAAGCCGATCTCTTCGAGACCTACCAGCATCATCCAGAAGCGCGATTTTCTCCGTTGGAACCCTCCTGCCATCAGGGAATATCCCATGTTGTTTTAAAACAGCTGGTATATCCTCCTTTTCAAGCAGTTTTCTCAATGCCAATATTGTCTTTTTGACTGTTCTTTTGGTTATCTCATCCATAATATTAATCCAACTCCACTTCTTTGTTGTCTTCCAAGGCATCTTTTACCGCAGTTTCTATCCCTTTTAAAGTTTTTCTAAGGTCATCATCGTTGCGAATCACTCTGGGCACAGCTGGGAGTTCCCGTAAGCGGATTCGTTGTACCACTTTGCCTTCTGGTAGTTTTTTGCCTTTTTTCTCAATTGCTATTGCTTCAATTTCTCTCCGTATTCGATCTTCCATGGCCTCAGCATCAGCAACACCTGTCCAGAGGTTCTGGATTGTCATACGATCCTCATATAAGTTTAATTCAGCGGATTCCAAAATCTCTCTTCTATTCTGCAACGGAGATAAACACTTTGATATCTCTTCTTCTTTTAATCCTTCTTCCTTGCCAAAGACAGAGAGAGACTCAACAGCCCTAGATAAGGTATCAAGTGTTTTTTTCTTGAGTTCGTTAAATTTTCCCTTGATTTCAGGATTCGCTTGTAAGATATGAGTTGTTGCCTCTGAAAACCTCTCAAGAAGATTCTGTCCATTCCATCTCTGTTCAAAAAATTCAGTTGCCTCAATAGTGTTTGGCATCTCGCTTCTGGAAATACGATCATATAAAAATCTTCCTATAGGCAGGAACCTTTTCATATCATTAAATCTGTTAAGATTCGCATGGTTATCATAGAATTCTGACAATTCAATAATACTCTTAATTGCTTTTTGAACATCGTCAAGCTTATCAAGAAACTTTCGAACAAGAATATTGGGACGGCCAATCTCAATAATATCACTTATAACCTCGGGGGCATCTGTAAAGCTATCACTTACTGGAAATCCTGATCCATCCACCCAGGCTTTTAAACGGAGATGCTCTTCTAAATATCCATTTACCTTTCCTTTCAGGACTTCGGCAATTGCAAATGGTGTCTCCGGTAGATGAGGTGTTTTAAACAATACTTCTGCTTCTTGCCTTGCTCTTTGTATTTCCCAGAAAGCAAGAGGTTCTTCGGTTTCTAAAATAAGCTCTGCACGGTTGAACTTCTTGCTGTCAATAAATATTCCATGGGCTCGTTCCACAGTATAATCCCTAAAGTCATTTCCCTCATATCTGATGATTAGCATATTGGTACGGAAAAGAGCGCCAGCAATCACTCTAATAAGATTCGGGTCCCACCCATATGGGATACCTGAAAAGTGTTGTATTAGATCTGCACCGATTATCCGCTTCCCTTTCTGATTTTCCTGGTCAAGCCAATCAATGATATCTGCTACTCCCGAAGCAGTTCTTTTGACCTCTCCTTCGTTATTAAACAGGCCAAAGTCTGATTCAATATATTTCAGTTGTGCTGTGGTTGATGAGAAGATTAATTGAAAGGTTTTTCGTTCATCTTGAATACGATACTTTGCTCTGCTGAACTCTGGATAGACTCCAGGAATGATGGCAGAAATCTCTCTTTCAAAAATGGTTTTAATATCGGTGCTGGTATTGGTAATAGCATGTGCGCTACCTCTAAAGATGATATGACCTTCTCGTAAGCCCTTACGAATTTCACTTTCTATATTGCTTTTCACAGCCTCAAGTGCATCCAGGTATTTTCTGGCTCTACTTCTTCGCTCTGAGGGCTGTGAAGGGTCAGCCTCTACAGGATGCATTGCATTATCAGTTCCAATTAAAGTAGTAAGCCATTCTTCAAGCTTAGTTGACTTTTTAAATAGCCAATAGATAACATTCTGCTCTGACAATGACTTTACTTCAAGATCATCCAATGAAGCGTCACCCAGGGTCGCTGCCAATGGAGAAAAAATCCTCAATTCCAGATCTCCTTTTGTATGCACGACGTTCCCACCTGTGAAGTCTCCTTGTTGATTAAAACTTCCATCACATATAACGCGTACATCAAAATCAAATTTATTCTCATAGCGAACCACACCTAACGGTAAAACATTGGGAGTAAGAAAGTCATTCCTCAGTCTTTCCCTCCGATGTACAGTTTTTACATCAGCTTTTCTCTGTGCTATGATTTCAGCATCGCTACGCTCCTCTCCAGATACATATCTATATAATCCTCCCGTCTCGGTTATATAGGCTGCTTCCTGGAGTTGTTTTAAACCTTTTTCAATTTCTTTCTCTAACACATTGAGATCAACATCTATCTGATCTGTTAGAAGTAGTGTAAGGTTGTGCGAAGAGGTTGCAACATAGTCTATCTGCTGAATTAGGTAAAGAGTTTGTAAGAGCGGTCTTAAGGGAATTGATTGTTTAGGAATTCTGTGATCTATGCTATTAATTTCTGTTCGAATTTCATGTGGGATTTCTACACCATCCTGTAGTTGTTCAAAAAATTTGCTAAAAGGTACCAAATATCCAATGTCACTCCTGGATTCTGATTTCAATATTCCCTGAGTCAGCCCAAGAATGGTTCTGGTAGAACCAGTAAGAACGTCTGTGCGTCCACCTGCAGTTCTTATTTGTTGCACTATCTCATGTACAAGAACAGTTTGATAGGGACGGAATGGGTAACATGAAATAAATGATGATTGGTCATAAGTACGGAGAGTACGGGATGTCTTTGTTAATCTTCCTAGCTCAGCAATTGCACCTTGTTTTTCACTATATAGTTTATTGAGTGCCGATTCTCCTTTAGTATTCTTGCGGAATAACCTTTCTTCCAATACCTCTTCTATATTTTCGGCAGTTAGTTGGAATCTTAAATGGAATCTTCCTTCCAACCATACTCTATCTCCGTCAAATTCTCTTGCATTTTCAACAATATCTTTTACTGAGTGATGGCCTGTGGCAAAAATCCAAACCTTCCCTTTTCCGACTTTACCCAACTCCTCAGCAAGTGTTCCAATATCGTGGAGTTTCTTTCCGCTATCGGCAATAAAAGCCCCAAGCTCGTCTACAATAAATACCAGCCGATGTTCTTTATTTCTATCTTGCTCATTAAATTGCTCAACATAATCCCTTACATAATCAGCAAAACTGTGTATGGAAAGATGGGGTACCTTGCTCTCGAATGCCTGACGGGCATCTTCAGCTGATGTGTATGATGACGGTAAAATATCCGCTAAGGCTTTGAATATTTCTTGGCGGTAGAGGTCCCAGTAGTCTGGCTTTCTTACCTCTTCCCATTCTTCACCAGTATTAGCACGAATGGTCTTTTTAAATTCCTCATATTTTCCTGCATGTATAAGAGTCTGCTCAACTGAAGCGATCCTAAAATCCTCACTTAAGCCTAGATGCCTTAAAAATACCCTGTGAAATATTCTGCAGACATTCTCTTCTTTCACCTGGTCAGCTTCTGATCCAATATGGAATGGAATAACTATCGTTGAAATATTGTTGCGAATTTCAAAAAGCAGCCTCTCAATTTCTCTCGGACGCCTGCAGGTCTGTATACGAGGAAGAAATCTGTCTATTGTTGCTTGGCCTGAAATAACAGGATTGGAAAGTAATAAGCCTATTAATTTTGCAAAATGGGACTTTCCTGCACCAACAAAACCATAAAGCCAAACACCAATTTGATCAGTATCTTTTAATCTTGTTTCAGCATAATGATTTAGAAAATCTTCAATGTAACGTTCAATAACCTCTGTAACAACATAACTATCAACTTCTTCTCGAAGTTGCTCCTCATTTTGGTCAGCTACTTTTACTACAGGGTTAATTGTTCTTCCGATATCTGTCTTAAAAATTTCATCTAATCTCATAATTACACCTCTTCATTTCTAAATGTAATGGCCTCTGTACTTTTGTGTTCTAATCTTTCCTAAAAAGATATATTCTTGTCCTCCTGTTTCAATTGCTGGTATAAAGAATACTGTAGTCTTATTAACCTTGTTTACCAGCTGTTCCTGGAAACTGTGAATATTCACATGAGGGAAGAATCCGCCAGCTTTTCGTATAAAAATTGCAGTTTTTGGATTAAAATCCTTTCCTATATCAATAAGCTGTTTAACAAATAGATCAGAAGCCATTTTAGAACGCAATTGTTGGGGATTTTGCCGCTCAGCTTCAAAAACATATTCAAGTTTCCCCTTTGCTTCAAGAAACTTAAACAATATGGGCTCTGGTTGAAATAATTTAATATCCCAACCTTCTTTTTCAAGCTTTAGCTTTAGTGTATCAATACGAGAGCGTACTTGAATTTCCTGATCTGGTGGATAAAGCAGAACTATAAAAGGGACACCTCTCCTTGCTTTGATCTGTTCTGCTCCACCAGAAACCAACAGTTCTTCAAGTTCGTTAAATTTTTTATCCAAGAGTTTTGATGTACTCATGAACCATCTCCCAGGGAAATTCTATGGATACAATTTTCCCTGATTTTCTAAATATTATTTTATTATCTTGACTGGCTTCTGCGAATCGATTCACAACTTCAGCCGGTGTTAGTAGAAACAATTTAAAATCTTCGCTAGCCAGGATATCTCTTGAAGATTTTCCACAATCTTTTAGAACACCCGCAACATATAGGAATAGGGCTTGTTCAACTCTAGGACGATGTATCTTTTTTCGAGCTTTACCTTCAAGTATACCAAAGTCTCTCAAGGAAGATAAATAGTGTTTAATGAGGCTCTGGCGTGTACTGTGGGACCAAGTATTTACCTCAGGATGTGATTCAGCCATTGAATCAAGAAATTCATCGACAATACGTGAAGAAATGTTTGTAAAACCTTTATGTAAAAGCTTGTAGATCAGTTTTATGGTAACCTCGTAGGCAAATAAGTCAGATGTAGAATAGTGATAATAAAGTAATCCCCTTTTTAACATTTCAGATACATTTTTTTTGTATAAAGAAATAATTGGATTGAGATAAATGTCAGAATATTTTGAAGGAAAATATCGATAGCGCAATAATTGCCAACACCTTTTACGGGTCTGATAAGTTCTTTTAGATAGTATATTTTCCTTTATAACTGCATTTCGTGCTGATTCTAAAGTACAATCATTTTTTGATAAATTTGATAAATAAGAGAATAATATTTCTGATTCATTAATTAAAGAACCTTTTGATGAATTACTAGATCTATAAGAAAAACCAATGTTTTCAATAGGTAATCTCATCTGAAAAAGATAATCTTTTGACTCTAGTTTATTATCAATCATCATTACACCAATCTATAATTAATTCAAAAATATTTTTTTTGTTTAAATAGTAGCGTTTCTGAATTTTATATTTCAAACATCAATAATATTTACTTCAGATAAAAAAAGAGGGGGCAAAATACTTCGATGGTTGTTGTGTTTTTTTGATTTGTTTCTAACTTTTTTTATTTTAACAAATTAACATAATAAAAAATAAAATAATAAAGTTAGTAACGATAAAGATAATTGGCCATTAACATTCAATCCATTTGTTTTTATTCTCCCTATTTATTTATTCCCTATTCTATAAAACCTAGTATCGAGTCGTGAGTATCGGCATCGAGCTAAAAATAGTATAAGACATACCGTTTGTAGTATAACATGAAATACTAAGAAATAAAATTAACGCAGTTAGTAATGCAATGTTGGGAATAAGAAAGAAAAATACAGCAGTATGATTTATTTAAGAGCTCTTTCTTCTTCTATATACAAAACTAACTTCCAGGTCTGCATCACAAGTCTTTGCTATTCTATTTAAAAATCGTAGGCTATAACCTTAATGTTATAATTCATAAGGTTCGCTCTTTTTTATTTTTAAATATCTTGCAATGCTAATGATTTATTTTTTAATTTCACCTATAATTTTTATTACTTTATTAAAAAATATTTCGAAATCAGGTATTATTTTAAATTGATGGTTTAAAGATGCATTCCAAGCATTTGAGAAATCATCTTTTCTTTTTGTTAAAGAAGATATATCCAGGATAATTCCCTTGAAGTCAAATTTTTCTTCAAGAATCTGCAATACTTTATCTTTGTTGATTAAGTCATAAAGCATTACTGTATCATATAAATCTCTTACTCGTGTTCTTTGAATTAATGCTCGGATCTTTTCGGTAAATATTTCCTCAAGGGAATATGCTTCTATTTCAGCATTAAGTTCATCTGAATAAGAATGAAAGATTTTTTTCTTTTCTGTAGGAAGTAATATTATTTCATGATCATAATTTGTAATATCAACTTTAATACTTAATAGAGTTCCGGTAGCATTTTGAATTATATTGAAATAAATTTTCCCTTTAAAACCAGTTTCAGTTTTATCAAGTTTACTACTTATCTGGAAGTTTATGCCAACCTCTTCTTTTGCTTTATCAGCCGCTTCGGTCATATGGGTGAATAAATCTTTATTTTTAAAGGGATAAGTTAAACTAAAATCAAGGTCATCAGAAAAGCGGTAATTTTTATGATATACTTTCTTTATGCCGGTACCACCTTTTAAAATAAGGTTTGGATGATACAGATATTTTAATAACCAGTTTTGTGCATAATCTCTTTCAATAGTAGATGTGGGCACACCGTACTCCCTGGCTTTTTCTTTTATCTCTTGATAACGAATCATTCAAGTTCTCCTAACATCTTATCATCAAGATTTATAATTAATCTCCATCTGGCATTTTTGGTGTCTTTTTCTGGCATAGTAGGGTCCAGTAAAAGATAATTTCTAATATTTAATTTCGAAAGTTTTATTTTTATATTTAATAGTTCGCAAAGATAACCCAATCTTCTTAATACTCCGGAATTTCCGATGCGTTGGGCATAATTTTCTAGTTTTTTTCGATCAAGTTTGTTATTTTTTAAAGCTTTAGCTACTTCAATAATTCCTCCACAATATTGCGGTTTATCAAG
>Ga0114930_10005347_pt1 | contig 10580 bp, 8 predicted proteins | sample AnhtaG_FD_87300 | JGI IMG/M metagenome (GOLD analysis project Ga0114930, IMG submission 87300) | Deep subsurface microbial communities from Anholt, Denmark to uncover new lineages of life (NeLLi) - Anholt_01485 metaG | ecosystem: Environmental > Aquatic > Marine > Oceanic > Sediment | place... | reverse complement strand
GCCGATTCCAGATCGGCGCCGATCGCACAGAGCACGTCCGGCGGGTTCGAGAACAGTTCCACCGGACAGATGCCGCCGGCCGCCGCCCCCGCCCGCAGCGCGCCCCATGCGGCGCCGTAAGCCGTCAGTGGGCACACGGTCGCCCGGACATCGGGAGCCAGCGCCGCCACTTCGGCGCCAAGGGCCCGCGCATCCGCATACCCCATCTCGGCCCCAACCACGATGGCCGGCTTCTTGGCCGACGCGAGCAGGTCCTTCCACCCGGCCAGGATGGCCCCATCGGCCAGGCCGGCGGTCTCGCCCGTCCGGATCGCCGCCACGGCCCGCGCGGCCGCGCCCGCCGCCAGCGTCGGCTGATACACGGCGGTCGCGAACTTGGCCGTCGCCGTCGCCGGGTCGCCGACCAGGAGCAGCGGCATCTGACGCTGCGCCGACCGGGCCTTGAAGATCCAGTGCGAGGCCACCGGATGCGTGGCGAACACGTTGCCGATGACGAGCATCGCATCGGCCTCGGCCAGTTTCTCCGGGCCGATGAAGTAACTCTCGCTCGTATCCAGCCCGTGCACGAGGCCGGCGTCGCCGGGCGGCAGGTAGATGGTCCACCGCGCGCCGACGTCGGCGGCAAACCGCCCGACGGTCGCGAGCGTGTCGATGTCGGTGTTGCCGTCCACGATGATCGCCGGCGAGGAACCGCCGCGCAGCGCGTCGGCGATTGCGCCCGCCGCCTCGGCCGTGGCCAAGGTGTTCTCGCCGCGCCGAGCCTCGCGCAAACGCTCCGGGTGGTTCACGAGTTCCACCAGGACGCTGCCCCGCCCGCACAGGCCGACGTAGCCGGCATGCGGCACGTAGTCCGGGATGTAGTGGTCGGGGCCCGCACCGGTGGCCCGGACCGGGCAACCGATGTTGCACAGCAGGCACCGAGCACCCGCGGCTTCGGCGGTCTGGGTCGAGCCGTCAGAAGACATTCGGATAGTCCTTGATCTGGGCGTAGCACATGTCGGGCCCGTCCTTGCACAGGTAGTAGGGCCCGATATTGCAGCGTCCGCACTTGCCGATCCCGCAACTCATCCGCCGGTTCATCGAGAGGTAAATCTGCTCCGGCTGAAACCCCTTCTCCAGCAGCGCAAACGTCACGAACCGCAGCATGATCTCCGGACCGCACGAGAAGGCGTACGAGTTGGGTACGTTGACCTCGTTCGGCAAGTTCTCCAGAACGGTGGTGACGACGCCGACGTGGCCGTCCCAGCCGGCCTCGGGGGCATCGATCGTCATCTCGAACGTGACCTTCTCGTGCGAGGCCCACTCATCGTACTGGCGTCGGAACAGCAGTTCCGCCGACTCCCTCGCCCCGTTCTTGATGACCACCTTGTTCAGGCGGTCGGTCATCGACAAGAGGACGTGGATCAGGGCCCGCAGCGGCGCAAGACCCACGCCGCCGCCCACAACCACGACGTCTTTGCCCTCGAGTTTCTCTATCGGGTACCCTTTGCCGTAGGGCCCGCGCAGGGTGCACACCTCGCCCTCGGCCATCCGATGCAGCCGCTCCGTCACGCCGCCCGTCCTCAGGACCGTGACTTCCAGGTGCGCGGGGTCGAGCGGCGAACTGGACGGCGTAAACGGCGCCTCGCCCAGCCCGGGCACGCCCAACTGCACGAACTGGCCGGCGCGAAACTCCAGGGGATGCTCCAGATCGAAACAGAACGTCTTGATGGTGGGCGTTTCGTCGATCACGCGGCTCAAACGCGCGACCTGCGGAGCATAGGGATTGGCTTCAACCGCTTGTGTCACCGCTCAACTCCCTCAGACAATCGCGGATATCGATCTCTCCGTAACAGGCTTCGATACAGCGTCCGCAGCCGGTGCACCCCAACATCCCGTATTGCTGCGGGCTGAAGGCGTACTTGTGGAGCAGCCGGTTGGCACAGCGGTTGCGAAGGCTGGGCCGCGGCGTCGGCTTCGCCCCCGCCGGACCCGCCATCCGAGAGTAGTCGCCCAGAATGCACGAGTCCCACGTCCGGACCCGCTCGAAGTTCTCTTCGCCCCCGACCTGGTCGTACAGATAGAAGCAGTGGCAGGTGGGGCAGATGAAGGTGCAGGCGGCACACTCGACGCACCGGGTCGCCATCTCGCTCAGTTCGTTCGAGTCCTGCTTCGAGAGGAGCAGTTCCTGGAGCGCGTCGGTCACGCGCAGGCCGCCCGTCTGCCCGTCAACCTGTTCGACCGACGTCTGCCGCGCCTGCTCACGCTCCTTCAGGTGCTCGGCGGTCGGCTCGGCCCCCGCATCGGCGACCTGGTCCACCACCGCCTGGCCCTTGTCGGTGCCCACGTCCAGGAGGTACCCGGACTCCAGTGGCGTGATGTTCAGATCGAACCCGCTTTCGGCAAAGGGCTTTCCGCCCACCGCCGTGCAGAAACAGTTCTCGTGGACGGCCACGCAATCGACACTGATCAGCAGATCGTTTTCGCGGCGGGCTTTGTAGAACGGGTCGGTGAAGTCGCCCTCCAGAAACACCTTATCCAGATAGGCAATGGCCGCCAGATCGCACGCCCGCAGGCCCACCAGCGCGCGGTCCTCACACACGGGGCACGACGCTTCGGCGTCGACGCCCTCGTTCGTGTAGACGGCCACCCGCTCTCTGGCAGGTTGAAGAAAGGCCTTGGGACTGGCGCTGGGCCGTGGTTCGCGAAGGGCCACCTCCGCATCGGGAACCTTCTGGAGATGACAGTACTCCGGGCCGCGCTCGCGGCGGACCGCCGCATACACTTCGGAGACCTTGACGGCCTCCAGTAACCGCGTCAGCCCGGCCTCACTGAAGAACAGCGTTTTCGACACTACGGGGCTCCCTTGCTGGCACCGTCGTGCAGCGGCGTGTTAAGACATGCAGAACACCCCCTACCTCCTCGAACGGCTACCACAAAGGCCGGCGGATTCTAGGCACCCCCGCCAAGGGGTGTCAACAACAAAACGCAACATTCTCGAAAAAATCCCCCCCACGTTGAGCATCTGGCAAGCCCACTCGCGCGAGAAAGAATTCTCTGTCGCCCCAACACCACCAGGGTCAGCCCAACAGGTTCGTCCGAGAACAAATTCTCTTTTTCCCGTTGACGCCCTTTCGACGATTGTGTAAGTTGATGAGCGAGAAAACATTCTCGGAAAACGGGACGCAGGTTCCGTAAGGAAGGAGGGACCCGTGGCTCGACGCAAGAGTCGAACGCTGACCGAAGTCGAACTGGAGTTCATGCAGGAAATCTGGCGAGTCGGCGAGGTGACAACCGACGACGTCATCGACGCCCTACGCCGACGAGGACGCAAACTGACCGACGGGTCCGTCCGAAAGGTCCTCTCGATCCTCCAGGCCAAGGGTTACGTCTCACGGCGCCCGCTGGGGCGCGGGTTCGTTTACTGGGCGAGGGTTCCGCAGGCCCAGGCCAGCCGCGACATGGTCATGGACCTCGTCCAACGGGTCTTTGGCGGGTCGGCCGCCCTGATGGTCGCCGCCCTCGTGGAGGGCGCGTCCGTCTCGGACGAAGAACTGGCCCGGATCAAACGTCTCATCGACCGGCGCGAGACCGAGAAGGGGGACCAGCCATGAACGCCGAGCCGCGGTCGCTTGGAATGACACCACGCCAAGCGGGCGCGGCCTACTACTACGCTACGTTCCGCGCGGCGGCCCCGCCGACGCGGCACTTGCGGTTGCAGACAGTTGCGGGTAGTCTACATAGGCCGCGCAGCGAGGCGCCGAACGGGGCTCGCGTGCGTGCAGAGCACGCGTGGCACGTACTGCGCATCGCGGCCGCGACGGTGGCCGGTGCCGGCAAAGGGGCGAGCATTCCTGTCAGGGAACGCCGTTTGCCGGGGGCGGAGAAAGTGACGTCAGAAGCAAGGATTGCCGAACACGCGGTTCGACCGTTACGGCTCACCCGCTACGGGTGAACCGAAGGTGAACCGCACCGTCGGACGCAGGAATTCCATGTCAGGAACCGGACCAGGGCGCGTCGGGCATCTGCCGCCACGCTATGCGTTTGCGCTGAATCGGTATCGGCATGTGCGTTTCAGCACCTGCCCGAAGTGTAAGCGCACCATGAATAAACGAAAGTTCCCCTTGTTCATCCACGTGGACGGCTGGGGGCCCCTGTCGCTTCGCAAGACGTGTCGTTACTGCCCTCGCTGTGAGTTCATCATTGCCCATCAGGACGAACTCGAGGGGGAACTTGCGTACTTCTTCGAGCGACACTGCCCGGACTTGGTCGGCAATGATTATCTGGTTCTGGGCACGGTTCGCCTGAAGGCATGGAAGGAGGGCGCGCACGGGAAGGGAACCACGCTGGGCCAACTCCTGGACGATGTCGCCGACTTCCAGAAGGTTCTCACGTTAGAGGTGGATGGTGGCGGCTGGTTCCCGTCGGCCGCTGCGGACAAGCATCGGAACACTGGGAGCGCCTGACAAGCACATGCAACGGGCCGGGATTCCGCTGCGCTGCGTCTCGTCCGCCGATGCGCAGCGTCAGGCCAACAGAAAGGAACGAGAGATGAAAACCCATGTGGCGTTTGCGTTGTGCCTGGTCGTCGCAGTCGGCCTGGCAGGGGGATGTGTGTCAACCCCGGACACAGGTCGCCGTGCCGAGGGTTGGGTGACTCAGATTGCGGGGAGTTACAAGGGCGGCATGTGGGGCGGCGACACCAGGTTTCCCGGGACAACGACGTTCTCCGTGGATGCGAAAGGCGCGTTGAAGGGCGCCTACGAGTTGGATGAGAACGGAACCGCCGTCCCCGGCAAACTGTCCGGTTTTCGCGTCGTCGGCCCCCGTCAACTGGCGTGCCGATGGGAAGACAAGAACGGCACCGGCGACCTGAAGATCACGTTCACAGAGAATCTGTCCCGGTTTGACGGCCTCTGGACGTTGGACGGCGCAGAGCAGAAGCACCGCTGGAACGGGACACGATAACGGCCTGCCCAACCGCTGCACCTGCCCGCTATCCGGCTGTGCTCCATAGCGGCAGGTGAGTGTAGGGTGGGTGCTCCGCACCCACGCGGCCTTTTCTCTCGCCGAACCGTGAGGTTGCCGAATCGATGATCCGCGGTTTGCCCGGTGGGCAATCTTGCCCACCGCGCCCCGGCCCGCGCCGATGGCGCAAGCAAAGGGTGGCGCCTGAGGGCACCACCCCATGAAGCCGTGCTCAATCCGCCTGCCGCTCAGCGCCTGCGACGGGAGACGAGCACGCCCAACCCGCCAAGGATCAGCAGTGTGAGCGTCGCGGGCTCAGGCGGCTGGCCCAGTGCCAGAGGTTCCTGGGTCAGCGCGAAGGAGAACAGACCCGTACTCGGGATCAGTATGTCGAAGGAGAACTCGACCCTCTCGCCATCAAGCACAACAGCGGGTTCGGTAAACCAGAGGTAATAGGCCCCTTGGGCCACCAAGTCCATCCTGTCGCTGGTAGCGGTACCCACAAACTCCACGTCCCCTCCGTCAGGGAGGGTTATGACATAACCGTACCAATCGATGCCGGAGTTGTTCTCGACCTCTTTTGTCACCGTCATGACGGGGTCGTCGTTCGTTCGCCCCGAGATAACCAGGGGAAACGTTCCGGGACCGCCAAAGAGTTCAGTAATCCGCATTCTGCCTTTCGCCGCGTTGTCGGGCATGAGGTCAAAGACGAAATCCGGTGGGCCGGCCCATGGCGGCGGACCCCCGCCCGGCGCGGGCGGATCCGGAAGGTCAACGCGTACGCTTCCCGGGATGAACCCGGCAGGTGCCGACCCGACTGCCAGGACGCCCAGAGTGAGCATCACCACCAGGGCACGGAGGCTGTTCTTGCCAGACATCACAGAACTCCTTTCGACCTAGACCTCACAAAAAGAAACGGGGGAAAGAGGCGCGCAACCTCTTTCCCCCGGGTTTGCCATAGTATAGCACAGAAACGCAGGAAGTCAAGTCGTCGGGGCGCTTTTCGGCCCGGCACGCTCGCCTGTCAGGACGGGCGTGCAAACCCCGCCGTTCCCATCTGTAGGGTGGGTGCTCCGCACCCACGCGGCCTTTTCTCTCGCCGAACCGTGAGGTGCCGAATCGATGATCCGCGGTTTGCGCGGTGGGCAATCTTGCCCACCGCGCCCCGGCAATGTTGTCACCCTGAGTGTAGCCGAACGGGTCTCGCCGTTTGCCGTTCAGGCGTAGGCCGGGGCGCGCCCCGGCAATCATGCTTTGCCGTTACCCAACTCAACGTCGTTCTCTGCCGTGGCCGGCTGCGTTAAAGGCCGTTGCCGTTCATCCCGCAGCGCCACCGCAGGTGATTCAACTTGACGGACATAACCTCTCGCATTACTCTACAGTTGTAGGGTAGGTGCTCTGCACCCACGCGGCCTTTTTGTCTGTACAGCCATTGACAGCCGTAGGCCGGGGCATGCCCCGGCAATGTTGTCACCCTGAGCGTAGCCGAACGGGTCTCGCCGTTTGCCGTTCAGCCGTAGGCCGGGGCGCGCCCCGGCAATCATGCTGAGGGCATGCGGCCTGGCCGAGTTGGGCGTTGCCTCCCCGGAACCGCTCGGCCCGAAGCCGAAGGGCAAAGGGAGATGAGGTCTATGTCACACGCAACTCCCCGGCGTTCCTCAACCATCCGGAGACCCCGCTCGGGCGCACGCTGCGACCGATAAAGCCGGGACCGCAGCCTAAGAGGCGGAGGAGTTAAGTGTATTGACCCCGGAACTGCCCGGAACCCGCCGGTCGCGGTGGCCGCCCCCTACCCTCCTTCTGAGCCCGCTTCAGCGGGCTTCCTCTCGGCGGGGTGCCACTGGGGGCTTATCGGCCGCGTGCCATCCTTTCGCCCCGCGAAAGCATGCTCGCCTTGCAATGGTGGCCGCGCCGTGCAGAGCATGCCGTTAGACACCTTGCAATCAGCCTCGTCGTGGGCTAACATTCGGCAATACAGTGCACAAGGGAACACGTAGAGCCTGAGAGCATCGACCGTGACTGCATAAGAGTCCGCGGCCGACTTCCAACACAGGCGGACCACGACGAATGCAGGCACCACCCATCCGCCCTTGGGGGGGTTCGAGAAATGGCTCAGGAGTTCCGAATAGGCCAGCAGGTCCAGTTGGTCGGCGACCCTTCGAGGGTCGGCGTGGTCGTGGCAGGTCCACGACGAATACGCGATGAACCGCATTATGACGTGCTTTTTGACCCTGCACGAGCGCCCCAGCCGATCCGCGAGTCCGTCCTCGAACCGTACGCGAGGCCCTCGGACATACGCCTCCTGTTGAGGCGCCGGGAGTTTGCAGACAAAGACCGGTTTCTCGTCTCAATCATATACAAGAAACTTGAGCGCCCCCTCTCCGACAACCTTTATACATTCTACAGCTCGCGCACCATGTTTCAGGTCCATCAGTTCAAGCCAGTCCTCAAGTTCCTCGGCTCCCTGAATCAACGACTCTTGATTGCGGACGAAGTTGGGCTCGGAAAGACCATCGAGGCAGGGATCATCTTGACAGAGCTTGAGGCCCGACTGGGGGAATTGCAGCGGGTTCTGGTGGTATGCCCTTCGATGCTCATGCCGAAGTGGAAAACAGAGCTTGGAAAGCGCTTCGACCAAGATTTCCACATCGTTGGGCAAACGGAAGTCCGGGAGTTCCTGCAGCGCTATCAGGAGCGCGGAAGTGAGCGCTTCAAGGCCATCGTGTCGCTTCAACTTCTCCGCAGGGCAGCTCTTGTGCAGGCCCTCCAGGACGCTCACGTGCATTTTGACCTGGTCATCGTAGACGAAGCGCATCACATGAGCAATCCTGAAACAAGAAGCAGCGACCTTGGCGAGTCTCTTTCCGAACTGGCCGACGCGATGCTGCTATTGACGGCCACCCCGCTCCAGCTAAGGAGCGGCGACCTGTTTAATCTGCTCCGGATACTGGCTCCCGAAGAGTTCACAGAGATGGCGTTCTTCCAGGGGCTTATTGAGCCAAACCAATATATTAACCAGGCCATGCGCCAGATTGGTCGTCCTGAGCTAGCGTTGGCGTCGCTGCAGCAAGTGGAAGATACGTCTCAGGCGGACAGGTTTCGGCGCAATCCTTTTTACTGCGAAGTCAAGTCCACCCTTGCCGGCAAACAGACCCTTACGGACCAGGAAGCCATCAGAATTCAAAGCATGCTCGTGGATCTTAACACCCTGTCCCACATATTCACGCGGACAAAAAAGCGGGACGTTGCGGCATTTTTTCCCATACGCGAGGCGCGTGTGGTGCGCGTGCAGTTCAGCGAAGCCGAAATGCATTTCTACAACGCCGTTACCGCCTGGGTGGAGAGTCACTTTACGGCGGCAACGGGCGGGAGCCAGGGCATTTCCTTTGCGAGAATCATGCCGCAGCGCCAGGTGGCCAGCTGCATCCCTGCAATGAGGGCGTACCTTGAGGACACAATCAATGAATCCCTGCTGCGCGCCCCCGTTGCAGACAACGGGGACGTGATAGACGCGGACCGGGACGACAGCGACGAGGTGCTGAGCAATGCGGAGCTCCGTGCATTGCGTCGGCTCAGACAGGCATTGCAGCATGTCGGGAGCACCGATACCAAGTACGTTGAGTTTTTGAAGGCACTGCGTGCCCTTGGCGAAGAGGCGCCGGACGCGAAGATCATCGTGTTCGCGTTCTTCAAGCGCACGCTGAACTATCTGCAGAACAAGCTCGCCCGCGATGGTTACTCGGGACGGCTCGCCCTGATTCACGGTGACATTCCGACCGCGGAGCGGCAGAAGACCCTTCGGAAATTCCGGTCCTCAGATACCCTGAAAATCCTGCTGTCTTCAGAGGTGGGCGGCGAAGGTCTGGACCTCGAGTTTTGCAGCGTCATTTTCAACTACGACCTGCCCTGGAACCCCATGCGCATTGAACAGCGCATAGGGCGCCTGGATCGCTTCGGGCAGACTCACGACAAGGTCCTCATCTATAACTTCGCGATTCACGGAACAATCGACAGCGTCATCCTCGAACGCCTCTATGGTCGCATCAACATATTCGAGCAATACATAGGAGACCTGGAGGCGATTCTCGGGGACGAAATCGCGTCGCTGACGCGTGAGATGTTCAACCCGAATCTCACCCAGGAGCAGAAGGCCCGCTATGTGGAGCAGATTGGACTGAACATCGTGAGACGCCAGCGGGAACTGGAGGGTTTCGAAGCAGAAAGCTCGCATTTTGTGGGGCAGGATGAGTACTTCAACGTCGAGATTGACAGGATCAGGCGGACCCGCCGCTTCGTTGGCCCTCAGGACGTCGAGCATCTCCTCCGTACGTTCATCGCAACGAACTGCCCGGCCACTACTCTGAAGGCCCCCAAAAGCGGGAGAGCCGGAGTCTATGTTCTCAAGCCCGACGAGGAATTCAGGAGGTTTGTATGGGCGTTCACGCAGCAGGATGCTGACAGGGGCCTCTGGGTCGACGGCGTGAACCGCGATGCCACGCTCGTGACCTTCGATAGTGATCTGGCCTGCAAAGACGAGACGCTGCTATTCGTCACCATCCACTGCCCTCTTGTTCGCGCAATGAAGCGATGGTACGACCGCAATCCCGACCATCTCGGGTTGACCTCCTGCCTGCGGATCCAGGGCCCACGCGACATGGCTGGCCGCCACTTCTTCTTCATTTACCTGCTGGAAAAAAGCGGGCTGAAAAAAGACTTGGAACTCGTTCCCGTACTCGTCGGGTTGGACGGTGGAAGTTTCTACGTCGTTGACGACAGGTCAGAATGGTTTCTTGCGAGGCTGAGCGAATCCGAAGGCGTGGACGAGATCGCGGAGTTCACGGACGAGCAACTGGAAAGAGCGCTGGCGGTCTCGGAGGACTGCATGGCCATGCTCAGGGAGGACGCCGAGAAGACTCTGAAGACAACCAATAACGTAGCCATTGACAATCGCATCTTGAGCCTGAGGCAGGCATCCCGCATCAAGTGCGAGAGAATAGAGGGGACCATCCAGACACTCAGAAGTACGGGTGCTGGTGAGGACGACAGCATCATGCGCCTGTACAGGGGCATGATCAGGAACGTTCAGGAGAGGAGCCACGCCGCCATCGCGGACCTGGAAAGGCGTCGTGCCGTGTTTGCAGGATTCGAACTCATTCTTGGGGGGCTCATAACCATAGACCCAGAAGGCCGTAATGAAGGGAAGTAAGACAGGCCAGAGCGAAGGTGGATCATGAGGCATGAGGCCGCGGCGTTCGGCTATTGGATACGCGCTAGGAATTCCAGCCCTCCATGAACTTCTTCGCGCCGATGAGGATGTTGATTGGCGTGTCGGCCTGTGCGATTCCGGTAACACCCCTAACCGCCCTCGTGTCAAGGGGGCGAATTCACATCCCAAGACCACCATAGCGACGCCAAACCCTTGAGGTCGAAGGGCTCGAATTCGTCAGCCACGCTCCAACGCCCGGGGTTGTGGAGAAAGCAACCCCAATGCACAAGCCCTGAAAGGGCGCGACAGGTAGGCCGGTAACCGGCTTGTCTCGCCCTTTCAGGGCTTGATTTGGGGGTTGGGCCGGCGTACCTCCTGGCCTGCGGCGTTGCCCCAAACTATCGAATCCGAGCCTTTCATGCTACCG
>Ga0114930_10005346_pt1 | contig 10582 bp, 8 predicted proteins | sample AnhtaG_FD_87300 | JGI IMG/M metagenome (GOLD analysis project Ga0114930, IMG submission 87300) | Deep subsurface microbial communities from Anholt, Denmark to uncover new lineages of life (NeLLi) - Anholt_01485 metaG | ecosystem: Environmental > Aquatic > Marine > Oceanic > Sediment | place... | reverse complement strand
GCTCGGGCCGGTTGCGATCTACCAGCCTGGGACCACCCTCAGTCATAGATACCGCGTAGTGGGGCATTGTGCCCCGACCTAGCAAGATGCCGGATAGCAATCCGCCCAGGTGTCCCCAAACGTCAATGCTTGACGCTGCAAAGGTGAACGCCAAATTGTAGCCGATAACGATCAGGAGATTATACAATCGCTGCCGTCCACGCTGCCCAAACACGTTTCGGCAGTGGAAGAAAAACATCGCCTGCGTCCCGATCAGGCCAAAGATGGCTCCAGATGCGCCAACAGCAGCATGAGGGCTAAGAGCAAAGCTGAGAAGCACCCCATAGGTACCCGAGAGCACATAGATGATCAGAAAGCGCACTGTACCGAAGAAACCCTCGATCTGTGGGCCGAACACGTAGAGGGCATATGCATTGAACGCCAGATGAATGATCCCGACGTGGAGAAAAATGGGCGTTGCCAGTCGCCAGATCTGTCCCTGGACGATCTGCGAGTTGACTTTGGCACCGAACCGTATCAGCACGTATGGATTCGTACTGCCTCCAAATGGGATCATGGCTAGCCAGACGAGCACGTTGACTGCGATGATGACCCAAGTTGCGACTGGTCTGCGTTGTCTCTGCTGAAGCAGGATTTGGTGCTGCTCTCCAATGGGGCTCTGCTCCCCGTGAGGGCTTTTTGACAGTGAAAGGAGGATGGAATAGGGCAAAGCCTGTGCTGGTGCCGAAGGCTGGGATGAGTCTGTGTCTCGTTCGAAGGATGTCTGTGGCGACGAAATAGGGAACCGACTCATGTCTCTAACCTGGCGCGCCGCGGCCGAGTTCGATGTCTCTCCGCTGTGATGATCATGAAAGCGGTTTCCACTGCTTCATCCAGCCTGTCGTCTGGATTCGGGATCACGTAATCAAACTCGGAAATGCGTCGCATCTCCTCGCGCGCCGTTTCCAGGCGGATTTGCAGCTGGTCGGGACTCTCGGTGTGTCGCCGCCTTAGTCGCTCCACCAGCTCTCGTTCCGATGATGCAGTGACAAAGATCAGTACTGCCTCTGGCACCATCCGACGAATGGTTGCTGCTCCCTGGATGTCCAGGCGCATCACCACGTCTTTGCCGCTGGCCATCGCTTCGCGGATTTGGTGCTTCGGAACGCCCTTGTATTGACCGTAGACCACGGCATATTCGAGAAGCTCATCCTTGGCGATCATTTCCTCAAATCGAGCTTCGGACACAAAGAAATAGTCTACGCCGTCTACTTCTGTTTCTCGGATGGGACGCGTGGTCGCCGTCACCACAAAGTGGACAGGAGAGTTGGTCTCTTTCATCCGTTCGACCACTGCGTCGACCACGGAATCTTTGCCCGATCCCGATGTACCAGAGAACACGATCAGCAGGGGGTTATGGTCAAAACTGTATAGCTGTTCCACATCTGGTTCCTGCAAACCGCTTGCCTCATATGTAGTTCTGCGGTATAATAGCTTAGACTGATTTCAGTATAGGAGAGCTGCTGTGCCCATTTATGAATATCGATGTACAGGCTGTGGACAGAAAGCACGCAAGTTCTGGCGCTCGTTTTCGACGGTTAACGATGCCGCACTGGAATGTCCGCGTTGCGGCGCACACAGTTTGCAGCGCCTGGTTTCTCGTGTAGCTGTCGTCCGTTCCGAAGAGTCGCACCTGGAAGACCTTGCCGATCCTGCCAGCCTAGCTGGGCTTGACGAAGACGACCCCAGATCCCTTGGTCGCTGGCTGCGCCGGATGAGCAGCGAAATGGGGGAGGAAATGCCTCCCGAGTTTGACGAGGTGATCGATCGCCTGGAGGCAGGTCAGTCCCCGGAGGAGATCGAAGAAACAATGCCCGAACTGGCTCAAGATATGGGAGGGCTCGGTGGTCCTGGCGTCGACGATTTTGTGGATCTGTAGCCGCTGGAGCGTGCGAGCTAGAACTTTTCAAAGCGGACTACGTTCAATATAAAGACGACTGCTCCTCCTACCTGTACCTCGATGGGGGTGGGCATGTACAATTCTCCAGACTCTACTGTAGGAGGGAGTGGGTTGACGTACTGGGTGCGGGTGTGACAACTGTCGCTGATGATCTTGAGCACGTCCTCCAGGTTCTCGTCCGCGACGCCGATCAAGAGCGTTGCGTTCCCTTCGCGCAGAAAGCCGCCTGTTGTGCTGATCATTGTTGCCCGATAGCCCTCACTCATTAGTGCGTCGGTCAGAGCGCGTGCATCATCGCTGTTGACAACGCTGATTAGGAGTTTCATAAGCCTTGCCTCCTTCTCACTCTCGGTAGATACGCACACGGCGACGAGGCTCTTTGCCTCTGCTGTGCGAAATCAGGGCGAACGAGTGAATCAACTGGTGCTGGCGACGCCGTATGTATGCGTTCTGTGGGGACAGCTCCATCATATGTGTGCCACCTACGACTTTCCGGATCGCCTCCTGTGTCTCGCGCATCGCCTGAGCCAACACGTCCTCGTCCTCGTTCAGTTCCATGATCCGTGCCAGGCAATTCTGCATCTGTGTCACGGTGTTAGAACGCAGCACGTGAATGGGAATGCCACTGTCTTCTGCCTCAACCAGGAGTCTAGGGCGGTTGCGGTAGTAGCTCTTGAGCGTAATCACCGCATCTGCGTCTTCCAGGTCGCCCAGGATCTCGACAGGGACGGCCAGTTTCTGTGCTGCCTGACGCAAGCGGTTGCGAGTCAAGCCATAGGCATACACTTTGAGAGGTTTCGGTGTCACGAGGTGTTTTTCGCTAGCAGGAGATGAGTCTCTGGCAGCCGACGGGGCTCTCTCCTCCGTCTGTATCTCTCCTTGCTCATCGCGGTAGCGAAGCTGCCCTGGCACCGGCCGACCACGCAGTAATCCGTCAACGGCTTCTGCCACGTCGACGTGAACGGCAACGTGGTTCCAATCAATGATCTCGACTACAACGTCAAAAGTGGGAGGCGCGCGGCGCTCTAGAACTGTTTTCTGGGATCGGCGGCGGTGCGCTTCTTCGTCGCCGAGTGTTACACTCTCGATCCCTCCGATCAGATTACAGAGGGTAGGGTTGAGCATCAGATTGTCGAGGGTGTTGCCATGTGCAGTGGCTATGAGTTGCACGCCTCGTTCAGCAATCGTTCGTGCCGCCAGCGCCTCCAATTCGCGCCCGATCTCGTCTATAACGATCACCTCCGGCATATGGTTTTCCACAGCCTCGATCATCACCTCGTGTTGCAGGGCAGGCTGAGCTACCTGCATGCGGCGCGCACGCCCTATCGATGGATGCGGAATGTCTCCATCGCCACCGATCTCGTTCGACGTATCTACGATGACAACCCGTTTCTTTTCAGCTAACACGCGGGCTGCCTCGCGGAGCATGGTCGTTTTACCCACGCCAGGGCGTCCCATCAGCAATACGCTCTTGTCAGAATTGATGACATCTTGTATGACGTCGATCGTGCCATAGATGGCTCGTCCGACACGGCAGGTGAGCCCTACGACGTCCCCACGACGATTACGGATGGCCGAGATGCGATGCAATGCTCGTTCGATGCCTGCCCGATTGTCAGCATCAAATGCACTGATCCTTGAGACGACACTGTCAATATCTTCGCGAGTGACTTCTTGATCGCTCAAGGTGATCTCGTGAAGGGGAAAACGTGCTTCAGGGACGCGTCCCAGGTCCAGCACAATCTCCAGTAGCTCGTTCTGTCCGTTGTCCTCTCGCAGCGCCTCTTCAATGGGTTGTGGCAACACCTGGAGCAGAGCCTCTAAATCGCTGTGGTCTTGCTCTATCATTTCTGCCCTTCATCCGGAAGGCTACCTAGCCCTGAGCCTCCCCTGCTCAGTGGCCTTCTGTAGGCGATACCATCGCGGTGGGAGCCTCGACCCGCTTCTCCAGTCCAGGCACCAGGCCGCGCGCGGGCTCTTTGACACGCCCCGTGGTGTGTCTGACGAGGCGGCATTGGCCAGAAAACAGATCGAACCCGCGTTCTTGCAGCAGCGCTCGTACCCCACCCTGATACTCGCGAACCGCGCAGTACACGGGATACGGCGGGTAATGGTTCAGCAGGGCCAGGCCATAGTCCAGCAGCGTACCCGCACGGTGGTAGGCGCGTGAATGAACCAGAATGTTTAGCCAGTGGCCGACACGACCCGACGTCAGGTGTCCATAGCCCACAATACCGTCGTGGCCGTCCAAGACAAGACCTTCTCCTTCGCTCCATGCCATCGGGCCACAAAGGCATTCCACGTCAGTGCCATCGACCGGAGATTCGGCCTGCTGGACCAGGTGTGGTGTTATGGCTCGGTAGAGGCGACTGATATCCCAGCGATCGGTGCTCTGCTCAGGACGAACCGCGTCTTGCCTTGCAGAGTGGAGATGGACCCTGGGAGCCAGACGGAAAACGTCCTCTCGGGTGTATACATTGAAACCGGCTCCCAGCAGAGCTATCATCTCTTCACTGCCGTCGGCAGCGCAGGCAAAAACACGTTGGATGCCTTGCTCTCCCGCTGTTGCTACCAGGTGGTTTGTCAGGCGATTCCACACCGCGTGTGCGTCTTCATCTGCATCAAGGCGTGGTGTCAGGCACTGGACGTACATTCTGGGTCGGCCTCGAGGATGCCTGGCTTGAATGAATCCCTGTAGCCGCCTACCGTCTCTGCGCTGCTCGTTCAGAACGAAGGTAACCGACTGGTCCTCATCGAAGGGGAGGAGCGACGTCAACGCTGTCCAGAGAGGTGATTGCGGACGGGTCAGGGTCTCGATCAGACATAGGGAAACACTAACCTTCTGCAATTGTCCAAGCAAGCGCAGGTCGCGCAGCGTAAACGGTGTTATCACAAGTCAGCCCACTTTCTCCATCTGACATAGCTGCGTCAGAGAGCGTCTATTCTACTCAATTTTGCTCTAAATGGCAAGTAGACTCTAGCCATGTCCATAAGCGGCTGTCCGCAACTAGATTGCAGACCGCTCGGGTATGTTCAGATAGGGCCACAGTTCAGTAGGACCCTCTCTATCCTCAAAGGCCATTGTCAAGTTCCCTGTGTAGACGCCACAGCTACGTAAGCCTTGGGCATAGTTTAGCACATCTTGGGATGTGCTGCAACCGAATGATGCATCGCCGTCTACTCTACAATAAGAGTTTCTCCCCAAGGGGCTAGCGACAGCCTGGGGAAAACTTGCCCCATATATCCCAAACTGGATTTGGGATAAATTTGGGATATCCGACCTCCAGCCCGGGAAATCAGTTGGCTGCTCTGGCCCTCAGACACTTGATCAGTGAATCAGGAACCCAAAGCAGGAATCAGGGCGGTGGTCTCTTTAGGATGTAATACGTTCCCCTCTTGGCTCCGATTTTCAACAGCAATCCATGATTCACCAGGTCAACCAGATCGAGACGAAGGGTTTCTGGAGAGACGCTAGGACACAGCCCCCGGTACTCACGGCTGGTGATACGCTCGTGCTCCTGGATGTATGATAGCGCCTTGAGTTGGCGCTCGTTCATATTGGATTCCCAGGCCGGCGCTGCCCGGCGCACACGCGTGTTTCTCAAGGTCACGGTGAACGAGTAGGACGTGTCTCTGAACTCGGGTGGAGGATGACCGGCGCTGACCATGTCTTCGATCATCCGGTCTACGCCCAACCCCAGTTCTTCAATGAACCCCCATTGGAACAGCCCGTGGACTAGACGCGGGTTGCGCGAAAAATGTTCCTCGACGATGTTGTCCACTGTGATGTACCCTGGCAGGCCACCGGGGCTGATCACCTCCATGCGGTCGTCAAACATGCGAATCTCAGTACGGCGTCCTGTCAACCGGTAGTCGCGGTGACAAACGGCGTTGACCAGCGCTTCACGGACGGCAAAAGAAGGGTACTCGCTCCTCTCCTCCCGTACTAGCCCCTTGACCATGGCCGCGACGCGCATCTCTTCCCATACCACCTGCCAGGCGGCCTCGATCAGTTGTGGCAATGGGCCGGTGATCTCTTCACGGCGTGAGTAGCCGGGCAGGCCTCCTGGTCCACGCAGTTCAGTGCCCGAGAAGCGGACGACGATCAGCCCACTCTGAGGCAGAAAAGACTGTGGTTCATATCCAAAGAGAAGTAATCCGGTGACCGTCGGAGAACCGTCTTCGGTAATGGCTCCTACGCTGATCAGCAGGCCTCTATCGTCCATCGTCACTGGACGTCGTTGCCTTTCGGCACGTTTGGCGCGGTATTCAGCGATGATCTCAGGGCTCAGGTGGTCAATGGTCGTCCCGCTGACCTTTTCAGCTTCGAAATCGGCGCTCGACCTTGAAGCTGCCAGGAGACGGATTTGCTCACCGCCGAGGGGACGGTTTTCTGCACCGGAGCGGACGAGGACGCGCCCGTCATCCAGCGAGTGGAGTTCGCTGCTCCGGGGAACTCGAATGGCGATCACTTGCCCACCTTCGACCTCGTTTCGCTGCCATTCCGTACGCACGCCCGGACGGCATTGTCTCAATGCCAGCCGCAAAGCGTCTTCGACGTCTTCGAACGTGAGGCTGCTGTTCACGACTCCATTCTGCTCCACGCCAAGCAAAATGGTTCCCCCATCGCTGTTGGCAAAGGCGACCAGTGTCTCTGCTAAGCGGTCTACGTCTGTATCCTGCATGAACTCAATGGTCTGTCCGGGTCGTTTTTCAATCCAATCCGGGAACATGATTCTGTCCTCAAAAAAGGCACTGGTAAGCACTCGCTGGCCAGCTATTTGCTCTCAGCTTTGCTTCTCTCACGGAAGTCGTACCCGATCTATGGCATTGGCCGCTGGCTACTGCGAGAACTCTGGGGAAAACGACGATCGGGCTGAACGCTGACCGCTGAGAGCTTGTTCTTTCAGAAACGTCTCTACCTCGTTCCATCCGAGCAGGGATGGTTGCGCGCCCATCCGCGTCACAGATATGGCAGCCACGGCGTTGGCATATCGAATCGCCTCTGCCATAGGTAAGCCGCGGCCCAGCGCGCAAGCTAGGCCACCATTGAACGCATCGCCAGCGGCGGTTGTATCAACAGCTTGCACCGCAAAGGCAGGTACGATCTCTCGGGCTTGCGAGGTGGCCCACAAGACGCCCTTCGGCCCTAATGTGACGAGCACAGTCGCCGTTCCTGCTTCGAGCATTTGCAATACTGCACGCTCCGGGTCTGGCTCGCCGACGACGACCTTGATCTCGTGTTCGTTTGGGGTAGCGATAGAGAGTTGGGCCAGGAGCGCGCGGTCGATCTCTTTGGCAGGAGCGGGATTGAGGACCGCCCTGGTACCAGCATCGTTGGCGAGTTCTATGGCCCGACGTACCGCGTCCATCGGCACCTCAAGTTGCACCAACAACACATCTGCATTCGCGATCGGTTTCTGCGCTTGCTCCACGTCGGCAGCCGTGAGATGGGCGTTGGCTCCAGAGGCTACAGCGATGCTGTTCTCTCCGTGGGCATCCACAAAGATGAGTGCGACCCCTGATGAATGATGGGCGTCACGGGCGATGAACGACGTATCTATGCCTTCTCGCTCGTATCCGGCGATCGCTTGATCCCCAAAGACGTCTGTCCCCAGCCGGGCAACAAAGGTCACGTGGGCACCCAACCGGGCCGCGGCGACAGCCTGGTTAGCTCCCTTGCCTCCCGCTGCCATTATGAACTTGTCGCCGATCACCGTCTCTCCTGGGCCGGGGAGGCGTCGGGTTTTGATCACCATATCGGTGTTGGCGCTGCCTACGATAACCATCTTTGGTTGCCGAGACATCGGTTGCTCCTCTTTCTTCCATACAAGATCTGCGTCAACGTCTTCGTCCACAGCACCTTTTGTGCTTTTTGCCACTGCCACACGGGCAAGGGTCGTTTCGTCCGACGCGAAGGGCCTGGGGTTTCCTTCTTGCACGCGGGGGTGGGGATGGAGGAATCCATTTGCTCAGTTCTCGCAACCGTCTCTCGCTGTGCGCGAAAAAGTGTTGGTAAGCCTGGCACAGGTAATGGGTGTGTCCGTTGGGGTTGTGATCGCGCATCAGCGGGCAGCCGTGGTGACATATGTGCAACCAGGGACAGGTTTCACACGCTGGATCGCCGCGCCGTTTCCGCTTGCGAAAAGCGACACGCTTCTGGCTGGTTGCCATTGCGTCGAGAGGTTGGTCGTGGAGATTCCCTAGGTGCAGCCGGGTTTCGACGTAGAAGTCACAGGGATATACGTCGCCGTTGTATTCAACCACCACATAGTCACCGCACTCTTGCTGAAGCTGACACACCTGCGGGCCGTGCCCGGCGTAGGCAAGCAACAGGCTATCAAAGAGGCGCACTGATACCTGCGGTTCGGCGTCGTTGTACCACAGGTCAAAGACGTTGCACAGGAAATCACCGAATTGCTGCGGCCTCACCGAAAAGTCGGTGAGTTTGTCGGTATCGGGATCGCACTCTATGCAAGGAATGAACTGCAGGTAGCGAAAGTCGTGCTCCAGCATGAACTCATAGATCTGTCTTGGGTGGTCCCCGGTGATGCGATTGACCACGGTCAGGATGTTGAACTCGGCGTTATGACGATGTAGTATCTCGATGCCGCGTATCACGCGTTCGTAGCTCCCCCGTCCGATCACATCCCGGCGGTAGTAGTCGTGCCAAAGTTCCGGACCGTCCAGGCTGACGCCGAGCAGAAAAGAATAGTCCGCGAAAAACTGTGCCCACTCGTCGTCAATCAACGTGGCATTGGTCTGTACCCCATTGCAGACGTATTGTCCTGAGCGTCCGAACTCCTGTTGGTAGTGGACTACCCGCCGGAAAAACTCGATACCGGCCAGAGTTGGCTCCCCGCCCTGCCAGCCAAAGGTAGCTGTCCCAGGCATCAGGCGCATCCCTTCGCGGATCAGCACGCGCAGAGTGGCATCGTCCATCACGTGCCGCCCTTTCACCTTGGAGTAAGGGTCAGTTAGGCGCTCGTGATAGAAGCAGTACGTGCAATGCAGATTGCAGTCTGCGGAGGCCGGCTTGACCAGAATACTGGAAACCACAGGCTTTTCCAAACCACCTCTCCCTCGGCATCCTGTCAAGAGCTCAGGGTGTCAGATGACTGTCCGCCCTGAACCGTTGGATGAGCATCGGTCTCCGACTCTGGTTTCCGAGTCAGCGCTCCATTGACATAGTTTGTGCAACGAAAGATGCTTTACATAAAGCAGGATAGCCACAGCCTGGCTCATTCTAGCACATCTTGGCTGAGAAAGCAACCGGTCTACGTGCTTGGTGGTTTTCCTGTTAGGAGCGTCTGTAGTATAATCCCACATCAGTGAGGTTGAGTCGAGCCGGAACGACAAGGTCCACGGTGCTGAGATCCCTTGATCGCAGTCGGCTCCTTTCAGTCTTGGCCGTGCCCGCTTGATCTCAGGCGGCAGGTGAAAGAGCGCACCGAGGAGCAGGAGGCAAGCTGCATGAGAAGGACAGATGACTCGATAGCCCAGCGGATACGCGAGATGGCCGAGCGGGTGCGCGGGCTTAGGGAGCACGACTGGTATTACTATCTCCGTGCAAGTGAGGCTTTGCACGGTTCCAGGGTGATCGTCAGCGGCCGTGAGATGTTGATGTTTGCCTCGTACAGTTATCTAGGACTGATCCATCATCCACGTATCGACGCCGCGGCCAAGGCCGCCATTGATGAGTTCGGCTCGGGCACGCACGGTGTGCGACTGCTGGCTGGGACGACCAGGTTGCACGATGAGCTTGAGGCGACCATTACTCGGTTCAAAGCGACAGAGGCCGCGATCACATATTCGAGTGGCTATGTGACTAATATCGCAGCCATCTCGGCGCTATGTGGACGGCATGATGTGGTGTTCTGCGATCGGCTGGATCACGCAAGCATCGTCGATGGGTGCCGGCTGGGGCTGGCCAAGTTCGTTCGCTTTGGCCACAATGACATGGAGGAGCTGAGAAACAAGCTAAAGGCGGCGGATCCTGAAGCCGGCAAACTGGTGGTGGTGGACGCCGTCTTTAGCATGGACGGCGATGTGATCAACCTGCCTGTCGTATATGAGCTGTGCCAGGAGTACGGCGCGTGGCTGATGGTGGATGAAGCGCACAGTGTCGGCGTCCTGGGCGAGACGGGCCACGGCATCGAGGAACACTTTGGCATGGAGAGCTGCATAGATGTCAAAATGGGCACGCTGTCCAAGGCGATCCCCAGTGTGGGAGGATACATCGCTGGTGACAGTGAGCTGATCGGTTACCTGAAGCACGCATCGCGACCGTTTGTCTTTTCTGCCGCTCTCCCACCTGCTGCGGTGGCAGCGGCCAAGGTTTCATTTGAGGTCATTGAGGACGAGCCGGAGCGCGTGAGGACTCTCCGACGCAACATGCGGCATCTCCTCAAGAACCTCCACGATCGCGGCTTTAACACGCTGAACAGTGAAACGCCTATCGTACCCATCATCTGTGGCACGGACGAATGGGCGTGGGAGATGGCACGTCTGAGCCAGGAGGAAGAGGTTTTCGTGCTGCCGGTGGTTGCCCCAGCCGTGCCCGAGGGCTCCAGTCGCCTACGCGCCAACGTGACTGCCGTACATAGCGCTGGGGAGATCGACTATGCGATAGATGTGTTTGAG
>Ga0114930_10005344_pt1 | contig 10584 bp, 10 predicted proteins | sample AnhtaG_FD_87300 | JGI IMG/M metagenome (GOLD analysis project Ga0114930, IMG submission 87300) | Deep subsurface microbial communities from Anholt, Denmark to uncover new lineages of life (NeLLi) - Anholt_01485 metaG | ecosystem: Environmental > Aquatic > Marine > Oceanic > Sediment | place... | reverse complement strand
CCATCATTGTCAATTCGAATTATTGGGGTAGAGCTTCTCTTCACACGTCGATTATCAATAAAAACAACAAGAGCATCTGATTGAAGTCTTGATTGAAATAAGGCAAGAAATCCTTTTAGTTTGGATTTTAATACATGAGACCACCAAAAACCAGCAAAACCTGCAGAAAAATTATTCTGAATTTTATTTAATGAATAAACATCATCTTGAACAAAAATTACCTTATCTGAAGGAATCTCGCGGTTTTTCGCAATTTGAAGAACTCTATTATTTATATCAACAGCAGTGATAAATTTTGAAACAGATGCAATTGTCTTAGTCCAATAACCAGTTCCACATGCAACCTCAAGTACTTTATGACCGCTTAATAGGTTCTTTAGCAATTTTTGAAGCTTTTTAATATCTTTTTGGCGTTCAGGTCTCAAATACGTCTTATCATATTCATATGCTCTGTCTTCATAATACTGCTCGATATCTTTATCAATTTTTCTTGACATGTATATGCATTTTAGGTAACTATTACTATATATTATTACATAATCTTATTTTATACTGAAATGAAAAATTTTATGATTTACGGGTATAACCAGCTTTTTTTAAATGAAATGTTCCTCTTTTTTTATTATCTTCTATTAAATTAAATCTTTACATATACTATTTAATATCATACTTTCTTACTTATTAAACGATGAAAGAGTTAACTGATACAGAAATCCAGTGGCTCGAAGCATTTGCCAAGAAGCATGAATTTTTCGCATCCTTCCTGATCCACTTTAGATTAAAACAGGCTTTATCGAATAATCAATATTACTGGCTCCATCTCTACATTAATCAAGCTGAAGAACAAGGCGATACTATATTACCTGCTGAAGAGATCAAATTTATGGAAGAATTTTCTGAAACTAACGAACTATTATCAGAAATATTAAAAATTTATGAAGATAAGGGATTTTTGGATAAGATCTATTATGAGGCTTTTTTAGAGATTAAATTAAACATAACAGGAAAGACAGAAAAGGCAGAAAAAAGTAAATCAGTGGAAAGTGCTTTTAAGCATAAAGTCGTCAAAATACCCTGCCCACATTGTAGTTTTCTGTGTTCACCTCACATTCAGTTCTGCAAGAAATGTGGTGAACCTTTGCCTAATTTAGAAAAGTTTAGTGGTTATAGTGGCGACTCTGATGTGTCTGATGTGGATTATGCTGAAAGAAACATCATTCACTCGCTTGAAAAACTAATTAATAGACCTATTCCATTAAGTGAGAAAGTGAATCCAAGCTCAACTTGCTACGTAAAAGAAGGTGAAGAAATCACGGGACTAAGCCTTTTTAAGTGTGGACTGAGCAAATTTCCTCGCGAAATTTTAAAACTAAAGTCCCTTAAAGAGCTGGCACTCAGGAGAAACGAGCTTGCCAATTTGCCGAAAGAAATTGGATTTCTTTCCAACCTTGAATGCTTAGACTTACGAATAAATCACCTTGAGACATTACCAAGTGCTATAGGGCTGGTTGTTAAATTGAATGATTTAAATCTTAGCTCGAACAATTTAAAAGCGATTCCAAATTCAATCGGGGAATTACTGATGCTAAAAACACTGAATTTAAGTAATAATAAGTTAAAAACTATACCCGAATGTATAGAAAACTTAACTTGTCTTGAATCTCTGAATTTAAAAGCAAATTTCTGGATTAAAATGCCGGAGAACATAGAAAGATTAAAAGAAGAAGGGCTTCAAATTATATTATGAATTTAGTGATTTATAGATCATGAATTACTTTTGCATGCTTATAATCTGTTCTGTTATTAAAGTAAATAATTCCAACTGTTATCATTCTCAATTAAAGATAATTGCGCTTGGACACCATAATGAGTAGCAAAATCTTCGATTTTTGAAAAGTATCCATCCATATCATCGAAAATGTTAAATTTTATGATTTTTTCATTATTATCTTTGAAAGTTTTGGAATTTGCTCCATTTTTTATTATCTTTTTTATTTTTTTCACTTTCCAGGAAAAATATTTTCTAATTTTATGTGATTTCTTCTCAGGATAATATATAATCTGAAAATTTCTAATATTGGATAATGATTCTAGTTGATTTTCAGTCAGTTTGCCAAATTCGCTCCCTTTTCGCCCTGTTATAAAAAAGATCATTTCAGCGTTTTTACAGTATTTGTCATAAAATCTAATAAAATCAGGAAATAATTTAATATTAATAGTATTATCGACAATTTTTTTGATCGTTTTTTCTCTAGACTCATCAATTTTAAAATCAGAAAAAATTGGAGGCATTACACATCCGTCAATGTCAAAAATGTAAACTTCTTTCATCATTACATCAACAACTTAAATAATAGTATATCCATTTATTAATTATCATAGAGTACTAGTATTTTGATTTAATACTATCTTTACAATTATTTCAATCTTTTATTTTTCAATTATTAACCTACTGATTATTATTCTTCTTAAAGAAAGTAGAAAGAAAAATTATTCTTATAACATAAACTCGGTTTTTATCAAAAAACAATCGCTTTATTTTTAGTCGGTAAAGTTACTTGAATCTCAGAATTCTGGAATAACTTTCCAAAAAATTCAGGATGCTCAGTATGAATTGGAATCAGAAATTTAGGCTTAATTTCTTCAATTAAGTTAATAATATCATGGGGGGTTGCATGCCCTGATGCCTGTACTCGATATGCAGGAATTCCATAAGGCTCTAATTCTCCACGAATTGTATGTGTATTATCATAAAACTCTTCGGAATAGGGATCGATACTTGAAGAAATAAATAAGCCCCTGCGGCTAAAATCTAAATTTTTCATCAAGATATTGGGTAAATGAGTTATATAAACAACAAATTTCCTCCCCAGACTTCTAAGATCAGAATAGTCAAGAAATCTGCTTGCCTTTCCCCTTTTATATATAATTTGCCTGATTTTTTCCTGCCATTTAGATCTTATAGTTCCTCTTTTCAAGATGTAAATATGATCATCGTTAAGGATATTCGGCTCTCTCATAGATTCATATACTGCTTTTCTATTCAATAGATAATAAAAATAGGCATCCATTTCCGTTATAACGTATTTCCACCCATATTTTTTAGCCATAAATGAAAACGTTCTAAATCTGTCCCAATCAATGCGATCATATTTTACTAAAATAAAATCGAAAGGGTTGTTCGCGAATAAATTTTCTAAATTTTCCTCAACTAGCTGCTCTGATTCGACAATCCCTTTGTGAATTTTAGTACCATCACATATCAAAACTTTAATCCCTTCTGAAATTAAATCCTTTTGCTCTTTATCTACTTCACCTTTCGTTAGAATAGTACTGTGTGTTTTGGTCTCATTTAGAAATTCCTCTGTCATGCTCGATAATGGACCATGCCTTCGAAAATCTCCCGTGTACACCACCGGACCCGCAGAAGTATAGATAATGAATCCATAAGCCCCCGGAACTGAATGATCTACATGAAACGGAACGACTTTCATTCCTTTGATATTTATAATATCTCCAGTTCTGAATGTTTGCCAAATTAAGCCATTAAAATTGTTTTCCATTGAAGACTTAGAAGATTTACAATAAGCTCGAATAATTCTTTTAGTAACAACCCCAGTATAGATAGGAATAGTTCGATTTATGAAAGATAAGCCAAAATAATGATCCTTATGTGGATGTGATATAAAAATCCCGTCTAGATTAGAGGTATAATTATTCTTATTAATGTGATCATTATCACTACTATCACTACTCCTTGATTTCACATTTTGTTTAACAAATTTGAACTCTTTAATATATAAATTCTCAATTGGAATATGGTCTTCATTAGGAAGTAAATTGAGTCTTACTAATTCTTCTATTGATGATGGATACTCATCACGTTCATATTTATTTTTATAATTTTTAATCTTGATCCCAAAATCTAAGAACACTTTCACGTCATATTCAAGATCCTCTAATAATATTATATTACCCCCTACTTCATTCACGCCACCTAACAAGGTGAGTCTTACTGAATTTTCTGTCTTCTCCATTTGACCTCATTCTATAATAGGATGATGTTTAATATGTATGTGTTTAATATTTGAATATTACAAGATTCTTTCAGATGGTCGGTAGATGTATATGTTTTCTCGTGTTAAATGCTATATTTCTGTCCCTTTTTTATGTGTGTCTCAGCATTTTCATACTTAAATAGTTCTGGCTTTTCAGTATGAATTGGAAAAATTTTCTTGGGCTTAATTTTATTTATCATCTCTCTGATATGAATGCCCGGAGCATGACCAGACGCGTGATATTTCTCTCTTTCAAATTGTAAACTGAATTTCGATATCCAATTCATAAGAACTTTCTCTTCAAGCTCTCCCTCCTCATCAAAAGGCTCTGTCTTAAGATTGAAAAAATAACTATCTTTCGGAGGACAGATGTCAATTAACTCGTTAAGCTCGTAAAAATTAAGTTGCAACACATAATTGCTCGGATTTTCTTTTATATCACATGCCTTAACTAATATATCTTCGCCATATTCCGTGGAATAGAACCCAATCGGCTGACCTTTTGGCCATTCTACATCATAGGATACATGATATTTAGTCCTAGTATAATCATCATCAGAATAAATCATATTGTTTTTACGAGGTAAGTATATCTTCACATTATCTTCTTTTAAAATTCCTTTTATCATTAACGAATCAAAATTTTGCAAATTGTGAATTGTATACGCCAACTTCGGTTGAATTACTAAAACTCGGTTTAAATCCTTAGCAATTTGATGGACGGTAAGAAAACGCGAAATAGACTTCCACGGAAAAGATGCTATTATCAATTTTTTTGACAGGTTTTTATCTTTCTCTAATGAAGCAATAATATTGCGATAAACATCACTTTCACTGACTTCTGTATCATCATCAATTCTGGTCCCTTCCGTTATTAAAATGTCTGTATTAGAACCAACTTTGTTTAAAAAATCTTCGGAGATTTTCTTCTCATGGTCATGTCCATGAAACCTTATATCGCCGGTATATATTATCGTTTTTCCACTCTTTGTTGTAACTTTAAACGCCATCGCACCAGGGACCGAATGATCGACCGGGTAACCCTCAATTTTGAAAATGCCTTTTCCTTCCGGAATTTCTAAGGGTTCATTTGGAGCGATTGTTTCTAAGAATCTTTTCTTTTTGCTTTTCTTTTTATATATAGAACCCGGAAAAAAGCTCCTATCACTTCTTTCTCCCTTCTCACGATAACTATAATTTAAAAAATCATAATCCGAAAGGTCGCAAATGATTTCTAATAGTCGTTTTGTAATTTCAGAACAATAAATAGGAATCTCGGGAGCCATAAACATAATATTACGCACATGGTCTAAATGAGCATGCGATAAAAATAAAGCAGAAATGTAAGGCGCACTATTATCTTCTATATAATCTTCATAACTGATAAGATTGGCTTTAAATAAATACTCACTCTTAGAATCAGCATCTTCGAGACAAACATCGTAAATCTTTTCCTTTCCGTATATTCCCGGAATTTCAGGAATTAAACCTAATTTTAAATAATCCCGTAAATCGTTATTCGTTCTGGGACTTAAAAAATCTTTGTAATAGGCGCCTTCACTGGAAAAACACATGCCATTATCAAACATTATTCTGGTGTTGCTTTCCTCGACGATGACACAATTTCCGCCGATAGTCGATATTCCACCATGAAAAGTTAACGAAGTCATAAAATAACCCTAACATTTACAAATATCTAACTATATACAAATAGAGCTTCTATTTAACTTTTAAGAATAATATAAAAAATTCTTTTCTTGTTAATTCAAAAGAACCCATCTATGGTATTTAATAGCTTATATATTTATTAATACTAAATCTATAATTATACTATATTTAAAATTGTTATTGAGAGGTGCGTTTGGCTTTAGGGTGTATAGGGAAATATGAAGAAGAAATTGAGTGTTATAAGAAAGCCCTAGAAATTGACCCTGAATATAAAGAACTTAAAGAATGGATTTGCTATTGAAATGTACTTTTAAGATATAAATCCACTTTTTTTCATACCTTCCATAGCCCATCCTAATACCATTTTTAATAGGACAGGATTTTCTCTAGACTCGATTTTACTATTAGGAGTAAACTTGTCATAATACAAAGGAACAATATAATCAATAGAAGGATTTTCATTATACCATTTAATAAGTGAACTTTTAACGTTGAAATATAGTTCTTGCATCTCATCGATAATTTTATCACAATCTTCGTCGATGTAGGCTCCAAAATGAGCAAAACTAATGGAATTTATTTTACCTTTCAAATTTCTTAACTTTTCGAAAGTTTTGAGAAGTTCAGATTCATTAAAATCAGGGGGCATAATAGGAACGGTTGGTGTTTCAGGATCCCACCTCATCATGATTGCATCTCCCACAAAAATATTCTTATTTTCTTTATCTAAAATTGCTATTGAATCTTGAGAATGACCAAAAAAGTTAAGAACTTCCAACTCTAAACCTTTTAAATCAATGATATCACCCCCTTTTAAAGGTGTTACTTCTTCTATTGGTCTTGCTCTCATATCATAATCTTCATTATAGCTTTCTGGATCCTTTAAATTCTTTATTGCATTCTCAGAAGCTAAAACCTCTATCTCTGTCTCCTTCATTAATTTTATTAATTTCCCTACTGAAGTTATATGGTCAAAGTGCGAATGCGTTAGCAATATTTTATGTACCGGATATAAATCAAATTCAATTAATTTCTTCACAAATTTTCTCGCCATCATATCTTGTGGAGTATCTATCATTATACGCATATCATCTTTTTCAATAATATAAATTGAAAGCATTCCAGAAAGACTAAATAATTGTCCATCAACAAGGTATGTATTTTCATTAAATTTTCCTTCAGAATTTATAATAACCAAATTTTCCTCACCTAATTTTTTAAGTACTCCATTTTTTTTTTAAATCTTTTCGCATTAATTTTCTTACGTTATCAACGGCCCACAAAACAAACTTATGACAGGTTTTTCCCCAGGTGTTATTCTTCCTATATTCTATAAAAGCATTAGGATCACTAAAATCGTAACCACATAAATCTGAACATACAACTGAACCAAACTCATTTTCGAATTCTGTCGCAAATTTTGACGATTTCAAATATGCAACTGGAATTAAATCGTTTGACATCCTTTCTTTTCCTCCTAAAATTACTCCTGTCGCAGCACAACCTCCACACACAGCCCCACAGGCACCTTGCCATCCTTTCTCAGATTTATATCCCCCAAATCCACCAGCTAAGGGAATCATAAGGTTATTAATAGTACCATTATTGATCCCTAGTACATCTAAAACGCTTGTTAATGTCAATTCAGCACAATTCACACCAAGGTCCATTTTAGGCAATTTCTCTTCTAATTCCTTAATTTTCTCATCAAATTTAGCATTAATATTTTGTTCCATAATTACACCCTCTATTTATTTATTAAATTATAAATATTGTTTATTATATCAAAAATTTAAATCTTCACTTTTTTGTATAATTTAATCCAAATAAAAAAATTTATAGAAAGTGGAAAATCAACTATCCGCATCTGTTAGAACTGTGTAGCAAGGTGTATCGCCTCTGTGAGAAATATAAAAAGGTGGAATTCTTTCATGTGGGACAGAATAACCCCTAAATCCAAAAGTGCGATAAATTATGTAATGAGTAATTAGATGTTGAAGGATTTAAAAAATAAAATTGCGAAACTTTATCAGATGATAATCAAATTTTTGGTATAACAGAACTCGAAATAAACTTTTTAATACAGCTTTAAGAGAAATGAAACATTAGATATATCTAATTGTTATTGAGAGGTGCGAAAAGGATTTTTGTATCCCCTCAAAAATTGAGTTGATAAATAATATGGTTGATCTAATAGAAGATGAGTTTTCTGTTGTTGATAGTCAAATGAGATATCAACTAAAGGGTAATAAAATGTACATTGAAATTGATATCCCTTCTAATTTAAAAGAATTAATTTCAGAAGATAATCTAAGTAGCTCAGGAAAGACTTATAGAGTTTATTCTAATGGGACCAATAGAAAATTTATTAAGGAAAATGCTTATAAGTCCTTACAAGTTCAATTAAATTGCTACTTGTCGGTCAATGACTCTAAAAAACTATAATTTGATTTTTGGATTTAAAATTTAACTTTTTTATTTTTATATTATATTATTAGATGAAAATATCTCTTTGAATATTGTTATAATAGAGCATTAGATCTTGATCCTAATTTTAAAGAAGTCTGGTACTGTAAAGGATTGGCTTCAGGTTGTCTAAGGAAATATGAAGAAGAAATTGAGTGTTATAAGAAAGCTCTAGAAATTGACCCTGAATATAAAGATTTGAAAATTCTGACAAAAATAAGGAAACCATTAGAAAAAAAATTAATTAGATTTGTATAAGGGTGTTAATGCCGATTGCATTTTTATTAAATTACATTTTAACCTAGACCAACCATACTTAAGGCGTCTTTAGCTTCTAAAACTGGATAGACAGTATATTTATAGCCCACTATGTCCATATATCCAGAGAATCTTTTAGTGATTGCTTTTAAAGCGTCGAAGTATTTACTATCATCTTCAATCTTATAAATTGTGAAAAAAATATAATCACCAGCCGCAGCGTTAAATACGTGCTCAGTTTTTACAAAATCAGGTAATTTTTCAAGTTCGAGAAACTTTTTTCCAACTTCCATTCCAACATGAGCTGGGAAACTTCCCATGATAACAATATAAGCCATTAGTTCTACCTCCTTTTATTTTTCATTATTTAACGGATAAAATTATGAATTAGATTTTTCTAGTTAGATTTCGTTAAGTGGGCTAAGACAATTTTGTATAAAAGTTTTACGATAATAAGTGTTAATAAGCTTATTTATTTCTAAGAATTAATATTTAAATTAGCAGAGCGATTGTCTTGATTAATTTAAATCGAAATAGTAGCTATTGCATAAAGTTTTTAATTATTCCAGTTAATCAAATTTAGTTATAATTTGATTAATTAATCTACGTATAGTACTTTTAATTTCGACAAAGGAGTCGTTTTTCTCTCTTGTATCCTCGTTCATATAGAGTCCGCGATTAATTTCAATCATTACAGATTTTACACGACTTTCTTGGTGAAGGAATGTTATTGGCACATAACAACCCGGGAATGGTTTATTGATCTCAGTCGTAAGATTAATTTTTTCAAAAAAAATCTGAACCAATTGGTAATGAAATGAGTTTCTTATCCCAAATAATCCAAATTTATGTCGAATAAAAGAAAATTATTAAATACAACAAAAATAATCTATTAAATAATTCTAAAATCATATAAGAAATTATCCAAAAGATAGAGCAAATTTGAGAGTATTAATTCTCAGTCATTTTAATATTTTTAAGGGACCTATTGAATTTTTGAAAATCCCAGAAATTTTTGTCTCTAATAGCCTTAAAACTATTCCTAAGCATCTAAATTTCCATGAAAAAGATTTCTTTATTTATGACTATGAAACTTATAAAACAGCTAATTTAAAATTTACAGTACCAAGTAAAACGGAGAGGACGGAATATGAAGATCTTATGATTTCTGTGGTAATTATCGATGAACAAATATCCCCAAAAATTTTCCAATCGATTTTAAAAAATTTTAAAGAAGAAATAAAAAATATCAAGAATTTATATAAGGGTCTTTATAATTCTTCCGAGGAAAGTGCTGCTAAATTTCTTGAAATAAAAGAAACTTTACTTAAATATTATCAAGCTATAAATGATATAGATGGGATACAATTAAATATTAATTTAAATTACAAATTTCCATGGGGGACGCATATGTGTTATTTTTACCAAAAAAAAGAAGATCTCATGGATATACTAATACCCTATATCAAAATGGGGTTAGAAGAAAATCAGTTTTGTGTCTGGGTCACTTCAGAAGATCTTAATGAGAAAGAAGCTAAAGAGAAATTAAAATCTGAAATAAAAAATTTTAATAAATTCTTGAAAAAAGGGCAAATAGAAATCTTTCCTTATACAGAATGGTACCTTAAAGATGGAGAATTCAACTTCCAAAGAGTACTCGATGCATGGGTTCAAAAATATAATTATGCAATATCCCATGGTTTTAATGGTATCAGAGTAACAGGCAATACTGCTTGGATTGGAAAAAAGGACTGGAAAGATTTTTCTGATTATGAAGAAGAAATAAATAACGTTGTAGGAAACTATCGGATGATTGTCTTATGTACTTATCCTGCTGAAAAATGTGGTATTAATGAGATTTTAGGAGTTATGAAAGCCCATCAAGTAGCCACAATTAGAAAAGAAGGAAAATGGGAGATTCTCCAAAGATATGATAGTTCCCTTTTTAATTAAATAATCATTGAGTTATTAATTAGTAGTACTGGCTACACCTCTAATCGCAATAAAGTTGAGGAGATATTATATGGATATCTATCTTGATGCATATTCTGAGAAGAGTTACTGGATCCACTTTACAGAATTTTGCCGGGATATAATTCTCCATGATTCAAGTCAATATAATTCATTTAGTATT
>Ga0114930_10005343_pt1 | contig 10584 bp, 8 predicted proteins | sample AnhtaG_FD_87300 | JGI IMG/M metagenome (GOLD analysis project Ga0114930, IMG submission 87300) | Deep subsurface microbial communities from Anholt, Denmark to uncover new lineages of life (NeLLi) - Anholt_01485 metaG | ecosystem: Environmental > Aquatic > Marine > Oceanic > Sediment | place... | reverse complement strand
CGGGATAACACCTTCCTCGACCGGTAGTCCGCGCAGCACCAGCGCGTTGTACGCTCGAATCTCATCCGCTGTGATGTCCCGGGTTCCTTCCCGAATCACCTCGTTCCCGATGCGGTTGCATGCGTCGACGATGTTGTCGATCTCCTGGCCCAGGTATTGCCTTGACCGCGGGAGCTTCAATGTGCCCTCAAGATGCCGGCGGACCTCCTCCTCCGTCAGCGTGTTGCCCTCGATGGCCGTAGTCGCCAGCGCGCCCTTCGCAACATAGACCGCGTGGAGCTGCTGTGCGGCCTCCGGGTTCAGCGGCACGCCCGCAATGTGCTCCGTTTTCGAGACCGCCTCCCCAATCAAGAGCCACGTCGTATGCGCGACCCGTCTGAGATCCAGGCTGAATTTCAGCCACGGATGTGTCTGTTCATATGTCCTCATGGATGTCTCTTGTAAGCCGCTGATAAGACAGCAATAACGACGTTTTCGGTTGAGGGAATGTCCCGTTCTACTTTCATTCTATCCGTGTATCGCGACGAATGTCAAGCTGAATTCACGGCAGGCTGAGGAACAGGCATCGTGCAGCGCCTCAGTTGCGCACCGCTGACACGGTCGTCAACCCCAGTCGTTGGTTAGGTAGGGGCATCGACTTTCTGCGCCGCCAGATCGGACAGCAGGCGCTGGGCCAGGCCTTTGAGGCCCTGGGTGTCGGGCCCGAGTCGCGAAACCTGAAAGCCGTGCGCGAGTGAGTTGCGGGTGGCGAGGGCCCGCTCAGCATCAGCGAGATCCTGGCGCGAGATAGCGCCCTGCGAGTACAGTTCCTTCACGAGGGCTGACGTCGGCATTCGCTGGAGAGGCAGGCCGTCGCGAATGGCCAAGTGCCTCAGGAGGCCCTCTGCCGAGGCCCACAAGAGCAAGAACGCAGCGTCATCTGCCCCTGCCTCGCTCAGCTCATTTGCCCGCGCCACGCGCGCAGCAATGTCGTTGATCTCGAGAAGGTCTTCGGTAGAAGGTGGGACTTCGCGCGAGCCCGTGTCTACCACCACCAGCTCGAAGCGCCAGCCAGGCTGGGCCTGGATTTCTTCGGCCAGTTCCCCATAGCGCTCAGTGGCGGCCGTCTGGGTCCCAACCTTGATCTCGACAAGCACGGTCTCGTCGGATCCCCGCGCAATCAGGTCCGGCCGGAAGCGGGCCAAGGATTCTGGCAGATCGTTCGGACCCGGCTCTATCAAGACCCTGTACCCCCGGGCCTCGTATTCCCGGGCCACCTCTTGCCGCTTGCTATTGTACGCTTCGTTGTGAGAGTCGTTCATAGAAGCTGCTCCTGTGGCGGCGCGTCGCCAACATGGACATAGACGAACTCACCACCGGGCTCGAAACCTCGGATTAGGACCGGTGAGACCCGGTTGAAGTCGAAGGTCTCGCCCAGACGCCTCCGGCGGCCGATTAGGTCAGTCACCAGGGAGTCATCTGGGAATGCTACACCCACCAGGGCATCCTGTATCGGCTTGATGATGTTGTCAAGGTCAAGGGGGGACTCCTCGCATAAGTAGACCAGGGTGAGGCACACTGGACCCTCGCGCACCGCGTCGCTATCCGGCCAACGGCGCTGGGCCTCCTGTCTCACGAAATCCCGCCATTCGCGCAGCCGATCGCGATGGCGTGTCTGCTGTGACACTGGCCTGCTCTGGATCACGAACTCGAAGGGCCTCATGGGGATGCTTCAACTCGTTTGCGCTTGCACTGCTGCCAGGGGGAGTCGTGTCGCTGTCCCGTTCACTTCAGTATCGCACGATGTGATCGACCGCCGCAACACCGAAGCCACGGGGCCTCTGAGAATCCGGGCGCGGCGGTTCACGCGGTGGGGCGCGACTACCACGGGGTCAGCGGAGAGGCACTAGCTTCGCGGTCAGCTTTCGGCTTGCGGGACACACTACGCGGAAGCCGACGTTATAGACGCGCTGGTAGGGGCGGTAGGGGAGGCGGAAGGCGGCGCGTGCGCGGTGGGGGCGGTCGCGCCAGGAGCCGCCTCGGGCGACGCGTTTCTCGTCTGGGGGTGGGTCGTTGCGTCCGTCGTCGTCGCGGTAGGGGTAGGGGCGGTAGGCGGTGCGGGTCCACTCCCATACGTTGCCGTGCATGTCGTGCAGGCCCCACGCGTTCGGTTCGTAGTGGCCCACGCCGTCGGAGAGGAAGCCGCCGTCGTTGAAGCGCGTGTCCTTCGGGATCCAGTCGTCGTACTTGCTGGCGTGGAGCCAGGGCTCGCGTTCTTTCTTGTAGGTGTGGCACACGAACTCGCGCAGTTTCTCGTCGGCCAGGTTGGCGTAGGGGGAGAAGTCGGCCTCAAGGTCGCCGTAGAAGAAGGCCGAATCCGTGCCCGCGCGGCAGGCGTACTCCCACTGGGCTTCGGTGGGCAGGTCGAAGGCGAGGCCGGTGCGGTCGCTCAGCCATGCGCAGAACGCCGTCGCTTCGTCCCACGACACGCGCACAACCGGCTGATGCGGGCGGTTGACGTAGAAACCGCGAACGCCGAACTGCATCGAGAATCTCGACTCGACGCCGCTGTCGTGGGACGGGTCGAAGCGCTCGAACTGCTCGTTGGTCACCTCGAAACCACCCATCCAGAACGGGGCGTCGACGGCGACCCGCGAAAGTGGGCGTTCATCGGCCCAGCCCGTGGCCGACCCCATCACGAACGCTCCCGCCGGAATCAGCACGAGCCCGAGCGTCACGCCGTCGCCGAGATCGATCACCCGTTCCGTGTCCCCGAGAGACGCCTGGCGCCGCGTTGCTTCCTCGGCGTCGAAGGGCCAGCCCGGGCAGTCCACGGGCGCCACGTCCACCTCGGCTTTCGGTTCAGGCGCGACGGGCGTTGCGTCGTAGCCGGCGAGCTCCGGGATGGCCTCGGGGTCCACGTCCATGCCCGCGTATCGCTCGAGCGTTTCGCGACGCCGCCGGGCCGGGCGCTCGACACGCTCCGCGCCCGCGATCTCGGTCCAGGTTCCGTGGAACGGGGCGTTCATGTCGATCCAGGTGATGAGGCGGTCCCACCCCTCCGCGTCCGGGCCCACGTTGCCGTGTCCCTTTTGCAGCCGCTGCACGAGCTGGGTCGTATCGGCGTGGAACTCCATGGGCGTGAGCAGGTGGTAGTCGCTCTCGAGGCCCGGCCGCCGCACATAGCGATGCAGGTTCACATACGACACCGAGAAGTGGCCGGCGTCCCTCCCGCCCGAGTGGAAGACGCTCGAGTAGTCGGTGATGTATTGCCGCTCCTTGAGGTCGGGGGTGGCTTTCCCGTCATCGCGCGGGGCGCCGTTGTGGCAGGACACGCAGTACTTGTCCAGCACGGGCTGCACCTCGCGCTCGAAGTTGAACCCGCGCACCGGCCCGTACCACGGCGCGATCTCCGAAGGTGCACGCCGCGACGCGAGCGTCGGCTGCGAGGGCGGGCTCATGCTCTGGGCCTCGTGGCAGCCCACGCAGGACAAGACCTCGCCTGGCATGGCGGTGAACCAGCTTCGCATGAGCTGGAGGGCCTTGCCTTCTTCGTCCAGGGGCTGCACGGCGATGGGCGTGTTCGCGGGCACGCGGAAGATCGCGGACCCGTCAGGCTCGATGGGCACGGTGCCCAGCACGCGCTTGATGTCCCACGGCCCCTCCATGCCCACAACTGCCTGCGGCCCACCCATGCCCGGATAGAGGAAGTGATACGTGAACACCCGCAGCTTCTTGACCGTTCCCCGCTGAATCCCCTTCAGCCCGTCGCCCTGGTAGACGTCCGTCAGGTAGACCAGGGCGTCTTCGCGTTCGAGATTCACCTTGTCCGGGATGACGGGCGGCTTCGGCGACGTGCCCAACGGCACGGGCTCGAGGAGCGCGTAGCCCGGCGCCTCGCGGATGAGGAGCATGTTGTCGAACACATCCACCAGGTAGATGCCCCACAGGGCGTCCGGCGTCGGTTGCGCGGCTACCAGGAAGCACGCGTCGTCCAATGGATACGGATGCAGGAACTTGGGCCACGACGCGTCCACCAGGTTGTCGGCGATGAGCGTCGATTCGTATTTTGGATTCGTGGCGGATTCGACCTTCTTCCCATAACCGGGGATGCGCTGGAGGGCGCCGGCGGCCTCACGGCGTCCGCGCGTCACGTCGAACAGGACCAGTTCGCCCATGCGCCGCACGCCGTGGTGGCCGCTGACGATCCCCACGAACTGCGTCGGCCGGCCCGGTATGGGGCGCGCGTAGAACAACGAGTTGGGCCAATACGAGTTGCTTCCATAGTATTCCATCTGCCCGGTGCCGTCGGGGTTCATGTGGAACAGCACCCGGTCGTGGGAGTGGGGCGTGTCCGTGTATTCCCAGCGCAGGTACATCACCCGCCCGTTCGGCAACATTGCCGGACACCAGTTGTGCTCCTGGTCGAAACACAACTGCCGGATACCGGTCCCGTCGGGATTCATGCGATACAGGTTGGCGCTGCGGGTGCTGCCGTTGACGCACGGCACCGCGGACATGAAGGCGTTGGACCCGAACACAATGCGGCCGTCCGGCAGGTAGCAGGCGTCGTAGTTGTCCACGTCCGGATCGTCGCCCGGGGTCACCTGGCGCAGTCCCGAACCGTCGACCCCGATCTCGAACACCTGCCAGCACCGGTTCGTGCCTATCGAAGAGAAGATCAGCCGGTCCCCGTCGAAATGGAGGTCCACGTCCCCGACGAACACCGGCGATTCCGGCCGGTACAACGTGGCGATCTCGGCCTGCGGGTCCCTCCATGCCAGGGTGGCGATCTCGTCGTCATAACCCGTGCGCGGCAGGACGCAGTTGCTCTGCCAGTTCTGCGGCAGCCCGAGGGCCGGGCCCTTCACGCCCCGTTTGACCAGCAGGATCCGCTCGAACTCGAGCACGGGGTTGGCGAGCAACGCCTCGCGGCCCAGCGCCTCGAGCGCCTCGACGCGCGCGAGCGCTTCGTCTTCAGATTGCGCCAGGCCCTGCCGAATGGCGGGCAACTGCTCCTTCAAGGCGTTGATGCGCTCGAGATACTGCGGGCCTTGGGCGTAGCGGTCCGGGAACCGCTTCACCAAACGCGCGACCGCCAAGCCCAGCGCCTCGATATTCGCTCGATCCAAGCGCACGGCCGCGTCCCGGAACTGCTCGCGTACCGCGGCCGCCTTCAGGTACAGCTCGAGCCAGCGAGGGTCCTCCGGCGCTGCGCCCGCCTGGGTGAGCGCCTCGAGTTCGGGCCGGGGTCGCTCGCCTGCCGCGGCGATCATCGCCGTCTCGAGCGCCACGTCGCCCCCGCTGCGGAACCACTCGATATGCGTCCGCTTCGCGTCCGCGGCGTCCAGCTTCATCCATCGCGCCTCGCGCGGGAAATCGGCCTCGATTTGTTGCCAGAGGTCGAGTGTCCAGTCCGGACGTCCCAGCGCCTCGAATGCCGGCCCCGTCTCGTAGTCCACCAGCGCCGCGCGCGCCGCCAGCATCGTGGCCGGCCACCCGTCTTTCTTCGCATAGAGCCTGGGAAGCTTTGGAATCCGCCACTTGACGGACAGATACCCCTCGACCGCGTCGCGTTCTGCGTCGGTCAGTGCACGGTCGTACACGATGACCTCCGCAATGTCGCCGAGCCATTCCTGTCCGTCGCCGCACCAGCGGCCGATGCGCAGTTGGTTGGTCTTGCCGCCCACGTTCTGGCAGGGCGTGCCGCCGGCGCGGCGGCCGTTTCGGAACAGCGTGCACTCGGGGGCGGCGCGCACGACGCTGTAGATCTGCGGGCCGGCCCCGGCCGGACGAAAGGCCGTGGTTACACCCACGCCCGCGCCCAGCTCGAGGTAGCAGGCGCCGTCGGATTTCGTGCCCAGGGTCCACCAGTTCGGCCGCCCTTCGCCGAATCGGTTGCCGATGATGCCGCGCCACTTGTTGGGCGTGCCCGCATCCAACGAGGCCACGACGAACACCGTCCAATCATCCGACCAGTTGTGAATGACCGAGGTCGTGAGCAGGTCGTCCCCGTCGAACCTCAGGCCCGGCCGTTCGTTCACGGCCGCGGCCGCAAGAACAGGCTGCCTCGAGGGCTCGCCTTGGACGACCTTATGGTTTTGCCCCGACTTGTCCGGCCATTCCGGAACCGGCGCGCCGTCGCCCTCGAGGTCGCAGGCGTCGAGCCACAGCACGCACGCCGACACCTCGCGCGCAGGGTCGAAGTCCTCGCCGCACGCCGCCGCCGCTGCCAAGAGACTCAAGACAGCGACGAGTTGGGCAGTGCCGCTCTTCACGTGCGCCTCATGCGCATCACGTCGGCCGTCAGCGCCACCGGATGGCCATCCGGGACGCAGTTGTACTGGTCGAAATCGGTGTAGCCGATCGAGCGGAGGAATTCCTCATCGATGAGGGCCTTGCCCCGGGTTTCCTCCGGGCGCTCGAGAATTTCCCACACCGCGTCCGCCAGGATGTCGGCCTTACGCCAGATCGACGGATCCCCCATCTTGAAATTGATCGTGGCCGTCGATTCGATGATCGTGCGCGGCCACAGCGCCGTGGCGCTGACGCCCGTCCCCGCGAGCTCCTCGCCGAGGCCGATGGCCGTGAGCGTCATGCCGAACTTGCTGATCCAGTAGGCGACGCGGCCCGCAACCACCGACACGTCGATGGGCGGCGACATGAAGATCACGTGACCGCTGTTCTGCTTGCGCATCGTCGGCAGAAAACCGGCCGTCACCGCGAACGCCCCGCGCGCGTTGACGTTCATCACCAGGTCGAACCGCTTCATCGGCGTCTCGTCCATGTTCCGCCACCACAACGCGCCCGCGTTGTTGATCACCGCGTCCACGCGCCCAAACGCATCGAGCGTCTGCGCCACGGCCGCGTCGATGCTATCGAGGTCGACCACGTTGCACTGCACCGGCAGAGCCTTCACCCCGAGCGCCGACACTTCCTCCGCCACCGAGTAGATGGTCCCCGGAAGCCGCGGGTTCTCGCTTACCGAACGCCCCGCCACGACGATGTCCCAACCTTCCCGTGCCAGACGCAACGCGCACGCCTTCCCAACGCCCCGCGTCGCCCCGGTAATGAATGCTGCTTTGCCCATAGAATCCGACCTTCCTCATCCCTGCGACGAACCTGCGCGCCCATACTACCACCGTGCTTTCCTGAACCGAACACGGGTCGCGTGCGACATAGCCCCCTGCTGACCCAGTGCCGTCCTCGGAAGACGGGCCGCCAGTCCTGGCGCAGGTCACTGCTCGGCGGAACCGGTTCTCGGTGGCAGGCGAAGCGACTTCTCGGTACCCCCGAGTCTGGCGAGTCGCCGACTGCCCTCGCGCGCGATCAGCGCCTCCAGGCCGAGCCTGACGAGAGTCGTCTTGACCCGGACACCTGTCAACTCGGACGCGCGCGCCAGCAGTTCGTCATCGATGTTGAGGGTCGTTCTCATGTCCATCAGTGTGCACATTGGCGCACATTTGTCAAGCCGCACTCATCTGCCTGATGAAAGCCGGCGCGACCCCGCCTGGCGATCCGCTCACGTGATATGCCACGGCGCGCGCATGGTGCGGTCGAGGAGTCGGTCGGCCTCGGGGTTGTCCACGATGCGTTCACCATCGGGGTCCCAGCGGACCTTGCACTCGAGGCGCATGGCGATGTTGCCGAGATGGGCGATGCTGATGGCCCGGTGGGCCACCTCGATCGGCGTGATCGTCTCGGAACGCGACCGCACGCAGTCCAGGAAGTTCCCGTGGTGGTCGCGGCTGCGGTAGAGCTGGGTTTCGTTGGGCGCGATGACTTCATCCAGCAGGGCCTTGGGCTTGGCGTCGATGCCGCCGCGATCCACCCACACCCAGCCGTCCTCCCCTTCCCACAGCGCGCCGCCGCGGTTCTTGTTCGACACGTCCATCACGAACCCGTCGGGCGCGACCGGAGACGCGCCCGGCGCGTACTTGGCGTAGAACCGGTAGTTGGTCGCCGCGTTCCACAGGCCCTCGCGCGGGTACTCACCATGCCCCTCGACCTCGACCGGCCCGGTGTACTCGGTGCCCATGCCCCAGTTGGCGATGTCGCAGTGGTGGGCGGCCCAGTCCGTCAACTGCCCCCCCGAGTAGTCGAGGATCCAGCGGAAGTCCCAGTGGCAGCGTTTCTCGGTGTAGGGCGCCCACGGCGCCGGCCCGAGCCAAAAATCGTAGTCAAAGCCCTCGGGCACCGGCATCTCCGGTTGCGGGCCGCACGTCGGCCCCGTCGGCAGGCCCACCTTGACGTTGTGCACCTTGCCGATTCGACCGTTCCGCACCAGTTCGCAGGCGTGCCGGAAGTGGCTTTGTGAGCGTTGCCAACTCCCCGTCTGCCAGATCCGCCCGCTGCGGTCGACCGCGTCGCACATGGCACGCCCCTGCGGGATGGTCAGCGCCAGCGGTTTCTCGGCGTAGATGTCCAGCCCCGCCTTGGCCGCTGCGATGGCCGGGATTGCGTGCCAGTGGTCGGGCACCGCGATGGACACGGCATCGAGGTCCGTGCGCGCCAGCAGTTCGCGGAAGTCGGTGTAGCCGACGCAGTCCTCGTTGCCGTAGCGTTCGTCCACCAGGCCCTTGGCCCCAAGCCGGTGGGGCCGGTCCACGTCGCACACGGCCACAATGTGGGCCCGCGGCTTCCCGAGAAAGTTGCGCATGTTGCCCGTGCCCTGCGACCCCACACCGATGCAGCCCATCACCGTAAGGTTGCTCGGCGCCACCGCCCCGTCCGCCCCGAGCGCCGACGAGGGGATAATGTAGGGAAACGCCACGGCGCCCGCGGCCGTGGCCTTCAGGAAACCGCGCCGTGAGACGCGTGGCTTTGTTGCGGCTTTCATTGAGGCTCTCCTTTCGGTCTCCTATACTTGCGGCGGTCCGGTAGCATCGCGCAAGGACGGACCGAGAATCAAGTGGATTTCGGCCACAAGAGGCACAAGAAACACAAAAGAGGATACGACCTATGGGTGAGTTGGTCTACATGTTCGCGAGTTTGGCGGCACGGCATCAGGACGGCGTCACGTGCCTCGAGGGGATGCGGCTGCTGGCCGACACGCTGCATCCCCACGGCGTGCCCATCACCTGGATCGTCAGCGGCGAGTCGGCGCGGCTCGCCCAACAGGCCCTGACGCAATGGCACGACGAACACGGCGACGCCGTGGCCGTGTACACGCCGGAACTGCACGGCAGCCTCGAGGACAAGCAGGCGCTGATGGCCGCGGAGCGGGACGCGGTGGCCGCGGCCCTGCCGTGGGCCGAGTTGACCATCGCCGCTGGCGGACACCAGGACCCCGAGATCGCCGCCGTGCTCGAGGACCTGGGCTTCGAGGGGCTGTGGGGCTTCTGCTGGGAGCAGATCGACGTGGACCAGATCACCGACCGCGGCTGCCCGTGGGGCTTCTATTACATGAACCGCGGCCAGCGACTCGCCCCGGCCGAGGGGCGCGGCGTCATCGGCATGGAATGGACCGCCCGAGACCTCCTGAAGAGCTTCCACTCCGGCAACCCCTGTCTGTACTCGACCGACCCGAACGACGTGGCCCGCGGCGGCCTGTGCTCCTGGGACGACATCGACTACTGGAAGGCCATGGCCGACAACTACCTGCGCAACACCCGCTACAACGACCACGTCTTCCTGCTCCAGCACCAGGAGCCCACGAGATGCAGCGGGAGCCCTGGCGCTGCTACACCGACGAGGACATCCGCGAATCGGCCGTCATGCTTGAGGAGTTCGTGAAGTACATAAAGGGCAAGGCGCGGATGATGACGCTCCCCGAGGCCGCGCGACTGTACAACAATACGCACAAAGCTACGCTATCGTCCCACATGTTGTGGCATAATGCCGACACGAAGCCCCACAACACGGACTACGCATGGAACCTGGCCGTCGGACCATGGCCCAAGACTTTCCTCCACTACGACCGCGGTGCCCAGATGATGTTCGTCGAAGGGAAGGTCGAGCCCGTCTGCATCCGCAACTATGCCCGACCATGGAAGGCCGGCGAGTACTTCGCCGAACCCGATATCCCCCGCGCCCGCCTCATCCGCAACACCCAGCACGCCTGGAGCCGCGAGATCGAGCTCGAGGTCACCGCCCCACGCCCCATGCCCTACGGCCTCGCCCTCTGGGGCGACTACTCGCTCTACCACATCGAGCACGCCCCCGGCCTCGTCGAGGGCAAGATCCTGTCCCCCGAGTTGCTCTTCCTGCGCTACGACTTCACCGAGGGCGCCAACGGGATCAAGGTATTCTTGGAAGGGAAGTAGGGTGATACTGTGCCTTCTCCTTCAAATGCCTGACCGGCCGCAGCCGAAACCGAACAGCATTGCTGCTCGTGCTCGTGCTCGTGCTCGTAATCGTAATCGTAATCGTAATCGTAATACCCCTCCCCAAGCGCAGATCTGAGCCCGTCCCTACCGGTGGGGCTCGATGATGACCTTGAGGGAATCCTGGGCCTGGGCGACGAGTTGGAAGCCGACGCCGGCTTCGGCGAGGCCGAGCCGGTGGGTGATCATGTCGGCCACGGGGACGCGGCCAGCCGCGATGAGCTTGATGGCGATCTCGGCGTCGTAGGGGCTGTTGGCGTAGGACGGCATGACGGTGATG
>Ga0114930_10005339_pt1 | contig 10592 bp, 9 predicted proteins | sample AnhtaG_FD_87300 | JGI IMG/M metagenome (GOLD analysis project Ga0114930, IMG submission 87300) | Deep subsurface microbial communities from Anholt, Denmark to uncover new lineages of life (NeLLi) - Anholt_01485 metaG | ecosystem: Environmental > Aquatic > Marine > Oceanic > Sediment | place... | reverse complement strand
TCCAATGATAACTATGTTCTTCATTTTTAGATCAAATATTAATTATTTTTAACATTGCTAAGCAATTTATTCTTTAAATTTTATTTAAGTAAGATTATTTCTTAAAATCGTAACAATCCTTTCTGCAGCTTTCCCATCCCATAATTCTGGAATTTTAGCTTTTTTAACTTGCCCGTTTAAAATTTTAAAACTCTCCTCAATAATTTTCTTATAATTATTTCCTACCAAAATATTAGATCCTTCTGTTATAGTTATAGGTCTTTCTGTGTTTCTTCTTAAAGTTAAGCATGGGATATTAAGAACTGTTGTCTCCTCTTGTATTCCTCCTGAATCTGTCATAACAAATTTAGAACGTTTAACTAGATGTAAAAAATCTAAATAAGATAAGGGCTCGATGAAAATAAAATTTTTCATTTTTTTAAATTCATTGTTTAGCTTAAAAAAATTTATCATTTTAATAGTACGTGGATGTGCAGGAAACACGATTTTTATTTTCTTCTGAATGTCCTTTAAGGCTTTTATTATGCTTACAAATACGCTTTTATTATCAACATTTGATGGTCTATGCAAAGTAAGAATAATATAATTCTCATTTAGGAGTTTCAATTTCTTTCTAATTTTTGAATTTTCGGATTTATTCAAGAAATTTTTAAGTGTATCAATCATTACATTACCGACAAAATGAATCTTTTCTTTAGGAATTCCTTCCCTTTCCAAATTTTTATTCGCATCATGACAAGTGGTAAAAAGAAAATCTGATAGGGAATCGGTAACAATTCGATTTATTTCTTCAGGCATGGTTCGATCAAAACTTCTTAGACCAGCCTCTACATGAGCAACCGGTATTAGCATTTTAGAAGCTACAATGCTGCAAGCTAATGTAGAATTAACATCACCTACCACGATAATTAAATCAGGTTTCTCTTCTACCAATACTTTTTCAAACTCTATCATTATAGTTGCTGTTTGCTCAGCATGGGATCCTGAGCCAACCCCTAAAAAAAAATCTGGATTGGGTATATCTAAGTCATTAAAAAATATTTTTGACATCTCATAATTATAATGTTGTCCAGTATGAATAAGGAGATGCTTAATGTCATTATATTTATTCATTTCTTTAATTATAGGAGCCACCTTCACAAAATTTGGTCGCGCTCCTATTACTGATATGCTTTTTATTTTATCCATATTAATTAAGAAACACTTTATCTAAAACAGAAATATAATATTTAGCCTGCTTTTCTCGATTGTAATTTTTAACCACAAACTCTCGTCCATTTATCCCAAATTTACTGCAGAGTTCTCTATTGTGATAAAGCTTCAAAATGGCTTTCTTCAAGCTCTCTTCATCTTCTGGTGGGATATAAATCCCGGCTTTCGCCTTATTTAGTATTCCTCTGGCCTCCCCATCTACACCGAGAATAATCGGTTTTCCCATAGCCATAAATTCAAACATTTTTGAGGGAATAACTGTTTTAAAAAGAGAGGTGTTCCTGAGAAGCACAAGGCAAACATCTGAAGCAGAGATAAATTTGGCAATTTCTTCCCTAGGTTGTTGATCTATAAAGATCACATTAGATAAGTTTCTTCTTTCTTTTATCTTTTTTAACCTTTCTTTCTCAGCTCCTTCACCAATCAATAGAAATTTAATACTATCATCTCTTTTTAATCCCTCAGCCACTTCCAGTATTATATCAATTTTGTGGGCCATCCCTAGCGTTCCTATATAAGAAATCACAAAATTGCCATTAGGATTATATTTTCTCTGAATTGACGTACCATCCACTGATGGGCGAAAGGCATAGACGTCAATTCCATTTTTAATCACATATATTTTTTTTGGATTTATATTACGACTTTCAATAATAGATTTAAAAGAATCGGTTACCGGAACTATTATATTAGCTTTATTATAAAGAAAAGTAGCAATCCAATTGAGTATTTTAAAAAATAAAGAATTTTCACTAATGACATCTGTGGCACTAAGAGATTCAGGCCATAAATCTCTAATTTCGAGAACAAAAGGTGTTTTTTTCAATCGAGCGATATAATAACCAGCCAATCCTACTAAGAGCTGGGGAGATGTAGCAATTAAAACATCATATCTTTTTAATAGGAAAATTCCTGAAAATATGGCTGAGATCATAAATGAAAAATAGTTCAGACACCTTTTTACGACCCCTTTATTTGCAGCGGGATAAAGCCAAGTTCTAGAAACATTTATTCCTTCAATGGTCTCTCTATAAAATAAATGCCAATATTTATTTTTATAATCTTGATGAACTACGCCAGTTGGGTGATTAGGAAACCCAGTTAAAACAGTCACCTGATGCCCTTGAGCAACCCAGAATTTTGATAATTCATAAACACGAGCTGAAGGAGCTCCCATTTCAGGAGGAAAATACTGGCTAATGAACAAGATATTCAATAATTATACTCCCGAAAATTAAAGACAATCAGACTCGATTAGAAATAGTGTTATATCAATGAAAATAATTAGTGATTAATTCTTTTGCTAATTTTATCTTGTGCTTAATATCTCGCCAATTTTTCACACTAAGAACGACTTCTTTATAAAAACGTGGTTTTATAAAAAATGCATTACCATATCTGGTTTGAAATTTTCTTCCTGCAAATTGAGAGTGCAAGTAGAAAAAGGCCTTTAAGATCTCATAAGATTTCATCTTATCTGTTTCCATGATAGGCTGGTAATTCGGCAAGTAGGTCGGAGCGGTAACATACTTAGACCAATCTTGAACTTTAAGCCAACCATTGTTGTTGGCTATTTTATAAAGCTCTGTTCCTGGAAAGGGAGTAGCTATGGAAATGTAAACGTCATCAGTATCAATCTCCTTCAGCAATTCCTTGGTCTTTATTATGCTAGAAAAATCCTCACCTAAGTTTCCCACCATTACGAAACTGCCAATGCTCATGCCAGCTTTTCTAGCCATCTTATGTGCAGTTTTAATTTCATTTATTTTTATTCCTTTCTTTATTCGCTTGAGCACCTCTTCATCGCCAGATTCCACTCCAAATTCTATTCTTGCACATCCTGCTTTGTTCATCATTTGAAGCATTTCTAAATTAACGGTATCTACCCTAGCGTTACACATCCATTTGATTTGTAAATTGCTACTTAATATAAGATTACACAGTTTATATATCCTATCTTTATCAATGGTTATTGTATCATCCACAAAGTCAAATTGAGTCGCATTGAAGATTTCATTTAGATATTGAAGCTCATCAAAGATATTTTGTGCACTTCTTCCTCGGAATTTTCTCCCAAAGATAGTATAAGAATCACAAAAAACGCATTGATAGGGACACCCCCTACTGCTTAAAATAGCAAATACAGACTTAGCCGCATCGGCTCCCGTTGCGGGCACCGAATACTTATGTAAAGGAAGTAAATGCCAAGCAGGGAAAGGAATTGAGTCTAAATCTTTAATAAGTTCTCTACGTGGATTAATGAATACATTACCATCTTTTTTATAAGCTATACCACTTATCGTTTCGAAATTAGAATTATCCCTATTCAAAATATTATCTACCAATTCCAACATAGTTCTTTCTCCTTCCCCTATAACTGCTACGTCTACTGAGTTCAGAGAAACTGTTTCTTCAGGAAGTGCCGATACATGAGGTCCGCCGACAATCACTTGAATATTTGCATCCACATTTTTTATAATCTTAGAAACAATAACAGCATCTTTATACTGATTTGTCATGAAAGAAATGCCCACCACTTTCGGTTTGCTGAAGCTAATTTCTTTTCCTAAATTCCGATAGGGCATATCCAAGACAGACATATCTAAAATTTTTACAGAATATCCTTCCTTTTCCAAAACAGAGGCAATATATGCCAAACCCAGGGGCGGCGATTTCTTAGGATAGCTATAAGGGGGATATATTAATAATATATCTGCTTCCTTCATTATCCTCGAAACCTCTCCCTTTATCAAATAAGATGCTTTAGATAACTCAGTAATAAATTAGTTTAAATAAAGATTTCCATAAAAGAGCAAAAACCCGATTGTATATTTTTGAATAACCTTTTTTCCATTTGTTAGCATACATCAGGAATATTTCCTCACCTGTAATTTTGTACATAACTTTTAATTGAAGAATATGTAACCTTTGATAATAAGGGCTAGCAATCATCTTCAATTTGGTAGGCACTAAATGATAAACGCTCCAAAAGCCTATGTCATACTTCCCTATGTGGTCTTTTAAGGTTCGAACCCCCTCTTTAAATAAGTATAAAGATTCCTGATCTTTGGTTACCAAGTAATAATCATATACACCCCATAAAGCATAAATAAAACCGTTTAATACATGAGTGGGAGGGTTAAATATCAGCTCTTCAAACCATATATACCCATTATCATCAATAAAGGTTACTCCTCCCGGTTCATCAATTTTATGCTTAAACGCATTGAAAGCTTTTGAAGAAATTTCTAAGTAAGTCTTATCCTTAGTTAATAAATATGCCCTTACTAAGACAGAAATCCCCTGACCCTGAGCCAAAGCAGAATGCCAGGGAGTTTTTAAGCCTTTATGATATTCAAAGTCGAATTTATACTCCCATAAGCCAACATCGCCATTTATGACTCGAATATTTTTTAAAAACCAGTTAGCCTGCTTTAGGAAACTTTCTTCGTACTTGGAATTTCCAGTGTCAATGAAAAGATCATGTAATCCAAGAGCATACTGAGCAACAGCATTTGGATTATATTGAATTCCAATATCTCCCTTATAATCAAGCATAGGAACATCCCCGGCATCGAATGGTCCCTGAAATTTAGTCTTTTCCACAAAATTCATGTAGTACCTTCCAAGCTTAGTATAGTCTTTAATGTTATTAATTTTAAGTGAGGTATGCCAAAAGCTTAGGTTACTATTTTTCTTTCCAAGAAGGTAAGCTTTTATGATTCGTTTCAGATATTTAATTCTATTGTTCATAGGGATTTAGTGATTTTTGATAATACTACGTAAATCACACGAAAATAATCATTTTTCTAAAATTCCCACCATTGTAATGTGAAAACATGCTGGTAGATGTTCCAAAATTTTGTGAAAAACCACCATTATTTTATGAAGCAGATCTGAGAATTCCCAATAGCTCGGCCAACCAACAAATGTCTCTAACTTTTCAACTTTAAACCCACCTTTCTTCGCGATCTTACATATGGCACGAGGTGTATTACACCTATAAAACACAGGGCAAACGTCAGCTTCTTCCATTTCTCTAAGTTTTGCACGAGTAGCTCTTGGGATAACCTTCCCCATTATACTGATGTAACTAAACGCCACAGGCGCCAAGAAAAGGAATTTCCCACTTTTTTTGAGACATCTATAAGCTTCAGAGAATACGGTTTGAGGATCTTCAAGATGCTCTATCACATCTTCGGACATAATAAGGCAAAAGGCATCTTCTTTAAAAGGTAGCGATTCCGCGTCCCCCACAATGCGTAGGGCATTTTTGTTTTTCCTCAATGCCAACTCATTAATATCAAAGCTTACAAAATGCATATATCTCAATTTATCCCTAATATTGTAAGAATCATGTCCTGAACCAAGATGCAAAACGAACCTATGTTTCTCCTTTGGCTCAATTAATGCTTTTGCTAAGTTGAGATAATGTTTCCAAGCTGGCACATAAGAAGGGAACCATTTTCTATTGCGGTGCTCTACCTTTCTTTTTTGATAATGAAATTTACTACTATCCTTCACAAGCACACCCACATAAAATTAAGATAAGTCCATTTTCTCTTCAATATACATCTGGTACCATAATTCAAAAAATAATAATGCCCAAATATGAAGTGAGTAATCTCTTTTGCCAGAATAATGGAAGGATAATAACTTATTAATATAGTCAATGTTAAAAAAGCCTTGTTTCTTTATCTTTTCTTTAGCAAGAACTTTCGAAGTGAGTTCCTTAAGGTTATTCTGTAACCAGAGTCCTATTGGAATACTAAAACCCATCTTTTTTCGAGTTAATATAGAATCGGGTAATAGGTTACTCATAGCCTTTTTAAAAATATATTTTGTCGTAAGCCCCCTCATTCTCAATGAAATGGGGATCTTTGCTACAAATTCAACCAATTTGTGATCACAAAAAGGCACCCTTATCTCCAAAGAATTTGCCATACTCATTTTGTCGGATTGTTCCAGGTTGTTATACGGAAGAAACGAATTCAAGTCTACATAGGATGCCTTTTCAATCCAATTAGGTATTTTATTGGTAAAAAACAACTCTCTTTGAAAATTAGAGGAATCATAATTCCCTATCCTAACTTTTAAGTCATCTGAAAAAAGTGCCCATATCATCTCTTGGTTATAATAAGCTACCCACATAAAATACATATCTATTGGTTCAAGATTACCACCTACAACGAATTCACGAATTCTCCTCAAATACTCCCTGCCCTTTGTAGACTCCGGAAGGAGTAAAACCAGTTTTTCAATATAATTTCTGATCGATGTGGGTATTTTCTTATAAAATTCAGAGAGATATAATCCCTGATAGCGCGGATAACCTATAAAGATCTCATCTCCGCCTTCTCCACTAAGTGCAACCGTTATATAATTTTTGCTGGCCTCCGAGAGAATATATATTAACAGGGAAGACGGGTTACCAAATGGTTCATCGAAATGTTTAATGATCTCTGGAAGTAACTTAACTAAGTCAGGGGTGACAATAAATTCATGATGTTCTGTTCCAAAATGATTTGCAACCTCTCTTGCATAAGGTATTTCATTGAATAATCTCTCCTTTTTGCCAAATCCAATAGAGAATGTTTTAATCGGTTCATTTGTAGCTTGGGCCATTAGAGCAAGGATGGCACTTGAGTCCATACCTCCACTGAGAAAAACCCCGAGAGGAACATCGCCAATAAGATGTAGGCGAATAGTCTCTTGAAGTAAATCAAGGAGTTCTTCTTTATAATATTCTTCAGTTCTTTGCGAATCTGGTTCAATATTGGACTTAATACTTGTATGAATCGCCCAATATCTATTTACTTTTATTTTTCCATTCTCCCATAAAATGTAAGAGGCGGCGGGTAATTTGTAAATTCCTTTGAAGATTGTCTTAGGTGGTGGAATATACAAATAGGTGAAGAAATCATTGAGGCTTTGGAAATCTATTTCCCTTGGCATTTCTCTGTCTTGCAAAATGCCTCTTATCTCAGAAGCAAACAAAAATTTACTGCCATGCGGCGCATAGTATAATGGTTTAACTCCCATCCTATCCCTTGCGATGAACAATCTTTCTCTTCTACTATCCCAGATAGCAAAGGCAAACATGCCACGTAAGTATTCCAGACAATCTTCATTATATTCTTCATATAAATGCAATATGACCTCGGTATCGGTATTTGATCTAAATCTATGACCTTTGCTTTCCAGTATTCCCCTTAATTCCTTAAAATTATAAATTTCGCCATTACAGACAATACAAACTGTCCTATCTTCATTAAACATAGGCTGGTGTCCAGCAGATGAAAGGTCAATAACTTTTAACCTTGTGTGCACAAGGCCGATACTAACATCAGGGCTATTTTTTATATAAATCCCCTCGTCATCCGGCCCTCTATGTTTTAAAGAAGCTATCATCTTTTCTAATAACTCTCTATAAATTCTCTTGCCTTCCGCGTCTATAACCCCACAAATCCCACTCATTTCCTAAATAATCCTCTTATTTTTCAGTTTTATACAAATTTTCAAAAGCCCGAAAAGTTTCTCTTGCCGTCTTTTCCCAGCTGTATAGTAATGACCTTTCAAATGCCTTTTTGCCCATTTCCATTATCCAGCTTTCATTATCAAGATATCGTGCCAAAATGTTAGATAATTCTTCTGGATTATAAGGATTGAAATAAATAGCTGCATCACCGGCAAATTCAGGCATTGGCGCTCGGTTGGATAGAAAAAGTGGACGACCTGAAGCAAGGCTTTCTAAGACTATATTAGGACAGTTTTCACAGCTTGAAGCAAAGATGTGGGCTTTGGCATGGTGATATACAGAAGGCATATCAGTATAAGAAATCTGGCCGGTAATAATAACCTTATCCTGAAGCCCCAACCGCCTAATCTCCTTCCGAACAAGTTTTCCATATGGAGGGTACTCCGAACCAACCAATAAGAGTTTCTCTTTCGGGTGTTGTTTCTGGCACAGGATATGATAAGCCCGAACAATTTCAATCTGAGCCTTAAACACATCAATAACTGATACATAGAGCAGATAATCACCTTCTGGCAACGATTTCAACCTTGGGATGTAATCTCTGCCAGCGGTGCGAAACCTATCATCCAACCCATGAGGTATGACTACTGATAAACCTTTTCTATCAGGTACTTTCTCATCTACTACTTTCTTTGCATATTCAGAAAGAAATATCACCAAATCAGCCTGTTTAAAACTCTTTCTTGAAATTCTTTCTAACAATGCGAGTCTTAGCCGTCTATATCCAAGTGGGTACCTTTGCCTTTCAAGGCCATCGAAAATAAGCATATTTTGGAATGTAACGGCAGTCATACAATTTGATGGTGGAGAAAAGTTTATGACACCTCCTGGACAAAATATGAGATGAATTTTTAACTTTTTTAAGAGCTCAGGTAGCCTCAACCTTTCCCAGATAATACGATGTAAGATACCCTTAGATGGAATAATAGATGGTATCACTTCTACCTTAGGAAGAGCATAAAGATGTGCAAATTGGGGAGGGGCGAAAATATAGATCTTTATATTAGAAAACTCGCTCGCATACCGTAGGAGATTAGAAATATAACTTTGCCCGCCACCTTGAAGAGCAGAAAGGGCATTAATGGCTATTATTCTTCTTTCCATCACATACTACAATACATATCAACGATATTTTTAGATGTTGCTTCCCATGTTAGCCATTGATTAGCAAATAATTTGCTATTCCTCCCCATGGTAATAGCGGCATCCTTATTTTTTAATAAAAACTCCACAGCATTTCTAAGGTTTTCATGTTCTAACTTATTTAAGACGACAAAGCCATTAGTAAAATCCCGTATCAAATAACTTGCTGTTCCTACATTAAATGTTATCACTGGAATTCCTGCAAACATAGGTTCCATGATTACGTGACCAAAAGTTTCAGACTTTGAAGTACAGACCGCTAAATTCATTTTTTTGAGAAGGGTAGGAATAAACCTTCTATCAACCCTTCCAGGTAATCTTATATACTTGGAAAGACCATTTTCCTCGACATATTTTATTACTTTTTCCTTTCCAGTTCCTCCACCAAACAACCACAATTTAGCATCCTCTTGAATCAAGATGTCTTTTATATTATTTATGAGCCAGTAATGTTGTTTTCGTGGGGAAAATTCTGCTAAATATATAATATTTTTTCTGCTTTCACTTAGCTCTTTATAAAATTCTAAATATTCAATAGACTCATCTTGTAAAAATTCTTCTTTATCACATCCTAAAGGAAATACAAAAGAACGATTAGAACGCGTATAAAACAAATTATTTTTTAAAAATTCATCTTTTGATACATGACTTAAAAAGTGCACCACATCTACTTTATTTATGAAAAGAAGAGATACAAGATTGGTATAAAAAGGCCTGTACCAGGAGCCGTGCCTAAATGCATGCATTGTAATAACTGTTCTAAATCTTAATCTATCTCTTTTTTTAATTTTGAGCACGCTTGCTACTTGCTTGAACCCATGACAATGAATAATGTCTACTTTTCTTATAAACTCTAATTTTTGCAAATCATCATGGGTTTTTACCGTTATAACATCTGTAAATTGAAGATTTTTTAACTTCTGATGTAACCCAATATCTTGCTCCTTGGTTAATGTTACAAATATTATTCTTAATTCATTATTCACAACTTTATCTAACGCAATTATCCAATCAACAAAATGGCAAGTAAGGCCGAGTTTATTATCAAAGCCTAAAAATAGAACTTTTTTCATTTTTTACTAAATTTCTGGATAGCTTGTTGGTACAAAATTTCTACTCTTTGTGCCGTTTCTCCCCAGCTATACGAATTCTTAACGAATAGTCGTGCATTCTTTCCGATTTTCTCCCGCAGTTCATTATCTCTTATGAGGCATATGATCCAATCAGCGAATTCCTTCTCCCCAGTTACAGCTATCATATTTTCACCATGAATAGAGCCTTTAATTCCGGAAATGCTTAGCCTGGTGCCCACCACTGCTTTTTAACAGATGTAGCTTAAAAACTTTTTCCAAGATATCACAGACTTTCATTGTGGGCTTTTCCGTATACAGTGCCGCCTGATGAGACGAAAACAAATTTTTCAACTCCAAGGCTGCTTGCTATCTCAAAAGAATCACAGTTGCAGGTAGATTATTTTGAATATCCTGAATGGGATCTTCAAAACTTGTTTTGGGAACACTTGACCAGGCCAGATGAACAACCTCATTTACACCCCGCAGAACGTCCATTAAAAAGTTCTTCTCACCGTAGTTGCCGGCAACATAACGAACTCCTTTAGGAAGAATCCTTGAAGGCACAAGATTCCTGCCAATAACGGTTATTTGTCTTTTTCGTGAGACAAGCATCTCAACAACATAGG
>Ga0114930_10005338_pt1 | contig 10592 bp, 8 predicted proteins | sample AnhtaG_FD_87300 | JGI IMG/M metagenome (GOLD analysis project Ga0114930, IMG submission 87300) | Deep subsurface microbial communities from Anholt, Denmark to uncover new lineages of life (NeLLi) - Anholt_01485 metaG | ecosystem: Environmental > Aquatic > Marine > Oceanic > Sediment | place... | reverse complement strand
TGTTCGGGCGCAGTAGAGGGCAACCCCGCTTATCACCCGATGCCCCCTCCCCTGCAGAAGCCTCAGCATGCGAGCGGCATCCTCTTCGGTCTGGGGCTTTCCCAGAGCCTTGTTATCAATCACTACTACGGTATCGGCGGCAATAAGCAGTCCCTCAGTCAGACTCTCCGCTCCCTGCAGGGCTTTCTGCCGCGCCATCCGCTGGACATAAAGCCGGGGAGACTCCCCCATGGAATAGCTCTCGCAGACCTCCACTGGAAGAACCGAAAACTCAATCCCCACCGACCGTAGAAGCTCCACCCTTCGGGGCGAAGTGGAGGCTAAAAATATCTTGCTCATCTCTAAAACCTTTTTGGGGACAAACCCCGTCACCAGCAACTTATCGGCAACACCGATACTTATCTTAAGCTGGGAAATAAGGGAAAATCAACCAAAATCACTATATCATCCTTGATTTCTACCCAATTTATGCTATGATTATTAAAAAGGAGAAGGCGATGGTTAAAAGATGGATACCTTTAATGGTTCTGCTAACCCTGGGGGTAGGGTTTTTGGTATCCTCCGGCTGGGCAAAGGATGAAGACCCTCAGGGCGGTGGAGAAAAAAACCCCGACCTTATCATCTTCTACACTGGCAATGTCTCCGGTCATATAGAGCCTTGCGGGTGAAGGGTCCCCAAAGGGGGATTAGCCCGGAGGGCTAATTATATGAAGGAGGTATCCCAAAGCTTGCCCCAGGTGCCGCAGCTGTTGCTCGATGCGGGCAACTTCAGCTGGCTGCAGAGCCCAATGAACAGGATAAAGACCCGTTACCTAATTCAGGGGATGAACCTTTTGAAGGTAGCGGTCGCCAACCTGGGGTGGAATGAGTTGGGGCGCGACCTCGACTACCTACGGCAGATGGAACAGGAAGCCCAATTCCCCTTTATCAGCGCTAACATCTTTTTATCCAACTCCTCTACCCCTTTGGTCAAACCCTCGATTATAAAGGAGTTCTCCCTAAGACCCCAGGGAGATAACCCCCAGAGAGAGCTCAGGGTCGGCATCCTTGGCTTGTGCGATGATACAGCACGATATAATCTCTCCACCTCTATCTTCCCAAAAGCCGATATCATCCCCCCCCAAAAGGCTGTCGCCCAAGCCCTCAATGACCTCCGGGGAAAGTGCCATCTTGTAATACTCCTTGCTGCCCTTCCTCTGGAAGAAGCCCGACAACTCTGCCGCCAGCACCAGGGAATTGACATCATCCTGGGAGCCTTCGGGGTAATTTATAACTCATCCCCCTTGATAGAGGGTAGCACCATCATATGCTATGGCGGTAAAGATGGGGAGATGATCGGCGAGCTAAAGCTATTTTTAGATGAGAATCTGAGAATCAGTAGCCACGTCTACAGCCTGGTCCCCTTAGAGCCGTGGGTAGGTGAGGACCAGAGGATGAAAAAATTGATAAAGGATGCCAATGAGGAGGTATCCGAATTCATCAAAAAAAGTATTACTTCCCCCGCTAAAAAGGGGAAATAAAATAGCCCTTCCTTTTTTCACTTGTCAGCCTCCTCCTCGTCATCCTCCTCTTCGGGCTCTCGCTTCTTTCCGAAAACTACGGCGATAAGAATCCCTAGTAAATAAAGCACAATCATAGGCACCGCAAAGGTGCTCTGAGTAACTACATCTGGGGTGGGGGTAATGACCGCCGAAATGATGAAGCATATTAAAACAGCATACTTCAAGTTCTTGGCTAAAAAGCGAGGGGTAACCAGTCCCAGGCGGGCGAGGAAGAAGATCAGAATGGGAAGCTCGAACACCAAACCGAGCCCTATAAGGATTTTGGAAGCCATGGAGAGATATTCCCTAATGGTGATGATTGGCTTGAAAGGCTCTCCCCAGCTCAGCAGAAAGCGGCAAACCTGAGGGAAAGCCACATAGTAGCCGAAGGCGCCTCCACCAAGGAAAAAAATGGTGGCAAAGAAGATGAAAGGGAAGGCATATTTTTTCTCTTTCTTATAAAGCCCGGGTGATATAAAAAGCCACAACTGAGCAACTACCACCGGAACCGCCAGAAAGAGCCCGGCCAAAAAGGCGACCTTCATATAGAGGAAGAAAGGGTCGGTTAAAGCGGTGAAGGCAAGCTGCTTATCTTCAGCAGGAAGGAATTGAATTACCGGACGGGCTAAAAAAAGATAAATATCTTTGGAAAAGAACCAACAGACGATAAATCCAATGAAGACGGCGATAATGGATACAAACAACCGCTTCCGCAGTTCATCCAGATGCTCCAGAAAGGACATCTTTTTGAACGCAGCTTCATTACTCTTCATCAACCCTTTAGCTCGTGATGAGGCTTCTCTTTCTCCTCCTTGACTTCCGGTTTTATCTCCTCTGCTTCAATCTCCTCCTCGAGGGTGCCCTTCAAATCAGAAGATGCCCTCTTAAACTCCGCCATGGCGCGCCCGATTGACTTGCCAACCTTGGGTAGTTTTCGCGGTCCAAAAATAAGCAGGGCTATGATGAAGATAACAATTAACTCCGGCATCCCTATGGAGCCGAACATCGTTTCCTCCCGAACTTAAAGGACCTCTTTACCCATCTCCATTATCAACTGAATATCATATTAATAAAAGCTAAAGGAAAAGTCAAGGGGTAAGTATCGGTTATGGGTAATCACCCTCAGAAGGGATGAACAGCAGAATTAGTTGAAATAGAAGGGATAGACCCTCTCTTTCTTCTTTCGGCGCTGGTAGCTTTTGGTTAACTCCAAGAATATCCCCATATCGCGGTCGAGATTGGACTGGGTCCCGTCAAAATAGAAGATACGAATGGGGATGCCATCATGGTCCCGGCTCAGATTGGGATAGATAGCCTCACAGGTTATCCCGTTCATACAGGTGAAGGGGGAGATGTCTACTATCCCATCAGCCCCCTTCTCATAGAGGTAGATAGCCTTGCCGGTGCTGAGGACCATCTCCCCCAGAGCACCCCTGGGCGGAAGATATCGCTCGCTGTAGTTTAAAACAACCTCAACATGCTCGGGCTCCTCGTAGCCCCGGAGATCCTCCTTGAAGAGCCCCATCAAGGCATGCTCGTCCCTTTTCTGGATGTAGTTCTTCAGCCTGGTCACCAGCATTTCCAGGGAGACCTTCTTCCCCCTGCGGATAATGTTCTTTATCTGGTCCCAGTTGGTATACCATATCCACTCTGATACATCGGACAGCCACACCTCCCCACCCTGCTCCTCTATGATCCTTATCAACTCGTCATTGCTGAAGCGATTGAGTCGGCAGAATATCTCCCCCACCACCCCGATGAGGGGACGATTCTTGTCATATCGGGCGGGGACACTGCGGAAGCGGCCACGGGCTTTGGTCAGAGCTCCCACCAACTGAGCCAGCCTATCCTTATGGCTGACTCCCCTCTTCTCCAGCACCCGGCAGATGAGGTCAAGGGATTCCTCATAGACCTGGTCGGTATCCCCCTGGTGTAGCTCATAGGGGCGGGTCTTCAACAACATCTTCCGCAGGATGTCGGCACTCGCCAGCGCCCTCCAGCCGGTGCGCATCAGCTCCGCACCCGCCTCTTCCCCCAATTCATCATAGCTGTTCACACTGGAAGGGGAAACGACTATCGCCTCTTGGTAACCAAACTCCTTCAGCAACCTTTTCATATAGGTGGCATACTGCCCAAACCGGCAGGGACCACCAGCGGTGGGCATGAAAAAGGCAGTCTTCTGGGGGTCAAACTCCTTGCTTCGCATAACCTGCAAGAACTCCCCCAGGGTAACCTGCTGGGGATAGCACTCATCCCCCGAAGTGTAATGCTTGGCGAGCTCCAGGGTGCGCTTGCTCGATTCAGGAGACAACTGCCCGTTAATCCCCACTGAGCGCGTTGCGGCGGCAAAGACTTTCGCCCCCCCGTAGGTCATCCGTGGGATATAGAGGGCTCTCCCTTTCAAGCTGGGCGCTTCTCCCATTTTTCCCTCCACCATCTAAGAATACCTTTGCTGTCCAGGTAAGCTTCGCAGCGGGTGAGGATGCCTGCATCGTTGCTATGGCAATCAAACTGCAGGCAGAGGAAGGGTCGCTGCGAGGCTTCCACCACATAGTGCTTCACATAGGAATCGGGACCGCATTTGAAGTTAGTTATATATATAATGTGTAAGTAGGGAAGGTCCCGGATGAACTTGGCAGTAGCCAGTATCCTGCGACCATAGTTCCAATACATATTATCATTGATGTCGTCAATATCTATCCCCTCTATGGGTAGGAAATCCATGGGGATGACATTGACTCCATAATAGTCCCTTAGCTTTCCACCAACATCCAAATTGAGACCTTTATCGTTAATATTATACGGTCTGCCGACCAGCACAATTCCTTTCTTCCCCTCCGACTCCAGCTTAGCCATTGCCTCCTCGCCTATCCTCAGTAGCCGGCTAGCAAAGGCGTATTGAGTCTCGTAAGCCTTATCCAGGGCAGCTCTAACCGCTGAGCCTTTTAGCCCAAACCGCTTCATCCATCTTAGCATCTCTTTATAGACAAACTCCCTCCCCTCCCGGAAGCGGAGGGTGGGGATGATAAACCTATCTCTATGGGGTTCAAAGGCAGGGGCATTGATTATCATAAAGGGGAGGGTCTGACCCCAGTTGCAGACATAGGACTCCACCTTCTTGGAGCTGCTTTCGACATTTATCTGGTTAGGGAGGAATATATAATCGACCCCGGCTTCAATCAGGCTCTTCACATGACCGTGAGCCACCTGCACCGGGAAGCACGGCTCGGCTACAATAGTGTCCAGCCCATCGTTGACCGTCTGGCGCGTGGTGACCTCGGAGAGATAGACCCGGAAGCCAAGCTCCTTGAAAAAAGTGTTCCAGAAAGGGAAGTACTCAAAGAAATACATACCCCGGGGAATCCCTATGCGGGGACCATCCCCTTTGTCGGGGTCGTATCCCTCGAAGAGGAGCTGGTCTCTGATAGAGAGGAGGTCGGGGATGACCGGTTTGGTCTCTACCTTCGCTCGCTTGCGGAACATCTCGGAACACTTATCTCCCCAGTAGGTTCGCTCCCCCTCCACCTTAAACATCTGGATGTTGCAGTAGTTGCTGCAAGCCTTGCAGGTAAACTCACTCAGCTGGTAGTCTATCTTATTAAGGTCATATCCCCTAAATTTGGTCTTCTCCCCGGTCAGGGACATCTTCTCCTTTACCAGCAGGGCTATCCCGATGGCTCCCATTATCCCATTATAGGGAGGAACAATAATCTCCTTGTCTAAGATTTTGGAAAAGGCAGCCGCCACAGCATCGTTGTAAGCGGTTCCTCCCTGGAAGAATATAACATTCCCTATTTTCCTTTCGCGGACCACCCGGTTGAGGTAGTTATAGACCACCGAGTAAGCTAAGCCAGCTATCAGGTCGTCCATCCGAGCTCCCCTCTGCTGGTAGGAGGTGACATCCATTTCCATAAACACGGTGCACCGTTCCCCTAACTTGATAGGAGCAGGGGAGCTGAGGGCACGCTTAGCAAACTCGCCAATTATATTCACCTCAAGCTCTTCCGAGCGCTCCTCCAGGAAGGAGCCGGTCCCCGCTGCACAGGCTTCGTTCATAGTGAAATCGACTACAATCCCATCCTGCAAGCTGATGAACTTGGAGTCTTGCCCCCCTACCTCAAAGATGGTATCCGGCTGCAGGTTGAGCATCTTCTTGCCGATGAAGTCGGCTCCTGTCTTGTGAGCGGTTATCTCGTCGTTGATGGTATCTGCCCCCACCAGCTTGCCGATAAGCTCCCGCCCCGAGCCGGTGGTCCCCACCCCACATATCTCTATCTTATCCCCTATCTCCCTCTCTATCCGCTGGAGCTCCCGATGCACCACCTCGATGGGACGAGCCTCAGTCTTCACATATATATCCTTGATGACTTCCCCTTCCTCATCAATGGCCGCTAAATTGGTGCTCACAGAGCCCACATCAATCCCCAGATAAGCCTTAACAGGAAGTTCCTTGCCGGTAAAGCTGTAAGGCTTAACCCGGTCCCTCAGCAATATCACCTTATCCATTGAAAGGGGCTCACTGGTGGGGAATTTAACCTCCAGATCCTCTTCCTCCTCTTGCAGGCGGAAGTGCCCCCCTCTTCCCGCCACTTCCCTCTTCTCCCGCAGAGCCGCCCCGATAGCCCCTAACCAGGCATAATAGGGGGGAATAAAGATGTCTCCCTTCTCCAGCTCAGATACCTCCTCCATCGCCGTCACCACCCCCGAGTTTGCCGCTACCCCGCCGACAAAAGCAATGGGGGGAACCATCGCCTTGTTCTTCACCACCGCACTTCTGAAATTGCGAGCTACCGCATTGCACAAACCCTTCAGCACCTCGGGAGGAGTGTAGCCCTTCTGCTGAGCATGAATCATATCCGACTTGGCAAAAACAGAGCAACGACCCGCTATCTTCGCCGCCTTCTCGGTGGTTTTGACCACCTCCCCTACCTCTTCAACCTTATAAAGCAACCTGGAGGCCTGCTGGTCCATAAAGGAGCCGGTTCCTGCCGCGCAGTCCCCGTTGGTCTCGTAATCGACAATCTCCAGCGTCCCCGTATCTTTATTGGGCTCTAACCGAATATACTTGGAGCACACACCCCCCATCTCGAAAATAGTTCGCACTTCCGGGTAGAGAAAACCAGTTCCCAGAGCGATTGCCATGAACTCGTTCTCCATCCTCCCCCCCAGCATCTCAGCTACCACCCGGCCACCAGAACCGGTTACCCGAAGACCATCAATGCTCTCCTGCGGGATGAGCTGTAAAATCTCCTTTACCATATCCCGCGCTACCTGGATCGGCTGACCCTTTATCCTCCGATACCGGGAAACCAGCAAGGGTTTAGCACCTGCCCCAGGGCTATTACCATCTCCAAAGGCTATAAAGTTCCCACCCCGCCTGGCAATCTCCTGAAAGAGAGACTCGTCAGAAGACTCACCGAGGGCAGCCAGCTTTATGCTTACTGAGCCGATATCCAGACCTAAGGTTACTCCCATACTACCTTAATATTACTGCAAAAATAGTTCCACCCCAGAAGGGAGGTGGGCATTCCCGCCTCTTCTTTTGTAATTTATTGAAAACAAAAGGCTAATAATATCGCATCCTAAAACGATGCCCGGAGAGAGAAACTTCAGCTCACTCCTTTTGTGTTATTTTGACCCACTTTCTTTCTAAAGAGGGAATTGATGTATCATTAAGACCCATAGTATGAAATGACTTAAAAATATTGTATCAAATTGACACAATTCCCCTTGACACCCCTCTCTTCCTCTGTTATTATTTTAACACTTGTTTTCACGGAGAGTGTTTATGAAGATTGACACCTTTTCTCTGGAAAGACAGCTTAGGATGCATCAAGCCAAGGAGGCGATTGTCAATCGGATCAGCCCTGAGGTCTGCGATGTTATCGATCTGGACAAGTTCCTGCAGGCTACGGCAAACGAGGTCGGGAAGATGATGGAAGTGAGCCGTTGTCATCTCATTTTCTGCACCCCTGGTCAGACTCCAAGGGTGGACTACGAGTATCTGGGGGAAGAAGGGATACCCAGTTCCTTGTGGAAGACTATCCATCTGGAAGCTCTCTTCCTGAAAGGAGGGAAGCTGGCGAATCGCTCCCCCATCGTCATCGATGACATTGCCCGCTCCATGCTGGAGCCAGGGCTCCGGAGCGAACTGGAGGGGCTAAGGAGCCGCTCCATTCTGATTGTCCCTTTAATCTTCCAGGAAACTCTGCTGGGGGTAATCGGTCTCCACTTCTCCTCCCATCCTCACCAATGGACCCCTTACGAGGTCAGCATCACAAGGTCGTTAGCCCACCAGGTGGCTATCGGTTTTCAATATACCAAGATCTACACCGAGAAGGAGAGGGAGGCGGAGAACCTCAAGATAATGCTGGAAATAGCCAATGGGATAAACTCCAAGGTCGATTTTGATGAGATAAGCGCCTTTGTCGTCGACAAGTCTATAGAACTGCTGAAGGCGGACATCGGCTGTATCGGGGTGCTCGACTCCTCGGAGAGGTATTTGCACTTCCACTCCTTCCGCTCCCCCCTCCCTGAATATCTGGAAGGGATTGACCGCACCGGGACCATCTCTACTACCAACCCTCTGGTCAATGAGCTCATCCATAGCCGTCGTTCCATGTCCCTGGCAAACCCCGAGGAGCATGAGTATGCTAGCTACTACCTGGGGAGGTTCTTCCGGGGGAAGTCGGCTCTCATCTCCCCCATCCTCATCGGGGATAGGTTCTTCGGAACCATCAATCTCATCTGGCTCAGGGAGCGTACCTCCTTCAGTCCCTATGAGGTGGAGCTTATCGAAGGTATTGCCAGCCAGGCAGCCACCGTGTTGGAGAGAGATTGGCTATCGGCGGAGGTTTTGAAACTGCAGAGGGAGCTTAAGGGAGTAAGGGCGAGCGAGACAATAATAGGAAACAGCCCCAAGCTAAAAAGGTGCGTGGAGTTGGCATTACAGGTAGCAGAGAGCTCTGCTACCGTCCTTGTCGAAGGGGAGAGTGGCACCGGCAAGGAGCTGATTGCCGACCTCATCCAGCAGCACAGCCCCCGTCACCATAAGCCCTATATAAAGATCAACTGCGGTGCCATTCCGGAGACTCTGCTGGAGACCGAGCTTTTCGGCTACGAAAAAGGGGCTTTCACCGATGCCAGGAACCGCAAGATAGGGAAGTTTGAGGAGGCGAATGGGGGAACTATCTTCCTCGACGAGGTGTGTGAGCTGAGCCCGGCAGCCCAGGTTAAGCTCCTGCGGGTGCTCCAGTCGGGGGAGTTTGCCCGCGTCGGGGGAAACCAGCAGATAACCACCGATGTCAGGGTGATTGCCGCCACCAACACCCCTCTGGAAAAGGCTATGGAGAGGGGGTTGTTCCGAAGAGACCTCTATTACCGCCTCAATGTCTTCCCCATCAAACTCCCCCTACTACGGGAGAGAAAAGAGGACACCCCCCTATTGGTAAGCCACTTCCTTAACCTTTATAAGAATAAGGCGAACAAATACCTAGTGGGTATATCCGAAAAAGCCTTCCGGCTGCTGAAATCTTACAGCTGGCCGGGGAATATCCGGGAGCTGGAGAATGTGATGGAGCGAGCGGTTATCATGGCGACCAAAAAGGTAATAACCGTGGACGACCTTCCCGAGCACCTGCTGAGCGCTGCCGAGGAGAGCCGGGAGAAGACCCTGGAGGTGGACATTGGGACCCCCATTGAAGAAATGGAAAGGAGGTTGATCTTAGAGACCCTCAATTATACCGGGGGGGACAAGAACCAGACCGCCAGAATTCTGGGAATTGGTAGGAAGACCCTTTATCGGAAGCTTAAAAAATATGGTTATTTGAACTCCATCGGATAATTCCCACGGAGAACGAGAGACTGTCTTTGAGAAGGAGGTCAAGCAATGAGCTTAAAAGAAGGATTCGTAAATATAGCCCCCGACTTCATTGTTAAGTTCTGCGCTGGTCCCTATGTAGCCGGGGATAGCGAGGAAGCGGCTATCCAAGTGGCTAATCACCTATGGCAGAGCCGTCGGGTCTGCTCCACCATTGATAACCTGGGGGAGGAGCTCACTACCAGGGAGGAGGTGGAGGAAACGATCGCCTCTTACTTCCGCGTCTTAGATGGCTTGAAGGAGCAGAATTATGCCACCATCTCCCTGAAGCCGACCCAATTGGGCTCCCACGAGAGCTTCGATTACTGCTATGAAAGCATGTCTAAGGTCATAGAGAAGGCAGCCGAGTATAAGAACTTTGTCACCATTGATATGGAGGATCGCAACTATACAGATTTAACCCTCTCCCTCTACAAGAAGCTGAGGAAAAAATATGAGAATGTGGGGACTGTGCTTCAGAGTCGCCTCTTCCGCACCGAGAAGGACATTGAAGAGCTCGATGGTTTCCAGGCCCACATCCGCCTCTGCATAGGCATCTACTTAGAACCTCCAGAGATCGCTTACCAAGACAAAAAGGAGATGAAGAAAAAACTCTTAGTACTTCTGGAGAAGCTGGTGGAGAAGGGACACTTTGTCGCCATTGGCACTCATGATGAGGCGCTGATTTACCGCTGCCTGGAGCTCCTCCAAAAAAAGAAGATTCCCCCTCAGCAATATGAGTTTCAGATGCTCATGGGGGTGCCCCGCCAGAAAATACAAGATAAGCTGATAAAAGAGGGTCATATCATGCGCTTTTATGTCCCCTACGCCAATGACTGGAAGTATGCCGTCGCTTATTGCAAAAGGAGGCTCGTTGCCAATCCTGCCATGGGGATTTATGTGGCGGGGAATTGGTTCAAAAAGCTCCTGGGCAAAAAGTAAGATATTTAGTGGAAGGATGGGGCTTAGGAGGTTAAGGTCCAATCTTTGCCCTCCCCGGAACTTAAAAGATGCTCCTTCGCCTTGGGGCAGGTGGATGGGAAGGAGCTATTAGTCCTCTCTCAGTATCTTATCGGTCTCCGTTCTGCCGTAAACCTCCCAAAGGACTCTCTCGAAGCGGGGACGGTAGATGAGGTCGTAGGTTTCCTCCTTACCCGGAAAGAGCTTTAAGGCAGTCTTCTTGGTGTTGGCTA
>Ga0114930_10005334_pt1 | contig 10597 bp, 11 predicted proteins | sample AnhtaG_FD_87300 | JGI IMG/M metagenome (GOLD analysis project Ga0114930, IMG submission 87300) | Deep subsurface microbial communities from Anholt, Denmark to uncover new lineages of life (NeLLi) - Anholt_01485 metaG | ecosystem: Environmental > Aquatic > Marine > Oceanic > Sediment | place... | reverse complement strand
TATAATTGACATTAAGATTTAGCAATATTTAAATATATTAAGCTTCTCTTATGCCATAATTTAAGGATTCAATAAGAATGATCCCTGAGGAAAATAAATATCCGGCAGATACTATTGAGGGAATCTTTGCCGCCTGCCACGATATGATACTCTGACCGCTCCCCAGGTCGAGCCTCCCTTCCAGGGTCTCTCCCCCTGGCAACCTTACAGGGAAGACCACCCTCCTACTTCGGATACCTTCCCACAGGATAATGGAGAAGGGGGTTATCTTTCTTATGTTGCCTCCAGGTCGACTCGTGTGAATGTAATCTGGCGTTTATCGTAGTCGACCGTGGTGACTACCTTATGTATAATGTCATAACCTATTATTCCATCCGCTGGATAGTCCTCCCAATCCAGAACAACCACTCTTTGGCTCTCCACAGCCAGCTCTCCTATCTGGAGATTCCTGATTATTAGATTGGTTCCCGCAATATAGCTCTTCCCACCAATCCCCAGCACCGGTACATTCATAAAATCTCCCAGCTGAAGAGGCGTCATCTCCATAGACTCTTTAGTGAAAGTAGTGGTGCTCCAGGCGTTGTCCAGATGCATCATGAAAAGATACTGTTTATTTAGCCAGACTGGGATGAGTATCTTAGCTTGGTAGAATTTGAAAGGGACAGTCACCATTCCCGAAGGGGGGAAAAGGAGCATCGGGCGACTGGCGACGATAGGGGGGTGGCTTTTCCTGCTGAAGAGGGGTGCTTAAAAAGATAAAAGATAACAAAACCGTCGATAGCCCAGAGGCTATGAGCAGAAAACGTAAAGCGAGGTTCCTCCTAAAACCCATTGCCAACGCCTTCATCAGCCTCAGTTCATGGGCTGCTACATATGCTCACCCCATCAATGGCAACACATAAAAATAGCAGCCCAAAAACATCCCTATTTGGCTCTATTTGCAGGGTTTCATTATCAGGCAAGATTTTAGAGAATATCTTCTATTTTTGTTATTTTAGGCGCCTATTTTGTATTAAAGGAAAAACCTTACACTTGTCTAATAGCTCTCATCTGGGACAAACTGTTTCCATAGACTACCAGGTGGAGTATCTATCATCTACCATCCAACAGGAAGTTCTTACTCTGCTGGTAGTTGTGATAGACAAAATACCCTCTGACAATGTGCAAGCCAATCACCGCTATGTAGGCTAAAGCCTTATTCTTTTTCCTCAATTCCTTTAACAGGTATACTGTCCCCACGGTTTCTAAAGCCTTAACGCCGATGAGCAGGGGCTTGTTTTCCAGCAATCCTCTGGTTACGGGATTTAATTCCCTGAAGGTGAAATCTGGGCTGTTATTGGCGAATTCATAGGCATTTATGGTCTGGTAAGTTTCATAAGCATTTAGCCCAGCTAAGCTAAGCGTTAGTCCGGTGAAGAGCAAGTCTTTCTCGGTCTGTTTATTCTTTATCTGATCCTGTCCTAAAGCGACGCTGACCATCAACGCCCCAACCAATCCAAGAACCATCAGATTTTTAATTATTTTCTTTTTCATTTTTATCCCTTCTTTCGATTTCCATCTCTTTTTCTCTAACATTTAATCATCCTTTATTCTCTGCATCTTTAGGATATATAAAGAACTACGATAAATCTATCGGCCTAAGTCTGAATATTTATTAGGAATTTAGCTCATTTTATTGTCAGGTTTTATCCTACAAAAGTGTGAGGGCAAGGGGGTGGGGGGTTAGTGTTTGAGAGGATTAGAAGGCGGGTGTGGGAAAGCAGAACTCAGGCGGGAGGTGGTCCATAATTTTGTGCTTAAATTATGGAATGGGGATAGGCAAAGGACAAAAAAATAGGGTATCCTCCCGTAAAGAAAGATACCCCGAATGTAAAGCAAACCTATTAAAGCGTAGATAGCCAGGAGAGCAACCGCTTTGGCAAGAGGCTCATCGAGGCGGCCCATATCTACAGGGCACAGAGTGAGGAGCAGGCGTATCGTCGGCTGGCATTATTCTCTCATCAGTGGCAAGCCACCGAGCCCCGGGCGGTGGCTAACTTCCTGCAGGATATAGAAAAGAGCCTGAGCTACTTTCACATACCCCTGAAACAGCCACCACATAGGAGTAAGTTGAAAACTTTTAATGAACTGGAGAACTTCTTCCGGGAGCTGAGAAGAAGGATAAATAACATCGGCACCTTTGAGAATATAAGGAGCCTGGAAAGACACCTGTTTGCCCTGATAGTTATCAATAGAACTAAGAAGGATACCCTCTATATTCTTTTTACACAAAATTCTTGACGCTCTCCGTTGACATTTCTCCTTGCAAGGGTTATAATTTTAATGTATTATATATAGTTAAATTGTCCAAGTGGGTTTGCCCCCACTTTTTTTATTAAATAAAAGGGGGAAATGGAGCGGATAGAAACTATCAGAAAAAAGGTAGAGGAGATTGCCGAAAGGGTGGCCTCCTCCGAAGGAATGGAGCTGGTGCTGGTGGAATACAAGCAGCAGGGGGGGAGGTGGGTACTCACGGTTTACATTGATAAAGAGGGGGGAGTGGGACTAAGCGACTGCCAGAACATCAGCAAGCAGCTTAGCACCATCTTCGATGTAGAGGATATTGTCCCCCACCGATACACTCTGGAGGTCTCTTCTCCGGGACTCAACCGCCCCCTGGTAAAAGAGCAAGACTTCATTCGCTTCCGGGGAAGAAAGGTTAAGATAGAAACATTGAACCCAATAGAGGGGCGAAAAAGATTTATCGGGAGATTAATTGGCTGCCAGGATGGGATTATTAGCCTCGCTCTGGAAAAGGGGGAACAGCCGGTAACCATTCCCCTTAAGGAAGTGGCTAAAGCCCGTCTGAAGGTCGAATTATAAACAGGAGATGCTGTTCCCTTCCATTAGAGAGTAAGATATGAGCAACCAACTCTATCGGACCATAGAACTGATAAGCAGAGAGAAAGGGTTGGACACCGAGGTCATCATTAAGGCAGTCGAAGAGGCGATGACCACGGCGGCAAAGAAGTTCTACCGCGACGGCGAGGACCTTTTCTCCCGGTTCAATCGGGAAAAGGGGCAGGTTGAGGTTTTTGCCCGAAAGAAAGTGGTCACCGAGGTAGCCAATCCGAGCAAGGAGATTACCTCGGAGGAGGCTCGGAAGATCGACGCCACCGCAGAGGTCGACTCCGAGATAGACATCCCCAAATCAACCGATGGGTTAGGGAGAATTGCAGCTCAAACCGCCAAGCAGGTCATTCTACAGAAGGTATGCGAGGCGGAGAGGGATAGCATTTGTAACGAATATATAAGCCGAGTGGGAGAGATAGTGAATGGCATAGTCAAACGCTTTGAATGGGGAGACATTGTCATCAACCTGGGAAGGGAGGCGGAAGCCCTATTGCCAAAAAAAGAGCTTCCCTGGGGGGAGAACTTCAGCCAGGGAGACAGGATTCGCTCATTGATAATGGAGGTCAAACGGGGGGGGAAAGGTCCCCAGATTATCGTATCCCGGGCTGATCCCCGTTTCTTGTTCAAGCTTTTTGAGATGGAAGTTCCTGAAATATCCGATAAGATCATTGAAATTAAAAATGTAGTAAGAGAAGCAGGGGATAGGGCGAAAGTGGCAGTCTTATCCAAGGTTAAGGATATCGACCCGGTGGGCGCTTGTGTGGGGATAAAGGGGAATCGGGTGCACTCTATTATCCGAGAGCTCCACCGGGAGAAGATCGATATATTAGAATACTCAAACAACCCCATCACTTACATCACCAACGCCCTCAGCCCGGCAAAGATTAAGCAGATGACCATCATTGACGAGAAAGAGAAGCATATTGAGGTGATTGTTGAAGACAGCCAGCTTTCCCTGGCAATAGGGAGGAGGGGACAGAATGTCCGGCTGGCTTCTAAGCTGACCGGCTGGAAGATCGACATCAAAAGTGAGTCTGAAAAGAGGGAGGAAGAAGAACTGGAAAAGGAGCTTCGGGCTAAAAGCCGGGAGAGATTAGCCCAACTCCCTGGCATAGACGAGCAGATAAAAGAGGATCTCCTCAAAGGGGGCTTTGGCTCTTTGGAGAGGATAAGCAGCGCCAGCAGTGAGGAGCTGGCCACCCTGCCCTCCATTGGGAATGCTAAGGCTTCCCAGCTTATAGCCGAAGCCAAAAAGCTCCTCACCGAGAAGAAATCACGCATTAGGAAGATATAAATGGCCAAAAAAAGAATCTATGAAATCGCCAAAGAGCTTAAGCTAACCAACAAAGAAATTATTGAGCGGCTCGCTGCATCGGGAGTAAAGGTCAAAAGCCATGCCAGCCTGGTCGATGAGGAAGAGGCCAAAAGGCTCCTCTCCTCTCCAGTATCCCCGGCTAAAGAGGCCAAAGAGCCCCCTGCCCCTCAAGTGCAAGAGTCTAAAATAGAGCGTAAACCAAAATTGCTCCTCTCCGAAGGGGTAACCGTAAAAGAACTTTCTGATAAACTGCAGACCAAATCGAAAAATGTGCTGAAGAGCTTGCTGAACATGGGGGTTATAGCCTCTATAAATCAGACCTTGGACAGGGATATCGCCCTGGAGGTATGCCGGCAATTCGGATATGATGCCGAGGTTATAAGCTTTGAGGAAGAGGTAGCCCAGGAGGAAAAGGTTGAGGGGGAAAGGGAGGCGGCTGCTCGCTACCCGGTGGTAACCATAATGGGACATGTCAACCACGGAAAGACCTCCCTGCTGGATGCCATCAGGGAGTCCAACATCATCGCCGAGGAGACCGGGGGGATAACCCAGCACATCGGGGCATACCAGGTAAAGGTTGGGGAGCGGGGAATTGTGTTCCTCGACACACCGGGGCACGAGGCATTTACACGGATGAGGGCTCGGGGGGCTAAGGTGACCGACATTGTGGTCCTGGTGGTAGCTGCTGACGATGGGGTTATGCCCCAAACCCTGGAAGCCATTAGTCACGCCAAGGCAGCTAAGGTTCCCATCATTATCGCCATCAACAAGATAGATAAACCAGAAGCCAACTCCTCAAGGGTCAAACAACAACTTGCTAAACATGGGCTCGCGTCCGAAGATTTAGGGGGAGACACCGTTTGTGTAGAAATCTCCGCCAAAAAAAGCATTGGTTTGGAGCTTCTATTAGAGATGATTTTGTTGGTAGCCGACCTTCTGGAGCTGAAATCAACCCCCAAAGCATTGGGGAAGGGGAACGTGTTGGAAGCCAAGCTGGATAAAGCCCGCGGACCTGTGGCTACCGTTCTCATCCAGGATGGAACAGTTAAAGTGGGCGACCACTTCGTGATGGGTGCCGTTTATGGAAAGGTGCGGGCAATGTTTAGCGAGCTTGGTCAGAAGATCATCGCCGCTGCTCCTTCCACCCCGGTGGAGATTATCGGGCTGCAAAGCGTCCCCCAGGCGGGCGATCCCTTCCAGGTAATCCGCAACGAGTTGAAGGCAAGGCAAATAAGCAACTACCGCCAGAGACAGCTCCGGGAGAGGAGTCTGGTAAGACCTTCCCGCTTAACCTTAGACCAGCTCTTCCACCGCATGAAGGAGGGGATGACCAAAGAGCTACCCATAGTGCTGAAAGCGGATGTGCAGGGCTCGGTTGAAGTCCTCTCCGAAACCCTTTCCAAGTTAAGTTCCGACAAGGTGAAGATAAACTTCATCCATAGTGGACCCGGTGCCATAACCGAGTCGGACATCCTCCTCGCCTCCGCCTCCAACGCCATAGTTATTGGCTTTAATGTGCGCCCCGAAAAGAAAGCCAAAAAACTGGCAGAATCTGAGAAGGTCGACATCCGCCTTCATACTGTCATCTATAACATAACCAATGAGATAAAAAATGCCCTGGTGGGTATGTTAGAGCCCACCTTCCAGGAGGTATACCTGGGAAGGGCAGAGGTAAGAGAAACCTTCAGGATCCCCCGCTACGGGATTGTGGCTGGCTGTTATGTGGCTGACGGAAAGATAACCCAGGATGCAGAAATCCGCCTGTTGCGGGACAATGTGGTCATTTATGAGGGGAAACTAGGCTCCTTAAAGCGCTTTAAAGACGATGTCACCGAGGTGAAGATCGGCTTGGAATGCGGTTTAGGAATAGCCAATTTCAACGACATCAAAATCGGGGATGTCATTGAAGCTTTCCATGTAGAAAGAAGACCGGGGAAACTATAAGCCAATCGGATGGAGAAATGGTGGTGGGACTCTGTGTGGTAGAACTTCTTCTACCAGGAAGTCGTAGTCTCAAGGATAAGAGGGTCTTAATAAAAGGGATTAAGGATAGGCTTCGTGCACGCTTCAATCTATCCTTAGCCGAGGTTGATTTCCAGAACCTCTGGCAGCGGGCTAAAATAGGGATGGTCTCCATTGCCTCCAGCAAGGATGTTCTCCATACCACCATAAACAAAGCTATCGAGATAATTGAGAGCAACACCCAGTGCGAGATAATCGATTGCCAGGTTGAATATCTCATCTAACAGAACGCCTTGAGCCTGTTATCATCCTTCCCCCGAGCAAAGAGAGGTAAAAGATGACCATTGGCAGAGCGGAAAGAGTTGCCGAGCTGGTCAAGATCGAGCTCAGCCACATAATTATGACCGAGCTGAGAGACCCCCGGGTGGGTTTCATCACCATAACCGAGGTCAAGATGAGCGCCGACCTGCGCCATGCTAAAATATACTTTAGCATTCTGGGAGATAAAGGGGATAAGGAGCGGACTATAGCCGGGCTCAAACAGGCGACAGGTTTCCTTAGAAGGGAGCTGGGTCACAGATTACAGCTGCGCCATTGTCCTACCCTATCCTTCTATTTGGATACCTCTATTGATTATGGAGCCCGTATCGACCAGCTTCTGGAGAAGCTGAAGAATAAATGAACATCGGGAGACATAGGGCTGCCCCCAGAGGGATTCTGTTCCTCATAAGCTTTCCTCTGGGCGCTCTACTACGGATATGAAAAAGAGGATTGCAGAGCTTATAAGGGCAAGGGATGATTTCTTGATCACCTCTCACCAGAATCCCGATGGCGACTCCATCGGCTCCCAGATCGCTTTGGCTCTCGCTCTGGAGAGGATAGGAAAAAAGGTATCCGTCATCAACTACCACCCCATACCCACTCTCTACCGACCTCTACCTCAAAGTGAGAAGATCAGGGTCAGCAAAGACCTGGAGAGAGTTTATCCGGTGGCTTTTGTGCTGGAGTGCAGTTACATAGAACGGACTGGATTGAATGGGCTCGAGGGGTCTTATATCATTAATATCGACCACCACCGGCAGAACACCAAATTCGGGCATATAAACTGGGTCAGCACCAAAGCAGCCGCTGTTGGTGAAATGATATACGACCTGATTGAACTCTTAGGAATAGAGCTCACCCCTGCCATCGCTTCCAGCATATACACTGCCATTATCACCGATACCGGCTCCTTTCATTACTCCAATACCTCTGCCCATACCTTTGACATCTGTAGCGAGTTAGTCAAGCGGGGAGTCAATCCCGCTTGGATTGCCGATATCCTTTATTATAGCAACCATGCAGAGAAGATCACGGCCCTGGGAGATGTTCTCAGCACTTTGGAGATAGACCCCAACGGAAAGATAGCCTGGCTTACGCTCCCCGAGAAGTCGCTCCATTACCACCAGCCGTCCTGGGATGAGACCGAAGATTATGTCGTCTTCCCCCAATCGATCAAAGGGGTGGAGGTCTCCCTTTTGTTCAAAAAGGTGGCATCCAACAGATACAAGGTGAGCCTCAGGTCTCGGGGGAATATTGATGTATCAGAAATAGCGGAGAAATTCGGTGGGGGAGGGCACCATAATGCCTCGGGCTGCCTGGTGGAAGGGGATTATCTGACGGTAAGAGAGATAGTCCTCCAACAAGTAAAAAAAAGCCTGAAAAAGCAGAAGCTGACTGAGCCATAGAGAGGTTAGCAGTAGTGAATGGTGTTTTGCTCGTTGATAAGCCCCTGGGGTTTACCTCTCACGATGTGGTCGCCTATACAAGACGACTATTCCAAATTAAGAAGGTAGGGCATCTGGGAACTCTCGACCCTTTGGCTACCGGGCTGTTGGTCTTATGCCTGGGCAAAGCCACCCGACTGGCTAAATTTATGAGCGGCTGGGATAAGGTCTACACAGGTATTGTCCGATTATCCCATTCCACCACCACCTACGACCTGGAAGGGGAGCCTCTGGGAAAACCAACAGCGGTCAGGGTGGAGAAAGAGGAAATCATCAGCCTCCTTCCCGGCTTCCATGGTCGTATACGGCAGCTCCCACCTAAATTTTCAGCCAAGAAGGTGAGGGGTAAGCCGATTCACCGCTATGCCCGCCAGGGTATACCAGTGCAGGTAGAAGCGGTAGAGATAGAAATATACGACATTAAGCTGTTAAACCTCCTCCCCAACCAGCTATGGCTGAGGGTGAGCTGCTCAGCGGGAACCTATCTTCGCTCCTTAGCCCACGACATCGGACAAGCTCTTGGCTGCGGTGGCTACCTATCCTATCTGCGACGGGTGAGGTTCGGCTCTTTCTCCCTGGCAGATGCCCTGCCTATGGACCAGCTATTCAGGATTTGCCAGAAGGGCAAACTGGAGGAGAAAATCATCCCGGTGGAAGCTCTCCTCCCTGAGTTACCAGCCCTTATAGTTGACTCCCAGGGAAGGCGGAAGCTTCTGCATGGGATGCGACTCTCCAGAGGGGAATGCCAGGGAAAGATTCCTATCCCCGCAGAGAAAGACTATTGTAAAGCCCTGGACCAACAGGGTAAGCTGTTAGCTTTAGGACGATTTGTTCAGACAGATGACTCCTCCGGAGAAGAATTCCAGCCCGAGGTAGTACTTGTAGACAGATAAGCTCTCAGGGAGAATTATATCTTTACAAATAATTAAACATATGTTATAATGTCCTCTTTAGAAAATAAGCCGACAGATGCTATAGGAGATGAGAAGGTGGTATTAAGTAAGGAGCAGAAAACTGATATAATCGGCAAATATAAACTCCATGAGAGCGACACTGGCTCGCCGGAAGTGCAGATTGCTATTATCAGTGAGAGGATAAACTATCTCACCGAGCATTTTAAAATGCATGCCAAGGACCACCATTCCCGGCGGGGTCTGATCAAGCTGGTGGGTATGAGGAGGAGGCTCCTTGAATATCTGAAGAAGAAAGACCATGAAAGATACCTGAGTATTATAAAAAGTCTTGGGTTGAGAAGATAACCCTTTTCTTCTTTAACCTCCCTGAGTGTTAAACCCTTCAAAAAGGAGAGAAACCTTTTTCAGGTCAAATGGCATTATGATAACTAACGTGGCGAGGTGCTCCCTGCTAAGGAAGCCAGAGTAGGTGCCTTCTTGGTGGAGACAGTCGCTCCGGAGTAAGAAATAAATTTTGGAGGCTTACATGAAATATAGGGTAGAGACCGAAATCGGTGGGCGAACCCTCTCTCTGGAAATAGGTGAAGTGGCAAAACAGGCCGATGGAGCAACCCTCGTCCGTTACGGCGATACTATCGTCTTGGTTACTGCTTGTGCAAAGAAAGAGCCTGCTCCCAACCCGGACTTCTTCCCTCTGACCGTAGACTACCGAGAACACACTTACGCTGCTGGCAAGATCCCTGGCGGGTTTTTCAAAAGAGAAGGGCGTCCCAGCGAGAAGGAGATTCTAACCTGCAGGATGATCGACCGACCCATTAGACCCCTCTTCCCCGAAAATTTCTTCTTTGAGACCCAGATTGTCGGCTTTGTTCTCTCTGCCGACCTCGAGAATGACCCCAGCATCCTCAGTATAACGGGAGCTTCTACCGCACTTTACACATCAGATATACCTTTCACCGACCCCGTGGCAGCGGTTCGGGTGGGACTGATAGATGGGAAATTTGTCATCTATCCCGGGCATAGCGAGCTGGAGAAGAGTAGCCTTAACCTTATTGCGGTGGGAACCAACTCTTCTATTGTGATGGTGGAAGCAAATGCCCTGGAAGTCTCCGAAAACAGAATAATAGAGGCGATAGAATTTGGGCACGAATATATAAGGAAGATAATTGACCTTGAAGAGGAACTCTTCCAGCAGATAAAGCCCACCAAAAGAGAGGTAGTGAAAAGGGAGATTGAGCCTTCATACTATAAGGAAATAGAGAACCAGGCCACCCCTAAGATATTAGAAGCCCTCAAAATAAAGGAGAAAAAAGAGCGGGGCTCAGCACTTGATGAACTGATTAATTCCCTGTTAGAGCCTATCCCCGAGGAGGAAGAGGAGAAGATAGCCGAAACCAAATACATCTACCAAGAAATAAAGAAAAAGCTTGTGAGAAAGAAAATTCTGGAAGAGGGGGTGCGTATCGATGGACGGCAGTTCAAGGAGATTCGTCCCATAGAGTGCTCTGTGGGGCTTCTGCCGCGCACCCACGGCTCTGCCATGTTCACCAGAGGTGAGACTCAAGCGCTGGCAATCGTTACCCTGGGGACGGAGTCCGATGCCCAGAGAATCAACGGGCTGGAGGAAGAATTTTCCAAGAAGTTCATCCTCCATTACAACTTTCCCCCTTTCAGCGTGGGTGAGGTAAAGTTCCTTCGGGGACCGGGCAGAAGGGAGATTGGACACGGAGCCTTAGCCGAGAGGTCTC
>Ga0114930_10005333_pt1 | contig 10597 bp, 9 predicted proteins | sample AnhtaG_FD_87300 | JGI IMG/M metagenome (GOLD analysis project Ga0114930, IMG submission 87300) | Deep subsurface microbial communities from Anholt, Denmark to uncover new lineages of life (NeLLi) - Anholt_01485 metaG | ecosystem: Environmental > Aquatic > Marine > Oceanic > Sediment | place... | reverse complement strand
TCGACGATTACCTTGTGCTATCAACCAGCACCGTCGCCAGAAGTCGCTTTCGTTGCCGTCAGTAGTCTTGACTATCGTGATTGCTTCGTTCCTCGCAACTTGCGCTTGCTTACTGTAAATCGTCGCCGCTATCATGTGCTTGCATAAGACTGAAGGGTTTTTCTGATTGTCTGCACAAGTACAACCGGGGGTCCCGTGATTTAACTCAACGTGATAAATCGTCTCATCAAATTGTCGTCTTGATTTGACAGAACTTTCGGAATGGGTGTCAAATCAAGACAAAAATTGACTATGAACTCGGAAAATCTCATCGCCCATAAAGTTTACCTTGCCAGTGTCCAGCAAATCCATCGCTCTGGCAGCACGTCTCATAAAGTAAGGATGCTCAGGTAAACCTAAACTGACAACAGTGTTACGAATTTCGTCTTGATTTGACAGAACTTTCGGAATGGGTGTCAAATCAAGACAAAAATTTCGTCTTGACTTCTCATTGTAGACATTGTAAAATTTCTCCTGTAATTCAAAGTTTTGATTTTTTACAATACAAGCCGAAGGGATAAACACGGTCTGCGAAACCGTGCCTTTCGGCTTGTATTGTTTACTACACCAACCTAAGTTGATGTCTTTATAATTACTTGCCTTTGTAGGGTAGCCGAATTCCCTCACGGGAACTCAGCCCCCATCAAACCGTGCGTGCGACTTTCACCGCACACGGCTTTCACTTTCAATCAGACTATTGGCTTAGGATGCTTTCTGAAAGTGAACTATGTTCGACTTTGAAACATAGTTCAGTCTCTTTTTCATCCATGAAGCCATTTCATCACGAGTTAATACTTGATGCACTAAAACATGGCAGTTTTGATGGAGAATCCGTAGGTTGTTTAGATTCTCAAAACCGCCCTTTGAGCGTGGTCGCATGTGATGTACATGTACCCTTTGTCCAGCTATATCGTCCTTAGTGATAGGCTCTCCACAACATGGACATATTCCTTTTTGCCCTTTCATCAACTTTTCTATTTTGATGGAATATACTTGGCTCAAAGCATTAGTATAAACTCTTTTCTGCCAGTATTCTCTGGTTTCACTATCATTAGCATGAACTCGCACACCTCCCTTTATCATCACATACCTGATAATCGGTATGCTTTCCATGCTTCTGATTTTTTTATTCCCTACCTCATCCTTGAACACCCATTTTCTGCCTCTCGTGGTGGTGAAGTATTTTCTCATTATCCATCCTTTTGATTTTTTGGGATGTCGTCTTTTTGCCCATTTCCATAAACCCTGCCATACGGCGTTGTCTATGGAATTGAAGGTTTGCTTACTGACTACGAACCTATTATACATGCCATATCCTTGTATTATAGGGTTTAACATGTTTATAATACTTACTTGTTTCGCAGTCTTGTTACTATCCAGTATTTCCCTTATTTTCTCTGTAACTTTCAGCACCTTCTCTTTCTGGGGCTTTATCAAGAGTATGCCTATCGCATGGTATTTGCTTTTGGAGCTTTCTTGGTAGTATTTCCTGATGTTAAACCCTAAAAAGTCAAATCCATCCGATATATGGGTTATTTTGGTTTTCTCTTCTGACAATTCCAGACCAATTTTTTCCTTTAGGAATGATGAAATCTTACCTTTGATAAATTCTGCTTCTGGTTTGGATGCACAAACTATTACAAAGTCGTCCGCGTATCGTACCAGAGGACTCTGGATGTAAGTGTATCTACCCTTTTGTTCCTTATGTAGCGTTGTCTTTCTTCCGAAGTTCTTTTCGCAGTAGTCATCAAGGGCTGTTAGTGCCACGTTCGCCAACATTGGAGATAGGATACCCCCTTGTGGTGTACCCGTGTCGGTTTCCTGTGTCACATCCTTGATTAGGATTTCTGCTTTCAACATTCTTTCGACGATGTCAACAATATTTCTCTTTACATCCCATGCTTTAAGTGTTTTCACTATGTACTCATGGGAGATATTGTCGAAACATCCCCGTATATCGCCTTCCACTACCCATTGTTTCGAGGCTTGCCTACTCAGTTTGTTGAACAGGTGTTCGATGGCGTCTTGACAGTTCCTTTTCGGTCTGAATCCATAACTGTTATCACTTGCGTGATATTCCGTTATCGGTTCTATTGCCGTTCTGAGAATATCTTGATTTATTCTATCCGCTATGGTAGGTATGCCTAAAGGACGTAATTTTCCATTAGACTTAGGAATGAATACCCTTTTGATGGGTGACGGCTTTTCCTTGATATTTATATCCTCAAGAAGTGCCAATCTTAATTCTCCATTCTCTTTCATTCTACCTTTAACCAACTTAACTCCATCCGAACCTGCGGTATATTTTCCCTGATTTAGGGATGTAACTCTGTATACTGCAAGTATTTTGACTGCTCTTGATTTGTGAGAAAGTAAATATGTATACCAGCGAATTTTTGACTTGTTTTTATCTGCAACCGCTTTGTCGAGTTTTCCCTGTATCGAACTAACATATTTCTCGCAAGCCTTAATATTGGTTGCGCTAAATATGTCTGTTCCAATAGGTTGATATGCTGTATTAGCCATAATTTTCACTCCTTATTGGTTAGATACCCTCAAGATAACTTTCTAAAGTTGAAAGTCCATTATACTTAGTAGCTATTGTTACCTATCTAATGTCCTCTACCTTGCACTCATCAGCTTTCCCTTGCGGGGTTGCCTGTTAAAGTTGCCTTTAACGAGTGTTTAGGTATTCTCTGTTTTCCCATTGATGTACTTCATTGGTGGGTTAGGCTCGGACTATTCCCCGACACCCGTTTGGTCTATTGACTAAAGTAGTACGAACCTTTAGTCCGGATGCGTTGCTTTATTAGCTACAGGCTTTATCTGGTGGATTAACCTGCTTGACGTTCACGAGGTTTATCATCCGTTCACGTTTCCATTAACCCTGCCACCATAGTCTGACGTACCACTTTCGAGTATCCACTTTTCTCTCAGGTATGCGCCTTTTCCCTTTGCTTCCCACCCCATCGTTTCCGACGACGCAGTTAAGGTAAGACTTATGACAATAGACTGCCATAGTAAGAATTGAACCTACATTACATCAACGCTCTATCAGAGCGCACCCATCCGCCCGTCGCCTACGTTCTTCTCACCAACTATCGTTGGGTCATCGAAGTTTTGTCGAACCTTGTCTTCAGCATTACCTGGAAGGGGTTGACTGGCACTCACGGAAGTTTGTTTCTCAATGTTACACTATATATTGTAACATATGATACATGATATGTCAAGGAAAAAATGCACTTTTTTTAGCTTTTTTTCAACTTTTTTTCCAAAATTTGTTGAAAAATTGGTAAAGGTTTAGTTTTATCAGTTTCCCACCTCGCTACTGTTACCCTGCTAACACCGATAAGTTTAGCTAAATCTTCTTGGGTCAATCCTTTTTCTTCACGTCTCTTTTTTATTTCTGCGCTTGTCATTTTTAATCACCTTCCATATATATAGTAACATATGATACAGAGAATGTCAAGGAAAAAATCTTTGTCTTGTTTTTACACCGTAAGCCCAGCGAAGCGCCAGGCGTCGGTGAACTCCCAATCCGAAAGTCTTGTTGATTTGACACCCATTCCGAAAGTCCTTGTCAAATCAACAAAAAGAAAGTTCTTGTAAAAACAAGACGAAAATAGCCACCGCCATCACCGCCGCGCCGACGCTCCCGTTTCCACCGCGCCCACCGATTGTCATCTGCGTTTAACAGACGGTCTTTCACCGTAGATGCCCACAAGACACGCCTGTTCGGCGTAAGTAAACGGTCGTAGGAGAAAGCGAAATCTTGACAAAACACCCTGTCGTTGTTTTTTTGGGGTGAGCCCAAAGTTGTTGTTGAAGGAGTCTGAAAAAGTATAATAGTTGTCCGAAGCCGAACGGTAACCACAGCATTCGCACTCGATTGGTAAAGGCCGAAAGTGCGTGCTCTCTTCCACACACTCCCCCCATTATCTTGTTATTATCTTCCCTAGTGTGTTTTTTAGGCGAGAGACGGGACGCTGGACTTATTGGTGTTCCAAACGCGCAAACCAAACGGCTTCTTTCGTGTAGTAAATCGTCATCGAAGCATAGATTTAAGTCCCGTCGGTTCGCCTCTGTAAATGTGCGAAGCTCCTTATTTCTTACTCGGATGGCAAAGAGAACATAGTGCGCTTTAAACGCGGTGATAGTGCGACCGCTCTCTTCCCAGGGCGTGTGCAGTCGATACAAGCGTTTCCCTTCCTTAGCCAGTTTCCACGAAGCCAGTTTTCTATCAGGCGGGGGGCTGTGTCGCTTGCCACTGGGCGGTGTGCAGAGAAAAAGTGAGAAATAGATGGGCAGCGAAGAATTAACCGAGCAAATCATTGCAGATTTGCGGATGAAGATGTTCGCTGTGCTCACCGACGCCTGGCGCTATCGCTGGGCTTACGGTAACCGCTCATCTGTAACAGTTCACATGTGCACACCACTCAACGAGCCGGTGCGTCTTGAGGCGCCTTCACATAAAATATACACGCCGAAAACTTCACAACACAACACTAATCATGTTCGCCCGTAAGCCTCTGGGCGTCGGTTGCTTTTTGCAGAGCCTCACCGACGCCTGGCGCTTCGCTGGGCTTACGGCTTTTTCTTTTTCTTCTGGGGAACTTTAACGTTTATTTCTGCAAACAACATCACGAGGTAAATAACGCTAAACCGCGATGGTTATCTGCGGTGATAAACCCGCCTGTTCGGCCTTTAGAGACGCACCGGCTCGTTGACAAACCCTCCTGTAGCGTTTTCTTCGCTCCGCAAGCGGGGTCACGGTTAATGTCGCCGGCGCTTAACGGCATGGGACTTGCCTCAGTCCGTCTTAGCGGGCAGAGCATCGAATTGACTGGGAAATGAACGTTTTGTGTCCTTGCCTCAGTTGCGCCCTAAACGAGCTGAGGCAGCTCTCTGCCGTCCATACGTTCGCTTCCGTCCACGTCACGTGCGATGGAACGCCTTGCGTCGCGGGGTTGCGGCCGCCGAAGAGGATTTACGGCTTCGCCGAAAATCCTTTTTGTGGCCCCCCTTCCCACCTTTGGTTACTTTCCCAAACCACACTTTTTTTTACAATCTCTTTTTTCTTCACCTTTGCTTCAGCAACTTTTGCACTGGTCCGCCACGCTAGCGAATTCGGCATCACAGCGGAAAACGCGCCGACCTGTCTGCCGCAGTTGACCGCAGCCGAAAGGTGGTGGAGCGGCTGACCAAAGGCGTCGATTTTCTGCTCAGAAAGAACAAAGTGGATTTGATTGAGGGTGAAGGCTTTTTAATTTCATCCCACCGCGTTGGGGTGCGCGATGGTGACTACCTATCGGCCGGTGTAGCGGTATCGAACTTCCCTAGCTTATCAATGCCAAAAAATATACGTAGTGACATGAAACACTTGCCCTATTATATTAAACAGTCCACCAACTATAAATTCACCTAATATCAAACCAAGAAAAAACGGTAATGCTTTTCGATAAACTCTTATCCCACCGTACTTTAGGATAATGGCTTTGATAGCCCAACCTGAAAGAAATGAAAACCAAAGCATATTCATTGACCAACTTGTAGACAGCGGATAGGCCACAGGGTGAAGCTTCCACCAAATAAATCGCATTCTCAAGACGCTCAAAAATATTGTCAGCAAAAATCCTATCATCGTGGAAATTATAGCTATAGAATCGCTTCCTTTTTGATAGTAAAGCCATAATCTTAATCTATCAAAAGAAAATCGGGAAAACGGAGAAAATGGAGCGCCATTTGCTCGATAAGCTGCAGTAAGAGTCGCCCAAAATATCGATAAGATGCCGACTGCTGACGCCAAAAGCAAGGCAAAGGCAAACTTGCGGTTCTCTGCCCCTGTCTGTTCAGCAAGCTTAAATCCTTCAAGTTGGTGCGGCATTGGATGTGACCTATAACATCTGTTAAAGAACATGTACAAAGAAAAAAGAGTTAAATTCCTTGCACCTAATCTACGCGTTCCTATAAAGTTTGTCATAATTTCATTTGGACCACCATACTCAAGTTCATGTGCAGGCGGGCCCAACTCTGCTCGCATCCTCGTAATTGTAATCGAGATGTTGAAGTAGATGAAAAAATAGATGAAGGCAACCCAAACGGACATCCCAGCCTTAGAGGAAAAGAATATCAAAAATATAATACCACCAATGATTCCCAAAACTGCCCATCTATACCGCATCGGTTCAGAACTGTCATCTATATGGTTATCTGCGAGCGTGCGATGCGTTCCACGACGCCTTCTACAGAAAAACCCGCCTGTTTTTGCGTCGCCAACGATAGCTTTCCTCAGTATTGAGATTATATATTTTCTACTTTGGAAAAGGGCAATCATGCCCAGACCTATATATGCGCCTGAAGCCTGAGGTTTTATATAGGAAAGATGTGACACGCCTTGAAACCCGAATAAACTTCCTAAAATTAACTGCACTTTGCGAAGAAAATAAAAGAACCAACAGGAAAATGAAAGGTCGAGAGGTATCAGAAAGACAAGTCCTAGGGCAAATGGGAAAAGAGCCAAGGGTGTCCAGCCGATAGCAGAAAAAGGCTTTTCTGTAAAAAAGTGACCGAGTTCAATAGTGTTTCCCCAACTAGGTCCAGTTCGAGAGATAGGAATGAAAGGAATGATAGGATAGAGGTAATGCAGTCCGTTTATAAGGTCGATTCCTCCTGCAATGCTAAAACCAAGAAGAAGAAATCTATTAAGAAGGAAGCTTTTTGCTCCGCCTTCTTTTGTTATTTCCAATGGCAATTGAACGATAGGATAAGTCAATTTCTCCTTCTCAGTCCACTGTTTCCTCAAAATAACATTGATGCAAAGTGTAACAAATAACAGCACGAAAAGAAAAACTGACCAACATAACGTAGGAAAGAGCCAACTTTTTAGATTTAAGACAGTATATAGGGTTGAACCCCCCTCGTAGTAACCTCTTAAAACTGACTTATTAGAAATAGTCAGCCATCTGGGTATACATTGCAAAAAGATTTCTTTCCACTCGTTTTCCGGTGTAGCAAACCAGAATGCGTATCCCATAAGCGGCGGCAAAAGTTGCATTAGATCAATGCCGCCAAGGGCAGTTGCTACGGAAAGCATGCTGTATATGAGTAGAAGTTCACCTTGGTTTAACGCAGAGGAAGGGGAAAGTTTTTTCAGGAGTGAGTTGAGAAGGATCAGAATTGATAGAATGAATATCACATTGTAAAAAAGCGAAAGAGTATCGGGCGGTCCTAGCCATCCAGATTGCTTTTGTATTATCCAATAGCAGTTTACAGGGATTAATAAAAGCCCAAGTATTATGGAACGCCAACGAATCCTATTTACCTGTGACATCTTCATAAATAACTCCCTGTGCTATTTGGTACTTCGCTTTATTAAAATCCCATCTGTTGATACTATCACACTCATCCCAAAAAATATCAGTGTTTACCGACAAGTTCTTTCAATCTTTCTGCATAGTAGCAGTAATTTGACTATGAAACGTTGTCTGGAATCAAGTGGTCTAAGTCGGGAATATATCTACCTTTCTTCATCGCAGGCTTGATACGTTCTAATTCTTGATCGATGGCTTGTGGACCTTGTGCCAAAGCACGTTTGTCAATTCCTCCCATCATTCCGAGTGTGGGATATTTATCCCGCCACACGTTGACATCACAGCCTGCGGCTACTTCCATTGGATAAAGGTAGTTCACTCCAGCTTCCATCATAACAGGTGTGATTAGGTCCGGGTCGCCATCCGTGTCCACCGACAATATCGGTATCCCGTGCTGTCTTGCAAAATTTTTGATACGGCGGTAATTCGGTCCCATGAACTCGTCCCAATGCTTCGGTGAAATAAGAGGACCTTGACGACCGCACATATCTTCCCAAATGTGGATTTCATCAATCTGAACTTCCTTTACCACCTTATCAAACACAGTAAGAGACAATGAAGTCATGTGGTCCATAATCTCATGCACTAAATCAGGCATCGTATAAAACGCGATGAGACCTTCCTCATCTCCCAATAGCCAGCGAACCGACCCAAACACACCAACATCAGGAAAGTATCCCAGTTGAATAGGATAGCCCTTTGATTTCCATTCGTCACACAACTCCCGCCAGTTCCCGTTTAGACGTTCTGGATTGTCTTTCTCCAGTCTTTCCTCCTTGAACTGTCCCCAATCACGGCGGTTCTTGACAGGAAATTCAAGGAACTCTGACATGGACACCCCATGCTTGTAGTCTCTGCGTTTGATGCCCCAGCTATGTGGATAATGAAGTCATCGTCTTCTTCAATTACTCTTTACTCTATGCGAACTATCCAATTTTTCTTTCAATCGATACGCTTTCAGTCCCCAAATATGTGTAAGAGGTGGACGGATACACCATCTAAAGAACATAAAACCTTCAACTTTTGAGCTTGACGTAATTTTTAATTTATGTTATCACAAGTAACAAGCTGGCGAAAGTCGTAATATTATGCATCTGCAATCAGATTCTGCGGGAAGTTTCCCGGGAAAGGAGGCAATGATGAAAGGACTATTTTTTCAGATCACACTCTTTTTGGTGACTTCTGTATTCTTTATCCCTGTTTCAGCCAATTTTGCAGAGTCGGCAGAGGTAGATGAACATATCGTCTTATGGCTTCGATATGATGAAGGAGAAGGTGATGTAGCAGTAGACACTTCAAACTATGGGAATGACGGTGTGATTAATGGTGCCGAATGGGTGGAAGGCAAATATGGTTCTGCTCTTTCATTTAATGGAACGAGTGATTATGTAGAGGTAGAAGATGATGAAAGCCTCTTACTCACCAAAGATGGTTTAACAATTGCTGTGTGGTGTAAAACAACGCAGCATGATGTCCAGTGCGCAATAACTATCGAAAAAGGCCCCGACTGGGGACCTGGCTCATATTGTATAAATTATCCGGGATATGACCTTGGAAAGGTCCGATTCCAAATCCATCCAAAGTGGATTGATAGCGAGACCGGGGATGATGAGCTAAGCGATGATGAGTGGCACTATTTCGCCGGAACCTACTCGGATGGAACGTATAGAGTTTACGTTGACGGTGAACTGGAAACAGAGGAGAAATCTCAAGCTACCATCACTCCAATGCTCGGATCTACCTATATTGGATGTAGAAATGGTAGTACCTTCTTCTATGAAGGGGTTATGGATGAGCTTTTAGTTGCGAATGTAGCTTTCACCGAGGATCAGATGAACAGGCATATGGCGGGCACTTTATTACCTGTTCAACCTGCTGGTAAATTAGCTACAGTTTGGGGAAAGATTAAGAAGATTGGTGAATAATCTTCTTGAACTTAAGTTTTTCCCAAAGTAATTCCGAATTCCGAATTCCGAATTCCGAATTCCGTTCACGCTTGTCCGTTTTGAACATAACAACAGATTGCAGGAGGTAAATAAAATGCTTATTCTAAAACCCCGTATATTAATTTTTCGACGACTTTGAGGATGATTTGTCCCAGTGGAAAATTCTGGGCGGAAACGTGACAATCGCCGAAGATGACGCAGCACCAGGCAACCACGTCATGGATTTTAATGGCGAGGGACAGAATCTTGTTGCCAAGGACGATGCGTTTCGCGACCTCAAAGACTACATTATTGAAGTAAAAGCCAGAGCCGTGGAACAGCTACAGTGGACGGAGATTGTGATTCTCTTCAGAGTTCAAGGAGACAATCAAGCCTACTACCAGGCATATACCAATGTTCATATTAATGACACCAATACGGTGCTCAATGACGGAGGATTCAAGGAGTTCAACACGGTACAGAATATCCCCGTAGAAATGGGAAAATGGTTCACAAAAAAGGTGAGAATCGAAGGCGATAATATACAGGTTTTCATAGACGGCGAACTGTATATTGACGAGGAGAGAGGCAATTTTGATGAAGGTACATTTGGTTCGCGTTCCGCCACAGTGCATGTTCAGTATGACGATTGGCACGTTTATGATTTGGATGGGCCTTCACTGCATCCCGGCGCTGTCAAGAAAGAGCAAAAGCTTGCTACAACTTGGGGTGCGATAAAACGGACTGAGGCAGTCCTCTGCCGTTAACGCTCACCTTCATGTTCTCCTGGAACGACAGCCTCTTCCCACTTAGCAAGGAAAAAATCTTTGTCTTGTTTTTACACCCAATCCGAAAGTTCTTGTAAAAACAAGACGAAAATCGGCGTAATCCGTGCTTCGTGAATACGTCGCATTCTCCTGGTTATCGAACATGCTCTGGTAGCTCATATTAAAAGAGCCAAGCAACGTCGCTGTGTCGCCTACGATAACCTTTGAGTGCCCATCCTTATCTACTCTGACTTGCACGCCTTTAGAAAGATACTTTGCAACTGCACCAGGGCGGCAAATGATGCGAAGGTCTTTCGCCTTACATTCATTTATCATCGCAACCCCCGCGCTGTCCCAAAACGGCACCATGCACCAGAGGCGCTCATTCTGCCGCTTCATCCAGCTTAGGATGCGGTTTATGAAAAAGACCGTTCCGGGCTTTGAGTAAAACATATTAATCATCCTCCTCCTCTTGAGGCAAAGAAGCCAGTTCTCC
>Ga0114930_10005332_pt1 | contig 10599 bp, 14 predicted proteins | sample AnhtaG_FD_87300 | JGI IMG/M metagenome (GOLD analysis project Ga0114930, IMG submission 87300) | Deep subsurface microbial communities from Anholt, Denmark to uncover new lineages of life (NeLLi) - Anholt_01485 metaG | ecosystem: Environmental > Aquatic > Marine > Oceanic > Sediment | place... | reverse complement strand
GGTGTATAATACTATCCGACCCCATCAAGCCCTGGGATACCTCACACCACAGCAATTTCTGGAACAATATCAGCAAAAAAGAAGGGAGGTAATGTGTCACTAATCATGTGAACGAGTACCCCCCCTTGACTTTTTCATCCTCTAAGTATATAATAACTGAAAAGGACTTTTGTCACCATTTGAGTGACAATTCTTGACTTTTGTCATCGATTGGTGTATAATGATAATAGCAATTGCTGTATTAGCGCATATATTGGTGCCCGGTTTACGACATCATACGCACTAACAGAAGGGGCGATGATTACAACAGTAACAACGACAACGACAACGACAGTGGTAATATTGCAGCAAGCGGCCATGTTTGTTGCCTTTGGTGTAGTAGTGTTGATTGCCTTGCTTATTACCAAGGAACTACTTAGCTCAACCGAAGGGAAGGTAAGGGTGAGTTCACTGGGAAGCCGCTTAAAGATAACGATTCTTCCTCTCCTCTTCGCCTTTGCCGTGATTCTAGTAATGAAGATTTGGGAGGTATTACAGATAGGAGTATGAAGCGGAGAATGGTAATTACGAGGTATAGCTTCTTTAAGTTATTTGATGCGGCTTTGCTGCCACAAGTTTTTTGTCCCAGTTACGAATTGACCATCTGGGAGCCAGGTGAAGTGATAACAATGGTGACAGGGCACGGAGGATAGTGCCAGTGGTCTTTACTTTTTATCAAATATTTGCTATGCTTAACGTAAATATATAAATAGCTGATAGTGGCTATCAGAAGGTTTCATTATGAAACGAAATAAAAGCCTAGTAATACTGATAGTAGCCATAGTTCTTGGCTTAACCTTAATTCTGGTTCCGGTAAGCAGCCAGGTATCACCAGCACAGGCAGCCATAACCTGGACAAAAGACGGCTCAAATCCAGTTCTTGAGGAAGGAGACCTAGAAAGTGACTGGGATTATGGTGGTGTTGGTGCTGCCTGCGTAATATGGGATGCCACTGACAGCCTGTATAAGATGTGGTACACCGGTCTGACACCAGACTGGCCACCTGTGCCAGCAATTGGCTATGCCACTTCCCCCGACGGTACAACCTGGACAAAAGACGGCTCAAATCCGGTGCTGACTAAAAGTACCTCCCCCGACTGGGATGATGAAGGTGTCGGCTCCCCCTGCGTTATTAAGGATGGCTCTACCTATAAGATGTGGTATACCGGCACCCCTGACAGCGGCAGTAGTGCCATACCCGAGATCGGCTATGTAGAGTCTACCAATGGTACAACCTGGACAACAAATCGCCAGCCGGTAACATGGGATGCCCTACCTGCAGCTGGTGCCTGGGAAGCGGCCGGGGTCATGTCTCCCAGCGTCATATGGGATGCCGATGCCATCCTCTATAAGATGTGGTACACTGGGCGGTCGGCTGATGGTCTCATTGGCAGCCTCCAGATTGGCTATGCCACCTCCACCAACGGTACATTGTGGACAAGATCAGGCAGTACCCCGGTGCTAACCAAGGGCACCTCCCCCGCCTGGGATGAACGAGGGGTTGGTGTTGGCACGGTACTTAAGATAGGTAGTGCGTATCAAATATGGTTTACCGGCTATGAAGGCTCCGGTGAGGCTGGCATTGAGGTTGCCATCGGCTATGCTTCCTCCACCGACGGTACATCCTGGACAAAGGATATCAGCCCGGTGCTAACCAAAGAAGGCGCTGGCTGGGAGGCAGAGGGGGTAGGTGCCCCCTGGGTTACTTATGCCAATAGAACCTACCGCATGTGGTATTCTGGGCTGGATACTAATTTTGACCCCACTCTTGGTTATGCCGACTATACTATACGTGCCGGTGGTGGCGGCATCAGTCCAGGGGATATCAAACCACCTAGACTTTCCGATATTTCAACTTGTGGCATTGCCGAGACCAGTGCTGATATCTGCTGGAAGACACAAGAGTTCAGTGATAGTCAAGTAGAGTACCGGGCAAGCCCCTCCATGTTCTCGGAGCTAGACGAAGCCATGGTTATCAATCACCGTGTTCGCCTCATTGGCCTCACCCCAGGTACTACCTATTACTACAAGACTATGTCCCGAGATAAGGCAGGTAACCTGGCAGTATCTTCTGATGAATACACCTTTACTACTCTGGGAACACCACCGGCTGCTCAAGTGAGCGAGCTACAGATAACTCCTGGCGAGGTTGATATTGGTGAAGACGTAACCATCAGTGTCCTTGTTCTCAATATTAGCCATGCCACTCGCACTTATGACGTAGGCCTTAAGATAGACGATGTAACGGTAGCCACTGAAGAGGTGACCCTAGCTGGCGATGCCAGTGAGTCGGTAACCTTTACGGTTTCTAGGGGTGTCGCTGCAACCTATGCTGTTAGCGTTGATGGTCTGTCTGGTTCATTTGTGGTCAAGCCACCACCAGCACCACCAGCCGCTTTTGCCGTCAGGGCCCTGACAATATCTCCGGCTGAGGTTGATATCGGAGAAAGCGTAACCGTCAGCATCCTAGTTACCAATACTGGTGACCTTGCAGGCAGCTATGAAGTAACCCTGAAGATAGACGAAGCAGTGGTAGCTACTAAGGGTGTAACTCTGGATGGTGGTGCTAGCCAGAGCGTCACCTTTACCATATCCAAGGATGTTGTCGCCACCTACACAATAAGTATCGATGGTCTAACTGGCACATTTGTGGTCAAGCCACCACCAGCCGTCCCACTTAACTGGTGGCTCATCGGTGGCATCATTGCTGTCGTTATCGCGGCGATAGTGTTTATCTGGCTAAACATCATCCGCCGAACAGCCTAGTGAGGCGCTTGTGTCTGGCAAAAGGGAAAAGCCGGAGGCTCACACCGGGATACGACAGAATTGCTCTGGGGCGGTCAGTACTGTGCCCGGCTAAAGGTAGTTCCCATCGCCTAAAGTGGTTTAGGAGATAATGTCCCTGGGTTTATCAAATTTTCTATTATTATTTTCCTAGCCGTTCTATTAACGGCTTTATCCTGTCGAGTCTTTCCGCGATGCTGGTGCACAGCTGCCGATAGTGCGTATCCAGACTTTGAGTTCGGCGATTGAACTCTGTTGACACCCAAACAATGCTGTTAGCCATGCTTATATCAGTGTAAACTTGCTCTAGGTCATCTCGCAGGTTTGTCGGCAACTTATTCACCTCGTATTGGTGAGCACCCCAGGCATCACTTTGAAAGGGTAGTAACTTATCAGTCAACGGCTCAGTAGCTATCCTATGGTTGTTCTCGACTTCCGCAAGTAAACTAGCAGCAGTGAATTTCAGTTGTTCTTCAACTACAGCTTCCTTAGCTCCCTCAGCCTCTTCAGCCTCCACCTTGGCCGTCACCTTGGCCTCTTCAGTCTCCCTCTTGGCCATCACCTTGGCTGCTAGCTCCTCTTCTTTCTTAGCCATGGCTTCAGCTTCTCTAGCTCCCTTAGCCTCTTCAGCCTCCCTCTTGGCCATCACCTTGGCCTCTTCAGCCTCCCTTTTGGCTATCTCCTTGGCTGCTAGCTTGGCTTCTTTCCTAGCCCTGGCTTCAGCTTCTCTAGCTCTCCCAGCCTCTTCAGCCTCCCTCTTGGCTATCTCCTTGGCTGCTAGCTTGGCTTCTTTCCTAGCCCTGGCTTCAGCTTCTCTAGCTCTCCCAGCCTCTTCAGCCTCTCTCTTGGCCATCACCTTGGCTGCTAGCTTGGCTTCTTTCCTAGCCCTGGCCGCTGGAGTCGCTTCAGGCTTTTTGACAAATCGCCCGAACAAGTAACTTACAAGGACTCCGGCAGTGGATTTCCGTTGTTCCTCAGCCGCTGTAGCTGCTTCAGGCTTTCTGACAAATCGCTCAAACAGGTAACTTACAAGGACACCGATAAGTATCCCGGCGCCAATGAAGGCCAAGATAATCAGCCCTATTTGCCACCATTCCACCACTATCCTCCTATCGCAATATTATTGGCATAGACCTTATTTGCTCTGATGTAATCTGCTGATAGCATCTTAATATTTTCAAGTAACCAGGTAACAATCGGCGGTAAAACTTCCAATAGCCATATCAGGTTAACCTTCACCAACGATGGGGAAGTGTACTCCGGCACGGGTAGGTATCAATCAGGGCAGGAAGACCCCCTTAGCTGTTTCCAATTCAGGTAGAGTAAGGCCCCGAACCGTTAAGCTGAGCGGGCAAGCCATCATCTTAAACCGATTCTCGATATTGATTGCCTTAGCTCTTCTACCCTTGCCGAGATCGATTTCCTCTCCTCTTCCACTACCTCCCTGATTATTTTTCTCTGTTCTTCCACCATCTGCCTGATTAGCTTCCGCTGCTCCTCCATCAGCTCCTCGGCTGCCATTCTCAGCTCTTCTTCAATGACACCCCGGATCTCGGCTTCAATCACCTCCCTGACCGCATTCTTCTTGGCATCGGCACTACTGCCCTCTTTCTCCTGCTCAACTTTAATCTCCATCCTACCTCCCCTTTCAATCTTGGTAAGGATTACACATTCTTGCTCTGACTAGTGATTAGCCCGAACTGAGCCCTTTATTAGAGAATACAACAAGGATTGTTATAAGTCAAGCCCATCTGTGGCCCTCTCTAATCATTGGCCAGCTAATTGTAACTCACCTACTTTTGCGGTGAGTGTTGACGGTTTAGACGTGAGCAGACAAAACCAACTAGAGTACATAGCTAATCTTGACTTCGCCCTCCCCTGTCTCTACACTAACGATAGTTGGCAGCTCGGTCACCTCTGGGTCATATCTGGAGATATCAAGCCATGGTGGCATGCCGATAATCCACACCTTTCCCCTCTGCATCACTCGCCAGTAGTAACTACCGTTAGCCAGTGCTTCCTCATCAGCCAGAGTGTACCTTAGGCTATATAGCTTACTTTTAGCTACCACAGGCGAGCTGAAATCAATATCATCATCAACCTCAAGGCTATATTTAGCCCCTGACTCATCGGCAATATTGGCCCAGTCAAAGGTTGGGGTGGTGTTAGCGGTGCATAATCCATCCTCGGGGGTAATGATGCTGGTAGCTGAGGTCGCTGATGTATCTACTGTAAATGACCGGGCTGGCGTCCACCGGCTGAGGTAGTTGTCTATATTCTTATCAATCTTGGACAAATCAATCCAAGATGGTATCCCGCTGAACCACAGTATCCCTTGGCTCACGCCGCAGTTGATGGTAGGCTGAATTGGTATCGACTTATAGCCAACCTGAATCTTATTGCCTGGCATAAAATGAAGCCTTGCCCCCTCTAGGGGCAGTAGTGGCAGTACCTCCTCATCGGTAACCACTACGGAACGCACCACCGGTGGTTTTTGGCCATCCTCTACTGGTAGTGGTAGCTGTTCAGGTGGTAATAGCCTTATAGCAGCCACTATACCCACGATTAAAACCGCTGCTAAGGCTACTATTACTAGCCAAACCCTGGCTGAACCTCTGTTATAAAACACTGCAACCTCGGCGAAAGGTAGCCGCTCCCTACTTTTTTGGCTTGACAAGATGAGCCTATTATAGATTATGTATCACTAAAAGAGGCATAGCAACCATGAAGGTAGTCAAAACGCCGGAAGGCGGCTTATTTTAACTTCTGCTCGTTTAGCCCCCTTGTTTCAAAATATACTGAGCTGCCTCTTCCAAGTTTGAAGTAATGGCATCAGGTCTTGTATCCTCTTCATCCATCACGTGGCAAAGTTCACACTTCATTCTACCCACTAGTATCGTTCTCGTTCCAGCACTTTTGCCTGCCTCAATGTCGGTGAGCCCGTCGCCTATCATCCAGGATTGCGATAAATCTATGTCCATATCCTTTGCCGCTTGAAGGAGCAGCCCTGGTTTAGGTTTCCTGCATTCACAATTGGCTTTAAGCCTCTCAATCTTTGCCTCAGGGTGATGAAAGCAGTAGTATTCGCCATCAAGGGACCCCCCTTTTTTAGCCAGCTCTTGTTTCATGTTCCTTGTGATTTTCTCGAAGGTTTCCTCAAACATATGCCCCTTGGCAATCCCCGGCTGATTTGAAACTAGGATTACCTTATAGTCCATATCACGGAGCTCTTTGATAGCTTCACTAACCCCGGGAAGGAGCCTAAACTGCTCCACTGTAGACGGTGAGTCGATTATCCCTTGTTCTGGGTAATAGACAAGCTCATTTATTACCCCGTCTCTATCAAGAAATACTGCCTTCATACCTCTTAACTCTCCTCTATCTTTTGTCTTAAGCAGCCACAAATAAGGTGCTCCAGAGCCAGGTGAAAGGACTCTACCTGAGGAGTGGAGTTTACGGGGACAACAATGCAAGCATCGGCAATCTCCTTCATTGGTCCACCATCGAAGCCGCTGAGTCCAATAGTTTTACCCCCATTCTCCTGAACATATCTCATCGCCTTTAGGAGATTCTGCGACCATAATCCCACCTTGTCCCTCCCCACACCACCGTGAACACTAATACAGATAAGGATGTCCCCTTTCTGGAACTTGGCTTTGAGCTGCTCATAGAACAGGTTATCAAAGCCCTCGTCGTTTATAATGGCCAGCATTAACGGGATATTGTCATTGAGGCACTCAGTCTTAAATCCCCTTTTGCCCGGCGCTGTGGTAGTCTTTACTAGGTCGCAGGCGAAATGGGTAGCCGTGGAGGCAGAGCCTCCGTTGCCACAGGTGAAGACCTGACTACCGTTTTGCCAAGCTTCAAAAAGAAGCTCGATAGCTCTATCTATATCGGCTACTGAGATGATTTCAGTAACCTTCCTTACTTGGGAGAGGTAATTTTGGATAAAGTCTTTGTTTGACATTGTTTACCAACCCCTCACCCTTTATCCCTCTCCCCTTATGAAGGGGAGAGGGAAGAGAATCTGTTAAAGGGGCTTCGCCCCTTTTAATCCCTTTACTAAACGACCTCTTCGTTTTTCCACTTGAGTTAAGTGTTTACCAGTATCTTGGTGCCATCAAAGTCAAAGTGAAACCGCTCCCACCTGAGACCCATCTTTTGCATAGCCTCTACTAGTTTAGGCTTGTCGTTATTATTGCAGTAAAACATGAAGAATCCGCCACCGCCAGCCCCTACTAACTTCCCACCGGCGGCACCGTTCTTCCTAGCAACCTCATAGCATTCATTGATAAAGGGGTCGGATATCTTCCGAGAACGCTTTTTCTTCACCTCCCAGTGAACATGGAGTAGTTCTCCAAGCATGTTCACCTGACCCCTTTCCAGATACCTTCTCGTTTCTAAGCCTATATCCTTAATCTGGTGGAGGTTGTTAATCATTTCTGGGTTGTCCTGATTAGACCTTTCGACTTGTTCTGAAAGTATTTCTGAGGCACTTCTTTCCTTGCCGGTAAAGAACAGGAGAATATTACCTTCTAGCTGGTCTAACACCTCATTGGAAATTCGGAGAGGTTCCACTAGAACACCTCCATTTTTGTCGAAGGTGAGACAGGTCAGACCGCCAAAGGCGGCCATGTATTGGTCCTGCTTGCCTATGGGCTCACCGAGGGCATCTATTTCAATATGGCATGCCTCCTCAGCCAGTTGTTTTTGGGTGACGAAATCCTTGTTATAGGCGTGAAGAGCATTAAGAAGGGCTACGGTGAAGCTAGAGGACGTGCCCAGCCCACAGTTGGCAGGAACATCGGCGGTGGAGTGAAGTTCTATCCCCCTTTCAATGCCAATAAGCCCGAGTGCTGCCCGGAAGATACGGTGTTCTATGTCAGCTACATTGTCTCTGATTTCCATCTGGGAATAGCTGAGGCGGATACTGTCATAAAACCTCTTATTAGCTAGGATGGTGCAATATTTATCAATTGCCCCGGCGATTAGAAATCCACCATATTTGGAGTAGTAGGACTTAATGTCTGTCCCCCCGCCACCGAGGGTTATTCTAGTCGGCGCCCTGGAGAGTATCATTCCGTCCCCTTCATATATTCCTCAAACTCTCTAAGCCCCTGAGGTGAACCTACCTCATAGAAGCGTTCCCTGACCCCAAAGGCAAGAAGTTCCTCCATCTCTATCAAGCGAGGGAAAAGATCGTCCAGAGAATAAAACTGGTTTTCCGGAATCATCTTAAGGGCTTCTTTCTTAAAGATATTGGCTCCATATTCAATGTAGACCATATCCTCGGTTCTTTCCTTCTTGCTGAATTTCTTCACCAGGTTTCCCTCAACTACTGTATTACTTCTATCGTAACGGTCGTAGTTTTTATAGACAGTCATAAGGGCAAGTTTACTTTGGGAGTTGAAATAGCGCATAGCCGCTGGAAAGTCCAGAAATAAATATGAGTCGCCATACATGGTAAAGAATGTGTTATTGAGTAAGGGTTCAGCCTTCTTAAGTGCCCCAGCAGTGCCCAGGAGCTTATCCTCAAGGCTATACTTAATGTTCACTCCATACTCTCTTCCATTTCTGAAGTGTCTTTCAATTTGCTCTCCCATATGGCCGATGCACAAAATTATATCCTTTATCCCGCCTTTCCTAAGGAGTTCCAGCTGATATTCTAAAAAAGGCTTCCCTAGGATTCTAACCATGGATTTGGACTGACCCTTGGTTAAATTCCCCAGTCTCGTTGCCAATCCCCCGGCTAATATTGCTGCCTGCATGTCTATCACTCATTGCCGATTCCAGCTTCCTGGAAAAGCCTGGCAAGCTTTCTGCGGGAGTGACGAGCAGGCTTAGCTCCCTTACCCTCCCAGCGCTGAACTGTGGAGAGGCTAACATCTATCTCCCGCGCTAAATCCTCCTGTGCCCAGCCCATCTTCTTGCGCAGTTCCTTTACCTTTTCCCTAAACTGTTCCATATAGCTCTCCCAAAAGCCACATCAAACAAGGCTGCATCTAGTATAGCACTTAAAATTATAGACCATTTGTGGACGAATGTCAATAGTTTTGTCATAAAATTGCCAGATGGCTGGACAATGGCTTGTCCATTTTCTTGAGCTTCTCTCATGGCTTCCTTAAGCTATATTAAATACTGTAGCATATATGGTAGCTGACATCAAGAGGTTGCGCTTTTGGCGCCAGCAGGTCAAGTCTCTCCCAACATCAAATTGCTCAGTTTTCAAGAATCATAGAAGCCAGCCATTTCTGATAAAGGCAGACCTGTCTCCGGCAAACCAGAACCACCATAAACCAGATTAATATTGCTGTCTCCACTGATAAGGGTGCCATTCAGTAGCACTGCGGCACTGGTAATGTACATTCCGATAAGCATTGCAATCTGGCGTGAATCCGCATGAGGCAACAATTGCTTCCTGTGAAAGAATAATGAGGTGCATATGATGTTTGTAGAAACTGAAGGCGATAAGCTGTCTCCTATACTCCCGGCATGCAGCGAGGAATACAGGATAGGGTCAGTCTTATTAAATTATTGCAATCGCTCCCCGGATTAAGAGATAATTAGCTGGGATGAATTTATAGAGCTCCGTGATGAGTTGGAAGGCGAAGAAGCAACGCTCAAGTCACGCATAGACTTCATTACCAGGCATCAAACCCTATTCGCTGCTGATTTTGAGTTAGCTCTTGACATAGCATGTAACTTAGGCTGGCTCTACAAGAAGGGTAATCTTGAAGAGAGACGATTACTGGTAGAGACCCTCTTTAAGACTCTCCACGTTCGCGGAGATAAAATAGTGAGCTATGAACTTAACCCACCGTTTGCCATATTTTGCAATAACATGAGACGTCCTGCTGAGTCTGATGGTGGGGGTAATGGCTCGATGGTTCGATATGAGTCTTTAGTGGCTGCCGAGCCTGGATTCGAACCAGGGCTAAGGGATCCAAAGTCCCCCGTGCTACCACTACACAACTCGGCAGTACTTATCACCCGATAGATTAACTGCAGTTCGTGAAATGCAGGGATTTAAATAAGGTCCAGGAGTTTCTCAGCAGCCACTTGAGCCGCTATTCCGCACACTTTAGGACACCCTGTCTCACTATGACCACCGGCATCTAGAAAAGCCTGGCGCTCCTCTTCATTCGCTAGATAGAAGGACTTGCCATAAATCTTTTCCTGAATATGGCAACACAGGGTACTTTCCAACTCTCCCTCAAACCCAAATTGCTTCTTCAGTTCTTCTTTAAACCTGGTGCGTACCTCTATGGAAGGCTCCATCATGGCTTTATAAGCTTCTTCATCTTCCATTCTCTCCCGGCCAATCACTAACCCTAGTGCTAAGAGGGCACCGATGATGGCACCGCAGGTCTCTCCCTGGCGGACAACTCCTCCAGAAAGCACAGTGGCTGCTTTGAACGATTCCTTATTGCCAATACCAAATTCTTCTTGAAGGGCCCCCAAAACACTTTGTGAGCAACCAGAGTGGAAGTCATTCTCAAGTGCTTTTCTCTTGACTCGCTGTATGCGCTCCTCGTTTGTCATGTATTACTGCCCCCTTAGGTTTTTGGTAACTCATCTGTTGGAGAAATAGGTGATTATTTAATGCCGAAGGTCGGGCTCGAACCGACACGAAGGTTATCCTTCAACAGTTTTTGAGACTGTCGCGTCTGCCTATTCCGCCACTTCGGCGTGTCTTCTGGAGCGGAAGACGAGATTCGAACTCGCGACCTCCTCCTTGGCAAGGAGGCATTCTACCGCTGAACTACTTCCGCCCTT
>Ga0114930_10005331_pt1 | contig 10600 bp, 8 predicted proteins | sample AnhtaG_FD_87300 | JGI IMG/M metagenome (GOLD analysis project Ga0114930, IMG submission 87300) | Deep subsurface microbial communities from Anholt, Denmark to uncover new lineages of life (NeLLi) - Anholt_01485 metaG | ecosystem: Environmental > Aquatic > Marine > Oceanic > Sediment | place... | reverse complement strand
CCCACTCCCCCGACCACGATCATCCCGTGCATCAGCCCGAAGCGGGTGAGGGACTCCGCCACCTGCTCGGCGCCTCCGTACCTCAGGCCCGCCAGGGAGAGGACCGAGGCAACCTTGTCCCGGAGCCTGTGGCCGTCCATCTTTAGGGACCTGCTCCGGTCCATCATGCTCTTCATGACCCCGGGGACGCCGCCGAAGTAGCTGGGCGCGGCGAAGACGACGGCGTCCGCAGCCTCAAGCCTCTCCTTGACGAGGCCCATGTCGTCCTCCTCGTCCTGGGGGCACCGCCTCTCCTTGACGCAGGTGTTGCACCCTATGCAGGGCAGGATCTTCAGGCCCGCCAGGCTAAGGAGCTCCACCTCTGCCCCCGCCTCTTCCGCCGCCCCGAGGGCCGCCTCCAGTAGCTTCCCCGTGTTCCGCTTCTCCCTCGGGGAGCCTGAGATCCCTAGGACCTTGACCTTTGACATATCGATAAGAAGGAGGGGAGATCATAGAATAAAGGCCTTCCCCGATTGAGCTCAGAGAAAAATAATCCTTCGAGCTCACTCCGAGCTCCGCATTTTCATCATAGCTACTCCAATCGCAGAACCGAGTACTCCGAAGAAGAGGCCAACCCGCGTCCCCTCGCTTATACTCGACAGAGTCAGGACCACGATGTTGCTCTCGACCCCGCTGAACCAGACGAGATGGCCGTAAACGAACGCGGCAACAAACGAGCCAATGATCGACGCCACGAGTCCAAGTAAAATACCGTTTAACCCCTCCTTGTCGGAGACGTAAAGGCAACCCACTGCACAGCTCACACCGCCGACGAAGAGAGGGAGAGTCCCGCCCCTCATGAGAAGCCCCGCTGCAACTCCAGCGATCAGGCCAACAAGGATTCTCTGATACTTCTTTGTGATAGACGCAAGCCACTCTGGCTCGTTTATCTTGTAATAGATCGCGATCAGGCCGGCTACGACGCTGAAGAACACAACTCCCCAGAGCGCACGCGAGCCCGGTATCAATCCCGTTTGAGGATCGTTGGATATCACCACTATGTTATTCCCCTCGGCTACGAAGACCTTGTCCCCCGTGGATGTGACCGCAGCCTCCACCCCACCGCTCCCGGCATCATACCTCCAGAGGGGAGTCGAGCGGGAGGCGTACATGAAGAACAGGCGCCCTTCGGGGCCAAGGGCCAGGGCATATGAGCCGAATATGGAAGCCCAGACCGACTGGACCCCACCAGCCACCTTGAGCTGCCTCCCGCTGACCTCTCCCATCGCCTCTGTGAGGATAAACGCCCTCTCCTCCTCTTCGTACAAGACCACATGTGAGCCATCGCTCGACATCGAGACAGAGCCGACTGGGGAAGCGGTCCGCCAATCCCAACTCCTCTCGCCGTCATTCAAGGACAGAGAGTAGACCCTCCCGCCCCCAGAGGATTCGGCTCCGCCCACGACCATCCGGGAGGTCTGAGACAACGAGATGACCGCATCCCTCAAACCGGTGAAAGCCGTCCAGACCGGCTGAGGGTCGTCTATGTCGAACAAGTAGGTCAACCCATCCGCGTCAACGGCGGCCACATACCTTCCGTCGAAGGATATCTCCGCTTGGACATGGTCTGTGCCCGTTGAATACTCCCAGAGGAACCCGTCTCTGTTGGAGAAGAGGAGGATGCGCCCGCCATCCGTGGCCAGCATGTACACGAGGGCTGGCATCGCCCCCGTGACGTGGATCCCCGAGATGTCTCCATCGCCCAGATGGTAGGTCCATTTCGGGGCGTTGATGCCGCTGCCGAGGGTGCGGAACAGGGTGATGGTGTCGTTCTCGTCCTGGGAGAGGACATAGTCTCCATTCGCGGATATCAGGAGAGAGAGGCATCCGACGCCCCCTTCATACACCCACTGGGGGGTCGACCTGCCCCTTTGGTGGTAAGATACGGTCCCCTCCACGGTGCCTATAACGAGGGAATCCCCCATGTTCGAGATGTCGAAGCAGCTCACCTCCTCCTCGCTGGGGTATGTGAGAGTTGGACTTCTCTCCCGGGCGGTGTAGTTGAAGACGTAGAACGAGAGACCTAGCTCGATAAGCAGGAAGACGGATACGAACAACATTTTCCGTCGGTCGCTCATATGCTGGCTCAACTCTCATCTCCCTGAAGATAAATCATGCGCAGATGTGGGATCGGATGGCTGGTGCCGATTAATCCTTTCTCCTAAACAGGTCAGGGGGGTGAGAAAATGATCATGTCTCCTTTTTCTCCGGCTCCCGCAGAAACACGAATACGAGGGCCGCGGCAAGAACCGAGGCCAGCCCAGAGAAGTAGAAAGGCCAAGCCGCTCCGACGGACTCCCAGAGGAAGGCTCCGATCATTGGCGAGACCGTCAGCGCGATGCCGGGGATCATGTTCATCGCTCCGTAGGTTCTGCCGCGCCTCTCCTTGGAGGCTATATCTATGACGAGGGCCTCGAGGGCCGGCTGCTGCACGTAGGCGAAGAGGCTCTCGGCCATCTGTATGAGGAGCACCTGGCTGAACCCAGTGGCCAGCGTGAAGGCGGTGATGAAGACGGGCCGGATCGCGTAGCTCAGCAGGACGCTGATCTTCCTGCCGAATCTGTCTATCAGTCGTCCCGTGGGGAGCCTCGTCAGGATGCCCATCGCCCCTATCCCGCCGGCGACGAGGCCCCATTGAGCCGTCGAGAGGCCTATGACGCTTGTGGCATAGACCACGCTATACCTAGTCAGTACTCCCACGGCCAGGGAGTAGAGAAACGCCCCGAGCAGGACCACCTGCAGGGCTCTCAGGCTCCTTACGGGCTCGAACATCTCGGAGGCGACTCTCCCGAGGCTTGGTCTCTCATCGAGGCTCGGCTGATGAGTGAAATCCTCTCTCAGAAAGATCCATCGGCCGAGGCTCGCCAGAAGCATCGTCACTCCTGAGACGAGGAAGACGGCTCGCATACCGGAGAGTAATCCGACGCGCTCCAGCAGAAACCCGCCTATCACCGGCATCGTCATCGAGAAGGCTGCAAAGAGGGTGTGGATGGCCGCGAACGCCGTCGCCCGCCTCTCGGGCTCGACCGCGTCGGCGAACATGGCCTGCCGCGCTGGCAGGACGATGTTCGTGAACGCCTCCAAGACGACCCCGGGGATCAGATGCTCCCACCTCGTAGCGGAGAAATAGACGAAGGGCGCGAAGGAGGCCACCAGGCCGCCCCAGACCACCAGCCTCTTCCTCCCGATCCTGTCCGTGAGATATCCGACCGGCAGCTGCAGGGCTATGCGGGTGAGCCCCAGGATGAAGGCCAGGAAGCCCAGGACCGACAGAGACGCTCCCATGTCGAGGACGAAGAGGGACCAGAAGGGGGTCATGAGAAAAAGTATGCCCTGGCCGACGGACTCGGTTATCGAGAGGACCAGCGCGTTCCTCCCCATCCCTAGAAAGCTTCCAGTGGATTCTTCGCCCAAGGGACGACCGCCTTAACGCAGAGACTATTGTCGCCACGCCTTTAAACCTGGTACCGTGATTTCGGATAAATGTCCGATGGAAACAGCTATTATCCCTCATAAGGATCGAGGATTAAGGAGCGTTCTCTTAGATTTGGAAACCAAGATCCTCTTCATCGGGTGGTTCCCCGGATGGTCGAAGGACATAGCCGAGCCTTCCACGACGCTGGTGGGAACCGGGTTCGACGCGGGCACGAACCACCTGGAGTACGAGTTCTACGAGCACCTCGCGATCCACAAGATCATCGAGAAGACGGTGAACGCGGAGAGGGAGGGACTCGACGGTGTGGTGATCGGGTGCTTCTACGACCCGGGGCTCAGGGAGGCCAGGGAGCTCGTGGAGATCCCCGTCGTCGGAGTCTGCGAGGCGAGCCTCCACGTGGCCTCCATGCTCTCCGCGGGCAAGTACTCAGTGCTCGTCGGTCGGAGGAAGTGGATCCCGAAGATGGCGGACAACGCCAAGATCTACGGCTTCGACTCCAAGATCGCTTCGTGGCGAGTGCTGGACCTGACGGTCCCGGAGATGAAGGACGAAGAGAAGACCCAGGCCGCCATCCTCAGGGAGGCGAGGGGCGCCGTGGAGGAGGACATGGCCGAGTGCGTCGTGCTGGGCTGCACCGGGATGGCTGGGCAGGCGATGAGGGCTCAGGAGGAGCTCGGCGTGCCCGTCCTGGATCCGGTCCTGATGGGGGTGAAGGTGGCGGAGATGAGGGTGGCCCTGTGGAAGAGATACGGGATCTCCCAGAGCAAGATCGGCGGATACGAGCCACCTCCTGCCGACGAGCTTGGGCCGATCTATAAGAAGGCGTACGGGAAAAAATGAGGGCTCCCCGGGTTCTCCACGTTTAATATCAGAGAGGTTCCGGGTGGCACTTGACGAAGTGCCCCGGCTCCACCTCGATCATCGGAGGATCATCTTTCATGCAGATGTCTTTGCACTCGTTGCACCTCGGATGGAAGTAGCAGCCGCTCGGGACGTTCACGGGGCTGGGGATCTCCCCCCTCGACACGACCTTGTCGGGCTTCACCCGCTCCTCCTCGTCGGTGATCACTGGGATCGACGACAGCAGCATCTTGGTGTAGGGGTGGAGGGGCCTGGTGAAGAACTCTCCCGTGGGGGCCACCTCGCAGAGCTTCCCGAGGTACATGATCCCCACTCTGGAGGCGACGTTCCTCATCAGGCTCAGGTTGTGGGTGATGAACAGGTAGGAGAGGTCGAGCTCCTCCTGGAACTGGATGAGTTTGTTGATGATCTTCGCCTGCATCGAGACGTCGAGGGCCGAGGTGGGCTCGTCGAGGGTTATGAAGCGGGGGTTCGTCGCCAGGGCCCGGGCGATGGCGACCATCTGCTTCTCGCCGCCGCCGATCTTCGTCGGCTGCCTCTCGAGATAGTCGTCCGGCAGCTCCACCATGTGGAGGAGTTCGATGACCCTCTTCCGGCGCTCGTCCGCGGGGACGCCGTGCACCTTCAGGGGCAGCTCGAGTATCTGCCTTATGCTCTTCTTCGGGTTGAGCGAGGAGCCAGGGTCCTGGAAGACCATCTGCATATCCTTCTTGAGGCTCAGCGGCCTCTTCTTGACGCCGATGGAGATGTCTATCCCCTTGTAGGCGATCTCTCCATCGGTCGGCGTGTAGATGCCCATCAGCGTGTAGGCCGTAGTGCTCTTCCCCGATCCCGACTCACCCACGAGGCCAAAGGTCTCCCCCTCGTTGATCGAGAAGCTTATGCCGTCGACCGCCCTGACGATCCCTTCGTCCGTTGGAAAGTGCTTTTTCAGGTTTTTGACGGTGATGATCTTCTCGCTCATCTCAGTTTCCTCCGTAGAGATAGCATGCGACCTCGTGGCCCTCTCCGACGTCGAAGAAGGGGGGCGCGTCCTCTAGACACTGGGGCATCGCGTGGGGGCACCTGGGGTTGAATCTGCAGCCCTGAGGGGGACTCAGGTAGTTCGGTATCCTCCCAGAGATGCCCTCCGGGATACCCCCTCCGGTGAGCTTTGGCACGGCGTTGAACAGGGCCTTGGTGTATGGGTGGAGGGGATCCGAGAACAGGTCCTCGGTCTTCGCGGCCTCCACCATGGAGCCCGCGTACATCACGTAGACCCTGTCCACGAGGCCCTTCACGGCCCCGAGGGCGTGGCTTATCAGTATGACGGAGGTGCCCCTGTCCTCCACGAGGTCCCCTAGGAGCCTCAGGACCTGATCCTGGATGGTGACGTCCAGGTTGGTGCCCGGCTCGTCCGCGATCAGCAGGTTCGTGGCCGAGACGAGGGCCATCGCGATGCAGATCCTCTGGCGCATCCCCCCGCTCAGCTGGATGGGGTAGCTGTTCATGATCCGTTCTGGGTCTGGCATCTGGACCTCCTTCAGTACATTGATGGTCCTCTCTTTGATGTCCTCCTTGGTCACCTTCTCCCCCAGCGCCAACTGGGAGAACTTGATGATGTCACCGATCTGATCCCCCACCTTGAAGACGGGGTTCAGAGCGGCGATGGGATCCTGGAATATCATCGAGACGGTCTTCCGCCTCATCATCTGGAGCTCCTGCTGGCTCATCTTCAGCACGTCATCGCCTTCGAGGAATATCTCGCCGCCCTCGATGATCGCGGGAGGAATCTGCAGGAGCTTCATGATCGACTTCACGGTGGTGGTCTTCCCGCAGCCCGCCTCGCCGATGAGGCCAACCTTTTCGCCCCGGGCGATCCTGAAGTTCACCCCGTTGAGGACCTTCGTTATGCCCTCGTAGATGGAGAAGTGGACGTGCAGATCCCGGATGTCTACGAGTTCATCGCTCATTTTCAATCACCCGCCAACATGTCCCTGAGGCCGTCGCCGAGGAGGTTGAAGCCCAGGATTATCAGCACTATGAAGAGCGCCGGGAAGAGGCTTATCCACCACTGGCTCGGGATGTACTTGGACCCGTCGGAGACCATGGTTCCTAGGTCCGGTGTGGGCGGCTGGGCGCCCAGGCCGACGAAGCTCAACGTCGATCCGATGAGTATCACCCACCCGACGTCCAGGGTCATCTTGGTGAATATGGGGGACAGACAGTTGGGGAGGATTTCCCCTAAGAGGATGCTGAGGGTGCTGGCCCCCGTGACCTCGGCCGCCTGGATGAAGTACTCGTTCTTGATCGACGACGAGAGCCCGTAGACCAGCCGGGTGTACCAGGGCCACCACATGACCGTGATGGCGAGCATCGCGTTGTAGAGGGTGGGCTCGAGCATCGAGCAGACCGCGAGGGCGAGGACCATGGATGGGACGCTGAGGAAGACGTCGGCCACCCTCATGATCACGGTGTCCACCCAGGTGTCCCTCATGTATCCCGCCAAGAGTCCGAGTATGACCCCCGGCGGCGTCGCCACCGAGAGCACGGACACGGCCATCAGGAGGGAGTATCGGAAGCCGAAGAAGATCCTGCTGAGGACATCCCTGCCTGCCAGGTCCGTCCCGGCCAGGTTCCTGAGGGTGGGCGGGCTCTTCGCGTTCTTGAAATCGACGAAGACGAAGGCGTGCTGCGGATACGGGGCCACGAAGTCGGCGAAGATCGCTATCAGTATGATGGAGACGACCACGACGAGGCCAACGATGGAGAGGGGGTTCTTGGAGAACTTGTACCAGTTTCTCTTCGCCCTCTCCTTCATCAGTTCCGTGTTCATGTCAACCACTCTTCATCTTCATCATTATTCTCGGATCCAAGTAGGCCGTGATCAGGTCTACTATGATATTCATGAACGCGAAGAATATGCCTATGAGCATCACGACGCCGACGATGGCGTTTATGTCGTTGCTGAGCATCGCGCTGATGCCGTATCTCCCGAGTCCGGGCCAGTTGAAGATGGTCTCGATGATAAATGACCCCCCCATGGATCCGGCTATGTCCATCCCCATCACGGCCACCGTCGGGATGAGGGAGGGCTTCAGGAGGTTCTTCAGCGTGATGGTCCTCTCGGGGATACCGAAAGACCTCGCCGCCATAATGTAGTCCTTGTTCAGGTTCTCGACTACGCTCGCCCTGGTGATCCTGGCCTCCTGGGACAGCCGCCCTAAGACCAGTGAGGAGCCCGGCAGGATCATGTGGTAGAAAGCGTCGACGAAGATATCCAATCTTCCCGCGATGAGGGAGTCAACCATAAGGAGGCCCGTCACCTTTGTGGGGGCTATCACACCGGAGCTAAGCCTTCCAAGAGTGGGGAACCACCTCAACAAATAACCGAAAATGAAGACGGACAGGATGGCCCAGACGAAGCTGGGGATCGCGATGCCCACGTAGGACGTTACCCGGACAAGGTTGTCCCACAGGCTGTTCGCATACTTGCCGGCTGTGACGCCCAAGAATATGGCGAGGCTCGATGAGATGAGGACCGAGAACATCACCAGCTCGAAGGTGGCGGGGAAGAACTCGAGGATGTCGTTGAACACCCCCCGCCTAGTGACCAAGGACTGGCCCAGGTCGCCCTTGACGACGTTGGTGACCCAGTAGAAATACTGCACGTATATCGGCTCGTTGAGGTGGAGCTGCTCCCTCAGCCTGTCGACTGCCCACTGGGGAGCCATCGCCCCAAGGGCGAGCCTCGCCGGGTCTCCAGGCACAAGCCTTGATAGGGTGAATATTAAGAGTGATAATCCAAACAATATAAAAAGAGAGGAAAGGAGTCTGTACGCCACGTACTTCTTGATGTTCATCGGTGATCCTCAGGGGTTAGGGTGCATTTATGCCTGTGTATAGGCCATAGAAGGTTCTAAAGCCCAGTGGCACACTGTAGACGAACCCGCTTACCTGTTCCCCGTATTCCACGTAAGGATAGTCCACGTAGTCCTGGATGCCGCGCAACGTCGTTGTCTGCAACACATAGACTGTCGGGCACAGATCGTAGATGTACTGCTGTATCTCGCTGTATTTCTCGAACCGATCCATCTGGTCAACGGTCTCCAGGGCTTCTTCGATCATCGCGTCCAAGGTCTCGTCGAGCAGCCACTCGTTCTGCTCCCAGGTGGGGGCCGACTCCGAGTGGTATCTCATCACGTCGCCTCCCACCTCGGGGAAGTGCACCGAGTTGTAGACGACGACGACGTTGGGGCTCAGCTCCTGGTCGGCCATGGTCTCAATCATGGAGAGCCAGGGCTCCTTGACGATCTTGACGCTAATTCCCAATTCAGCCATGTTGGCCATGAATAGGAGAGACACTCTCTCCTCGGCAGGGACCTCTGCGCACCAGTGTATCTCGATCTCGATATCTTCAAGCTGGTCGTAGTACTCTGACTGCTGCAGTTCCTCCATCGCCTTATCAAGGTTCATTCTGTAGGGCTCGAGGGACGGGTCGTACCCCGGCAGGACTTCGTTGACCACGCCTTTTACCATCGTCGTGTGTGGGAAGATCTCAGTGACGACGGTCTCGTAGTCGAAGGCGTAGGCAATCGCCTTTCTGAAGTGGACGTCGTCGGTTGGAGCCTTCCTGGTGTGCATCATCAGGTTCAGAAGGGACGTGCCGACCTCTCCGATCATCTCCACGCCCTCCGTCTCCACCATCTCTTCCAGGTTCTCGATGGGCTGCCAACTGTCGGTGCGTTCCAGCTCCTGTCTGGCCATCATGGTCCTGACGGTGATGGGCTCTGTGGTGCCTATCATCTCCATGATGTCCGGGGCGTTCTCGACGAACTTGAAACCTTCAATGTCGAGGGTCTCTCCCCAGTACTCGAACTTTTCCATGATGAGTTTCTCTTCCAGCAGGAACTCCTTCACCGTATAGGGGCCTGTACCAGCGTCATTAGTCATCAGCCACTCCTTTCCGTAGTCTCCCAAGTCGCCGTATTCGCCCTCCCCGAGGTTCTCCATCACGGTCTCCTCGTCCAAGACGAAGAAGTTTGGCATCACGGTCAGTATCGGCCCGAAGTTCTTCAGCAGATCGAACTGAACAGTGTATGTGTCGACAGCGGTCGTCTCGTCGATGTAGGGCAGGAACAAGTAGGCCAGGCCTTCACCCATAGTGAGAAGCCTGTCCATGCTGAAGACAACGTCTTCGGCTGTGATCTCGTTTCCGGAGTGGGACATGACCCCCTCCCTCAGCTCGAACGTGTATGTCAGACCGCCATTTGTGACATCCCAGCCCTCAGCCAGCTCGGGACCGACGACACCCTCTGGAGTAATCCTAACCAGCGAGTTGTACAGGTTGGGAATAGCCGCAAGGCTCGAACCGTCGGACCCCACGGCGGGATCTATTCGAGTGGGCCACGCCCAAGTACTCCTGTAGAATATTGGCTCGGGTTCCGGATCGGGATCCGGTTCAGGCTCTGTCGGCTGAGTCATCCACCAGTATCCAGCAGCGATTATGACGATAGCGATAACGATTCCAACGTACATCATATTCCTATTTGAGGTTGACATTTCTTGTCACCTATCGTTTAGGTATTTATTTTCTATATAATACTTGCTCAAGAAGATAATAGAGAAATTTTCTAGTAAATAAAAAAAGGGGGTTTATTCTTTCCCCAATTTCTTGGCTAGCTCTGCGAGCTCTGGATGCACGCACTTTCCCTTATCCAGGATCTGTTCCCCGTCCAGCCAGATCGAGACGTTGAGGCAGATCCCGTCGGAGTGGGATGCTGCGGGCCTCCAAGCCATGTTGCCGATGCCGAACTCCACGGAACCCCAGATCCTCTCGTCCTCCACGACGTCTCCAGTGAGCTTGGCCCCAGGGTTGAATCCCGGGCAGATGTGGGCTATCTTGAGCATGTTCGGATCGTCGAAGCCCCTCAGCCAAGCCTCGTATTTCACCGCGTCGTTGCCCTCCCCGAAGGCGACGATGTCGCCGTTCTCGATGGTCAACTCTATGGGAACATTGATGAGCCCCAGCGGGGGGTTCACCGAGCCGTCGAAGACGATCTTGCCGTTGAGGGTCGTGGCGTCCATGCCCCAGTAGACTTGCCCTGACATCATGTGGGCACCCGGGGTATCGGCGTAGCCCAGAGCATAGCCGGCTCTTCTCTCCTTCGTCGGCTTGAACGTCACATCCATGCCTGCGGGCGTCGTGATCCGGAAATCATCCGTGCCTTTGGCTATCTCGGTCAGCTTGTCGAGGAACTCCTTCAGCGCGGGATAGTCGACCCT
>Ga0114930_10005329_pt1 | contig 10602 bp, 9 predicted proteins | sample AnhtaG_FD_87300 | JGI IMG/M metagenome (GOLD analysis project Ga0114930, IMG submission 87300) | Deep subsurface microbial communities from Anholt, Denmark to uncover new lineages of life (NeLLi) - Anholt_01485 metaG | ecosystem: Environmental > Aquatic > Marine > Oceanic > Sediment | place... | reverse complement strand
TAAACAAACCAAAGACTTTAGTGCATAAAATAAAAGAATGTCTGGAAAAAGCGATAAAAGAACAGGTTGATATAATAGTGTTCCCCGGATTTACGGGATGTTTTTTTCAACAACTGAGTTGCCTGGATAGGAGTATAATGAGCTTAATAAACGAAGCAGATTCCAGGGAATATATCGAACAAGTAAAAGAGTTATCTCGAAAGTATAAGATAGCAATTTGTCCCGGAAGCTATTGGCAAAAAGAAAAAAGTAATATCTATCATGAATCCAGTTTGATAATAAATGGAGAAGTCCAGCTCAAACAACGGCAAATTTATTTAGCACGCTGGGAAAGAGAATTGGGACTTTCCCGGGGAGCAAAGATTGAGTTAAAAGAGATAAAGGATTGGAACATTGCGTTAATAATTTCCACCGATGTTTTTTATCCTCAGGTTTCCAGGATGGCGGCTTTAAAGGGCGCAGATATTGTTCTATCTCCGATAGGTTTTATAGGGGAAAACAACCGGGCTTTACAACTAAGTGGTATGTGGCAAGAAGTCCAGCAGAATCAATTTTTTGCGGTAGAGAGTGGATTTAATGGATTCTTAGGAGAGCAGAGTTTTTGGGGAGAATCGATCATTTATGCCCCTCTGGAAATGACCGAGAAGGAAAATGGATTCTTAACAAGAAGCAAAGGACAGCAAAGTTTAATAATTGCTGAGTTGGATAATAAGAAAAGAAGAAAAGCAATTTCCAAATTTGATGTGCTGTCCCAATTGAATCGAGAATTTTATCAGCAGATGAAAATGTTTAGAGGAAGATGAATGCCGTGAATATAGAAGTCTTGATAGAAAAATGGTTTAATAAAAAAATATCCTTAGAAAGAATAGAAAAATATTGCCAGCAATTAAGGATAAAAAAAAGAAAACTTTCAGAGAATGTTAATCCGGAAAATATTCGAGTTTCCTGTGTCCAAAGGCAGATTCACCCGGTAAACAGCATCGAGAGATATATAGATATGCTTTGTGGTTTTGTAGACCAAGCTGCAAAAGAGGGTGGTCACCTGATTATCTTCCCCGAATATAACTTTTTTGATTTGTTCGGTTTAATTCCGGGATTTAACTTCTTAAATCAAATTCTAAATAAAAAAGCAGTAAAAGTTAAAGTCCAAGACAAAAATAAAGATGAAAAGAAAGAGTCTAATTTAAAAGGGAACAATCATTTTCTGACCACTGTTTTTAAAGGAGTTGCCAAACCAATAGAGGCAGGGATCAAAAGAATTGTTTCTCTGTTAGCAAAGGAATATGGAATATATATTTATAGCGGAAGTTATATTTTAAAGGAGAAAGAAGAAATTTTTAATGCCGGTTCTCTCTTTGGCCCTGAGGGAAATCTAATAGGAACTCAAAAGAAAATGCACCTTACTGATTTCGAGGTTAAATTAGGAATAAAAAGAGCAAGTAAAATGGAGGTTTATTCTTTACCTTTCGGTAAGGTGGTATGCCCTATTTGTATGGATGCCACTTACTTTGAGACTTTCCGTATTGCCAGAGAGATAGGAGCGGATATAGTTATTTTACCTATTGCTAATTTAGAAGAATATGATTTATGGAAAGCCCTGAGAGGAATTTGGCCCAGAATGCAGGAATCATATCTATACGGTTTAAAGTCCTCCTTAAATGGATGGATTGCTGGGATGCATTTTACCGGAAAGGCCGGAATATTTGCTCCCCTGTTAATGACTGAAAAAAAAGATGGAGTTTTATCTTTATCCCCCTCTTATGAGGGAAATCACCTGGTAACAGCCAATATAAATATAAAGAAATTATATGAAGCAAGAGAAAAAGCGGAGTATCAGGAAGATAAGAATGTCGAGTATGAAGAAAAATACATTGAAAGAACCTATAGTATAAATTAATAATAAAATTTTCAGGAAAGGAGAAAGAGATGGAAGAATTTAAAGGTAAGAGACTTTTTCTCTACAACCTATCCACGGCAGGATGGGTATTGTTAGATTCGATCTGGTTGACTTTTGCTATAGCCTTTCTACTTCCTCCCAAAGAGAGGGTAGCAGAAGGTATGATTCCTTTTATTTCGAATGAGAGGTTTTGGGGAATTATTACTGTGTTAGGAGCAGTGATGCTCTTTGGAAGAATAATAGATGCTGTTGCAGATCCCCTGGTAGCCTCCTGGACTGACCGTTCCACCTCAAGATTTGGAAGAAGGAGATTTTTCCTTATTATAGGCGGACTTCCCCTGGCAATATCTACAGTTTTTATATTTTTCCCGCCCATACCTTATACTTCCTTCATTAATGGTATCTATCTGGCTATTGTTTTTGGTTTCTACTTTTTTTTCTTTACTGTATATGTCGTTCCCTATCTTGCCCTAATTCCTGAACTCGGTCATAATGAAAAAGCTCGGATTGGCATAACTACAGCTCAAGGATACTTCTCTCTAATTGGTTCAGCCGTGGTGATGATTGGCGGACCTCTTCTTTTGACTTTATTTAGGCAGAACACTGATTATGTAGGGTCTTACCAGAAAATGGTTATTTTTCTGGCTATTCCTGGAGCCATATTATTATATACAGCTGTATTTGCTGTAGATGAGAAAAGATTCTCCAATGCCAGGCCCAACAAGGTTCCCCTTATTGATTCCTTTAAAAAAACATTGAAGAATAAGGCTTTTATTATCTATCTTTTTGCCAATATATCCCTATGGTTTCTTTTTAATATTGTCCGCTCATCTGCCATACCTCTTGTAATTACTCTGATGGGTGCTGATGAGGCTTTTGCCAGTAATATGTTTACTATCCTCTTTATCATTGCGGCAATCTGTTTTCCGCTCGTGGGATTTTTAACCAGGATTCGAGGAAAGAAGGTGATTATGATTATAAGCCTTGGTTTATTCTCAATATTTTCTATCTTTCTATCCCTCACCGGTCTCACCCCGGTTAATCCCAAGACATGGGGACTTATTTTTGTAGGACTTATGGGCATTCCCACAGCAGCTCTAATAATTATCCCCAATGTAATACTTTCTGAACTTTGCGATGTTGATTATAAAAAAACCGGAGAGAGAAGGGAAGCTATGTATTTTGGTGTCCAGGGTTTCTTTATGAAACTCAATTTAGGACTTTCGACCGCAAGCCTTGCTCTTTTATATTCTATCTTCGGGAAAGACATCAGCAATCCCCTGGGAGTAAGATTAGCTCTCGTATTAGGAAGTATAGTAGCCATTTTAGGGCTTATAATTATGACCCAGTATCCGGAAAAACAGATTAGAGATTTACTATCAAAATAATTTTATAAAATATTGCTTGATTTTTAATTCAAATTTATCCCTCTTTGGAAGTGGCTAATTTATTGAAAGATAATGCAAGTTAAAGCATTTCGAATACAAAAGAGTGACTGACTTCTTTTGTCTTCTCACATTTTTTTGTCATTGCGAGACCTGGTTTGCCAGGGCGTGGCAATCTCTAAGGTAGGGGTCTGATTCATCAGACCCGTCTTTCTTTTTCTGACAACCGAAAACTTTTCTTCCAAAAAAGAAGGACTTTTGACAACTAATGCAGTATATAAATAACAGTTTGTTTTATGCAAAATCACAATTTTTCTTAAATAAATTAAAAAAAATCAAACTTTTTTCATGTTTTTTCAAATTATTTTAATAATTATTGCCATACAGTAGTCACAGCAGTGTGATATAATTATAAAAACACTCCCTTAGATTCCCTCTCCCCTGGAGGGAGAAGGCAGGGTGAGAGGGAATCTATTTTTTAATTAGGTGATAATAAATATGAATAAAGATGAACTGCAGCTAATACTTGAAGAAGGCGAGGGTTATAGAATCGAATTCAAAGAATCTATGACCAGCATAGATAAGGAACTTGTTGCCTTTGCAAATTCCTCAGGAGGCAAGATATTTCTTGGTATAACTGATGATAAGAAGATAAAAGGCGTAAAAATAAACAACAAACTTAAATCTCAAGTTCAGGATATAGCCAACAACTGCCAGCCTCCCATTAAAATTATATTAGAAGAATTGGAAAATATTCTGAGTATTAATGTAAGAGAGGGTGAAGACAAACCCTACAGATGTTCTTCTGGTTTTTATACCAGAGTAGGTTCTAATTCCCAGAAACTCAACCGAAATGAAATCGTTGAATTCTTTAAAGCAGAAGGCAAAATTCGATTTGATGAGCTTATAAATTCAAGATTTGATTATAATACCCACTTTGACCCTAAAAAACTTGAACACTTCTTAAGACTCGCCGGTATCTCAAAAGTCCTGGATGCCCCTGCCATATTAACTAACTTAGGAGTGGCTGAAAGACAGGAAGGTAAAGTTATCTTTAATAACACTGGCATTCTCTTCTTTTCCAAGAACCTGCAGGATATCTATTTTCATACTGCCATAACCTGTGCCCTTTACAAAGGGACAGAAAAAATAGATGTATTAGATAGGCGTGATTTTAATGAAGATTTAATCTCCAATATAGATAGAGCAATGATTTTTCTTAAACAATATATTCCCCTGAAATATGAAATGACCGGCGAACCGAGAAGAAAAGAAATACCCGAGATTCCCTATGAAGCCCTGCGAGAGGCGATTATAAATGCCACCGCCCATCGGGATTATTTTAAAAAGGGTACTAATATAATGGTAGAGATGTTTGACGACAGGATTGAAATAACCAATTTTGGTGGACTGGTAAAAGGATTAAAACCTGAAGACTTTGGTAAAAAGAGTGTCTTAAGGAATCCTAATATTGCTAATTTATTACATCGAGCAGGATATATCGAGAAGATGGGAACCGGTATCAATAAGATGAAGAATCTTATCTCTGAAGCCGGGCTGCCACCGATTAAATTTGAATTTGATAATTTCTTTACGGCTACTTTTAAAAGACCAAAGATAACACCCCAAAAAATAGAAAATGTCCCTGAAAATGTCCCTGAAAATGTCCCTGAAAATGTCCCTGAAATTCAAAGGATAATTATTGTAGAGATGAAAAAGAATAACAAGATTACTTATGATGAATTAGCTAAAATTATTGGCAAAAACCGAAGAACAATTTTACGGTATATCTCAGTTTTAAAAGAGAAAGGAATTATTAAGAGAATCGGACCCGCCAAAGGCGGTTATTGGAAAGTTATTGAAAAATAAGAGAAAAAGTATAAATAGAAGATACAGTAAGAAACTAAAAGAGATTTTGAAATAAACAGAGACACATCCTATTTCCCCAAAAAAGGAAGTTAAAAATGCCGTTTAGTTTATTTAATAAGGAGAGGTTGGGGTTTGAAATTATTCCCATAAAGTAAAAAGTCTCCTTTTGCAGGAGACTTTTTACCGACCGGGAAGACACCCCGATCCGGAATGCAAAAACGCACGTAGAGTGCCTTTAAACGCGCCTCAATTTTCGAAAAATTGGCAATTACGACCCCCATTTTTGTCTATTTCTACCTTCGTAAAATCTTAAAATCCCTATAAATAGCCACTTTCAGTTTTTAAAAGAGTGAAATTTTAGTCAAAAAAATGCGATTTTTGAGGGGTAAAAGTACCTATTTTTTAAAATCATGTGTCTAAAGGCGTGTACGGTGGTTTTTTCCTGGAACCCTATTTTATAAGGGTTTCAGGAAGGCCTTTTTTTACAGTAAGGGAGAAAAAGAGAAGAACAGGAAAACTGATTTTTAGCATAAACAAGAGAGATAAATATAGATAGAATTAGAGCATTATCAGTTTTTATAGGAAAAAATAGTAAGTCTCTAAAACGTAGGAAACATAAGGGTTTTAGCGTTTTTTTGTTATATGGAATAGTGTTAGTTCTTCTAAAATAGGGAGAAAATAAGGCAAAAAAGGGCTAAAAACCATATTTTAGGAGCTTGAAAGCCTTGCAAAATAAGGGTTTAAACGAAATATCGCCGTAACTGCGTTTCTTGAGGGTGCCTAAGGTGGATTTATCATGTTTTTAAAATATGCTCATAACATAGCTTAAAATGGCTTATTTTGGATGTGGGCTGAAAGCCTTATTTTATAAGGGTTTGAGTGAGGGGATTGTCAGAAGAATCGTCCCCTTGACAATTTTACCCCCTCTGTCATTGCGAGGAGCGAAGCGACGCGGCAATCTCTATTTCCCTCACCGTCAACCGAAAACTTTTCTTCCAAAAAAGAAGGACTTTTGACAATTAATGCAGTATATAAATAACAGTTTGTTTTATACGAAATCACAATTTTCTTAAATAAATTAAAAAAATCGAACTTTTTTCAATTTTTTTTAAATTATTTTCCTAATAGTTGCCATACAGTAGTCACAGCCCTATGATATAATTATAAAAACATTCCTTAGAAAGGAAACACTAATGGCAGAAAAAAATGAAATAGTAATCTATACCACTCCGGAAGGAAAAGAAACTTTTGAAGTTAATTTAAAAAAAGATACCGTTTGGCTTTCTCAAAAGCAGATGGCAGAATTATTTGAAAAAGATGTTCGCACCGTTAATGAACATATTGGTAATATCTATAAAGAAAAAGAATTAATTAAGAGTTCAACTATCCGGAAATTCCGTATTGTCAAGGGGACGGTTCTATTGACAATAAATACCAAAGGGATAAGATAGCATAAAGAGGTGGTAAAATGCCCAGACAACCCAGTAAAAATAGGAATATATAACATAATACTAAGGGGGTTGGAAGACGCACTTAAGAATTTATTAATTTTAATAATCTGTATGAAAAAAAGCACTTTCTTGAGATGAAAGAAATTATAAAATCTGAAATAAATGAAGAAAATGTTAGCGAATATATAGACCGGTATCTGAAATCAAGAAGCTTGAAAAAAGAGAACATATTAAACAAAAAGAAAATTTGATCTAACAACTAAAAAAAAGTCGAATTTATCAAAAAGGGAGATAGTTATTTTAATTAGGATAAATCGGGAAACAGTAAGAAAAGTGTCAAAAGAACCGTCCCCCTGACATTTTTTGTCCCCCTGACATTTTGAAGGTGTAATCGGAGAAAACCTGACGTGGAAAACACATGGACCATATGGTGGGCACTATGCTTTTTCTTTTAGAAATCAGCTTCGTGAACCAGTGAAAGATATCTACTGTTTCGTCGTATTCTATGACCATTCTGGTAATCCTATAGATTTTGATGTCGTATATTATAGCGATGTCCTCCCAGCGGGGCCTGCTAAGAGAGTAGAGAGTAAGGTTGATGGAAGTGTAATAAAATTAACATCTAAGGTTGAATTTAGAATTTTGGATTTTAAAATAGTAGAGTAACGCAACATCGTGTTTGCAGTGAGTCCGCCTCTCAGGACGAACTCACCCAAATGCCTTATATGCCATTTTGGTGGTTAAGAAGAGAGAGGTAATTATGATTATAATGCTGATTGTTACAATAATCGTTTTCTTTATACTAAGGGCTTTTATTGGGACTTGGATTGCATTACTCTTGTCCATTATTTTCTGCATAGCTTGGTGGTTATTTAATTATAGGGCTGGAACAATTGGTCTAATAAAATCAAATCTTCGTGCTTATTTTACTGCACGGTTTCGAGGTTTAACCGAAGATGAGGCTTTAGCGTGGGTCATTCGTTCAAGATACCCAATATCAGAGCAAAAGAGGATGGAAGTTGAAAATCTATTTGGTAGTAAAGAAAACCTTGATTCAGAGGAAGAAAGGGTGAAATCACTCGTTTTTACGATATTTTGTTATGAGCTATGAGCAAGGGGAACCGCCCACTTTCGAGTTTACACAAAAAATACTTACTAAAATAGATGAAGCATACGAGTCTATGAGTAGGAAATATAGAATGTCGTTAAAAGCTGAGGAAGTCATCAAATCGATTGAAGACCACTATTTAAAGCTCAAAGAAACAAATCCTGGCATGGATGAACATTGGTACTGGCTAATACATGGCTACAACGATATAAATCAACTCAAGAAGCTAAGAAAAAAGGACCTGGGACAATGAATCTTATCGCTTACCAGGACACCTTCAATTTTTCGATCCTTGACCCTCCCAAGTCCATTAGGGCATTAGCTCTTTTCATAGTATATAAAGAATTGCCCAAGGAAGTCGTAAAGTACGCTTTAGAGTATTCAGAGATTATGGAACCCTTTGTAGAAAGCAATCAAAATAATACGTTCCTCTTAATTTACAAAAAGAAGAACTCAAAGACTTAGAAGAAAGCGCAGAAGAAAGAAGATCCCGATTTCGAAGGTGCTTCCACTAACTTGTGCTGGCTTATGAGGGGGCTCGAATTCCAACATGAACACCCAGAGGAAGCAAAGAAAGTATTCAAAGAGGCATTTCCTGAAGATATAGATGAAGAATGACCCAAACAGCGTCTAACAGCGTGAATCTAGTTAGGACTACCGCTTCAAGTTTTAAATACTATGCTTATGGTGATTCAAATGGATTAATAGATAGAGATCCTTTTTATGATAATTTAGGTAAAAATAACAGTGAAAGACAAAAAGAATACCAGAGGTTAATATTACAGGAAGATAATCGAATTAATAAACATGTATTAAATAATTTTTTTCTTGGGAATAAAAAATTTATTACAGAAATGGAAATGAAGTTTGAAGTATGCAATCTCCGACATAGGAGAGGTAGACCAAAAGATGTGGAGAAAAAAAATAAATAGAACCGTCCCCATTTTAACCAGGCCTGAAGAAATAGTAAAAAATGAGCAAGTTTTGTATGCTGGGAATCATTACCTGAGCGTACCTATTATTGATTGTCAGAATGGTGCTATTAAAAATATAAATGTGGTATCTCTTTCTAATAAAGCTTTGGTAGAATTAAAAGGAAAACAAAATTTATTTAAACCACATTTTTACCAAGAAGGAAAAGAAATTAAAATAGAAAAGATAAATGTCTCTAAAGAACAGTATTATTTGCCCCGTTTAGACTTCTTTTTAAAAGGCGGGATAAGAGTAACCGGAAGAATATTTACCGATCTTAAGGAAAAGGGGTTAATTTATAGTTTTGAAAGTTCAGAAGAAATTGAAATCTCTTTATTTTTTAATTTAAAACATGTGTGTTTATTAAGATTTGATTCCCATAAGATAGATACTAAAAAGATAATAAAAAGAGATAAATGGCTGGGCAATCCGCTAATTAATATTTTTTCTTCAAAAATTTCGTTGGCCTTAGCTTTTGGCGGAGATAAAGATTTTGAAGTTGATGATTTTAAAGGAAAGGAAACCTTAAATTTAAAGATATCTTGCCAAAACAAAAATTGTTTTTATATAGCTGTAAATTATGACCCGGATGGTGCTTCCGCTACTCTTATTCACTTGAAAAGAAAAGGGTATAGCGGAATCTACAATGAATTTCTGGATTGGTTAAAGGAAAAAACCATTCCCTATCCTAAAGACCCTGCATTAGAAACCAAATTAAATGAAAATCTATTTTTTAATTATTTTTACTCTATAGCCAAAGATATGGAGAGTGATAAATATCTGGCATTAACTTCGAGAAGCCCCCGCTATTATGTATCGGGAGCATTTTGGGAAAGAGATTGTTTTTTATGGTCTCTTCCCGCTATCAAATTGGTTTGTCCTCAATTACATCAACACTTGGCCAGAGAAATGATCCTGATGCACAGTAAAAATCCGGGAGATCATGCCCATTATATTGACGGTACCGTTTTATATCCCGGTTTTGAGCTGGATGAAGCAGCCAGCTATTTTATTCTTTTAGATAACCTGGAAGACCACTTTTTTGATGAGGCGTTAATAAGGGCTCTGGAAGAAGTATTTGAGCGGATAGAAAGAGAGTATGATCCCCGAACCGGGTTATATAAAACTTTCTTGCTTCCTTCTGATGATCCTGCAGAATACCCTCTCGTTACTATTGATAATGTTATTCTCTGGCGAGGATTGCAGAATTGGAGAGATATTTTATTGAGAAAAGGAAAGATAAAAAAGGTACAGCTTATAAATCAAAAAATAGAAAACATTCATAAAGGGATCCATAAATATTTAGTTAAGGAAATAGAAGGAAAGAAAATATTTTTATGGTCAACTGACGGAAAAGGAAATTTCAGATTATATAATGACCCTCCCGGGAGTTTAGGAACTCTTTGCTTCTATGGATTTGTAAATAAAGATGACCCGATATTTAAAAATACTATAGATTATTATTATTCTTCTCAATACCCTTATTACTTTGAAAATGCCAGGATAAATGAACTGGCTTGTGATCACCATCCTCATACCCCTTCAGGGCTGGGATTATGCGGGAGCATCTTAAATCCGTTATTATCAAATGTGGCACTGAAATGGTTAAAAAAAGCGAATATGGACTACGGTCTTCTAGCAGAGAGCTTTGATAAAGATTCAGGAGAAGCTAAGACCGGAGTCGGGTTTGCTTCGGGCTGTGGGTATCTGGCTTATTCTCTCCATTATGTCTTGATTAAGGAGGGGAGGGAATGAAGGTAGCCTCGGTAGAATGGCCAAAAAGTGAATGGAAAAGGATAAACAAACCAAAGACTTTAGTGCATAAAATAAAAGAATGTCTGGAAAAAGCGATAAAAGAACAGGTTGATATAATAGTGTTCCCCGGATTTACGGGATGTTTTTTTCAACAACTGAGTTGCC
>Ga0114930_10005328_pt1 | contig 10603 bp, 8 predicted proteins | sample AnhtaG_FD_87300 | JGI IMG/M metagenome (GOLD analysis project Ga0114930, IMG submission 87300) | Deep subsurface microbial communities from Anholt, Denmark to uncover new lineages of life (NeLLi) - Anholt_01485 metaG | ecosystem: Environmental > Aquatic > Marine > Oceanic > Sediment | place... | reverse complement strand
GTTGCGCGGCGGGTCGGGAGACCCGCCGCGCGGGAAGTGGCGCTGTAGTGTTAGGCCATATCCACCTGAACGAGGTCGATGCGGTCGGGATCGGCGTTACCGAGGCCGATGACTTGCCCCCAGGCCACCATCTGCCTCGCGGCCGTCAGGGGCCACGGTTTGCCGCGCACCGCGGCGCGCTGCTTCTCAAGCATCCGGAGGCCCACGGCGGTCGCCGCTACCGGGTCGGTCGCGACGATCAGACTCCTCGCGTCCCAGCGGTACTGGGGGTTGTCGGCCGGGCCGCCGGCCAAGAGCGGACGGAGGCAATCGATGATGACGAGGCGCGTCTTCGTGCGGAGCGGGTCGAGGGCGCTGAGTTCCGGCAGGCTCTTCGGCATACGGTCCGGTTCCCAGCCGTGGTAGGCCGCCGGGTTGTTGACGCTGCCCAGATGATTCTTCATGGCGGCCGAGATGCCGGTGCCGAAATGCGACTTCAGGACCGAGACGTTGACGATGGCCGTCGCCGTGTCGGTGTAGAGCCGCCGCAGGCGTGTCTTCAGGCCGCTCGAGCGAAGCGTGAACGGCTCCGACAACTCATTGTGCGGGGGCGGCAGATTGCGGTCTACCACGTGAATCCGTTTGGGATCCACCTTCGCGTCGGCGGCGAGGCGCGTCGCGACCGTCTCGTTGATCTCGGTGTGGCTGTGAAGCGTCGGCGCGCCGATCGAGTTGTGCTTGACGGCAACGCAGTCGTCCTGGCGGCCGATCTGGGCCCACGCCTCGGACTCGGTGCGCTTGCCGGTGAGTTCGACCAGGGCCCGGTCGAGCATCTGCCGGACAATGGGCGGATTGACGCGATAGTCCCTGATGATGACTTCCGGGTGGGTGACGAGGACGACGCGGCTGCTCGGGCGCGGCTGGGCCGCGGCGGCCCGGGCACCGGCGCCGCACAGGGCGGCCGACGCGCCGGCGGCAAGAGAGGCGAGCAGTTCGCGGCGGGTCATCCCGCAAGCCGCCGCGCGGTGCGACAGGACGGCGCTGCGCCGGGCGAAGTCGGCGCAGATCTGGGGAAGCGTCAGGTGCTCTCCAGGCGAAGGCAACACCTGCGGCGGCTCGGAACCCCGATCGTGCAGATGCGCCATGGCCGGTCTCGTCCGGGCGCCATCAGCCACCTTCGCGCCGAGCAGGTCCACGTTGGCCGGCCCGTCCTACCTGGGCGGGATGGTCAGAACCGTCCCGACGGGGATGGTCGTCACGTTGCGGAACTTGCTCCTGTTGGCCTCGGCGATCCTTGTCCAGAGGTTGCCGTCGCCGTAGTAGCGTCTGGCGAGGCTGTAAAGCGTATCGCCGGGCTGCATCGTGTACGTCTGGGAGGCTGTCGTAGGCGGAACGACCGGCGGCGGGGTCTCGACCTCAACCATCGGCGTGCCGGCCAGGGTTGCTATCTCGGTCGGCGGGGCGGGCGCCGTCGCCTCGAGTTCCGCCGGGTCGATCTGCGGCAGTTCCTCCTCGCGTTTCTCGGCACAGCCCACAACGCCGACTGCCATCACCACTACCATGGTCCACGTAAACGCTCGCATGTCTGCTCCTCTCGCCTGGCCTTACGGCTCGCCTTACCTCACTCCTTGTTCCGGTTAGTATTCAACCTCGTCCGGCCGGGTCACGTCAACCGGTCGGCCCCGGTCGTCGGGCGGCACGAGGATCTCGGTGCCGGGAGGGAAGAACCCCCAATCTGTCAGCAGTGGCTTGTTGGCCTCGCGGATCTTGTACTCCATGTACCCCTTGCCGTAGAACTGCTTGGCCAGAGTGTACGGAGTGTCGCCGGGCATCGTCTTGTACGTCACGCAGGTCTTCTTGTAGGCCTGCTGGAGTTGCGAGTCGTTCTCGCAGTTGGTCGGCGCGGACACGGTGGCCCCCGCCGCCAGGATCGCCACGCTCAGCAGTACCGACGCACGTCTCATCCGTCGCCTTCCGTCTCCGGTCAGGTCTCTCGGCGATTCCCCTCAGCAGATGAGTCTACCGCCTGGGGACATCAAGTCAAGCGCCAACCACCCACTGGACCAAGCGGCGAAGCGGATCGATCGGCGGCAAGTCCAGGAAGACGAGCAACGCGACGGTCGTCCCGGCCTGAATATCAAACGGGATCGTGCCGCGGCGCCAGCGGAACAGAATAACGCCCAGGAGCCCGCGCGGCTCATCCGCGCCAGGCGGCTCGCCTGCCTTCCCGTCGGCCTGCGGGCACGTTCGCCGCGCGCGCCATAACCGGTGAGCAACCGTCGCGATGGGGAAAATCCCGAGGATCCACACCGCCGTCGCCAGGTGGAGGAACCCGATGCCAAGCAACATCGTGACGACCCGCTCGCCCCGCTGCCAGAAACCTCCGTGCGCCTCGGCCCCCTCGGCCGCCGCGCGGGCCCGCAGGTAACTCGTCAGGAAGGCCCACACGAGGCCCAGTGCGGCCAGCACGGCCAGCGTCAGGTTCGCCGGCTCGTTCGGCGTGTCGGGGTGTAAGGTGTAATAGAACGCGGCGCCCACAAACAGCGCCGCATCGCCGACGCGATCGCTGACCGAGTCGAGAATGGCGCCGAAGCGGGTGGTCAGGTTCCCGAGGATCGCCATCGCGCCGTCGAGGATGTCGCAGGCGCCGGCGCCGATGAGGAAGCCGATTGCCATCGGCCGCCAGTACTCGCGGCCGCACGCCACCGCGACTCCGGCGGCAACCGTGAAGAGCATCCCCAGAACGGTGATATGATTCGGCCGCAACCCGATTCGCAAGAGGCCGCGCGCAAGGCCGTCGCGGCAAGGGGCGATGATGCGGTTAATCAGTTCCGATGGCAGCATACGTGTTTCCGTATCGCGGCGTTCGGGCCGCGGCGCGGCGGTTCCCCTCATTCGGTCGAATCATATGCCGGAGCGAGACCGACCGGCATGTTGATGTAGCACTGCGGCAACGCCTTGCGGAGGTCGACCAGCCCATCGTGCGTGAAGCCCTCGGTGCAAAGGCCGCTGTAAAAGCCGAGTGCCTGGAGCCGGCCCAGGGCCTTCACGTGCACGAGCCCGGCGTCCGTAAGTTTCGGACATTCAACGTAGAGTTCCCGTAACCCGCTGAGGGATTTCAGATGGGCCAGGCCGGCGTCGGTGATCTTCGTACACCCGCACACCCTGAGCGTCCGGAGCCGGCCGAGCGCCGCCACGTGCGCAAGTCCCGCGTCCGTGATGTTCGTCCAGCGAACCAGGTTCAACTCGCGCAACTGCCGGAGCGCCTTCAGATGGGCCGCCCCGTCGTCCGTAATCCGGCTGTTGCCCCAGAGGCTGAAGGCGTGGAGGCCATCGAGGGCCGCCAGATGCGCCAGGCCAGCATCGGTGATCTTCTCGCACACCTCAAGACGCAGCACCCGCAACTGGCTCAGGCCCGCCAGGTGGGCCAGCCCCGCGTCCGTGACCTCGTTGCAGGCATGCAGGGTAAGGGTTTGCAGCCGATCGAGGCCCGCCAGATGGGCCAGCCCCGCGTCGGTCACCCGGTACGAGACGGTCAACTCCTGCAACCGGCCCAGCCCGCGCAGGTGGGCGAGCGCGGCATCGGAGACCTCGTGCCCGAAGGGGAGACGGAGTTTCTCCAGCCGGGTCAGCCCCGCCAGGTGCTTCAGGCCGGCACCGCCGATGCGGCACGACACGAGGTTGAGTTCCCGTAACTCGGTCAGCCCGGCCAGGTGGGCCAGGCCTTCATCGGTCATCGCACCGCAATTGGCGAGGTTGAGCGTCTGCAACTGTCTCAGGCCAGCCACGTGGGCCAGGCCGGCCCCGGTGATCTTGTAGCAGTGCGACAGGTCGAGGGATCGCAACTGCTTGAGCCCCGCCAAGTGGACCAGACCTGCGTCCGTGATCTCCCCGGCGCCAAAACCGCCGAGTTTCAGTTCCTGCAGACCGCTCAGCCCTTCCAGGTGGGCGAGGTCCGCATCGGTGAACCAGGCCAAGTTCAGCACCCTCAACTGGTCCAGGTCCTGGAGGTGGGCCACGGTGCCATGCCGCGGCTTATCCCACTCGCGAAAATGGCCCAGATGCAGTACGCGCAGGCGGCGAGCCCCTTTCAACACCCCCAGGCCGGCCCCCGTGACGCTTTCGACCTGCCCGAGGTGGAGTTCACGCAACTGAGGAAGAGCGGCAACATGCACCAGCCCGGCGTCCGTGATGTGCTCGCACGCGGCAATGTCGAGCACCTGCAACCGGCCGAGCGACTTCAGGTGAGCCAGGCCGGCATCGGTGATCAGGTTGGACCAACCGAAACGGAGTTCCCGCAGCCGGCCGAGGCCCGCCAGGTGCGCCAGGCCGGCATCGGTAATGGGGTGGCTCGGGGAGAACCCGCCCGGTCCGCCCATGTCCAGGACGCGCAGTTGCTTGAGACCCGCCAAGTGTGCCAGGGTCGCATCGGTCACGTAAAGGTCGCCCTTGGGGTCAGGAACACCCACGCGGGCAGCCTCGCGTTCAGCCTGACTCCCGCCGAACAAGCCTCCGAAGCGACAGCGCGCGTCCCCCCCGTCAGGGTTGAAACGGACTTCCTCCAATTGGCCGAGGTCCGCCAGATGGGTCAGCCCTCGGTCGGAGATGAGGCGAGCATCCTTGACGTCAAGGTTTCGCAAGGAGCCAACCGTCGCCACGTGAATCAGATCGTCGTTCGTGGCGGCCTGCGGCAGCCGCAGGCCGGGGACGCCGGCCCGGTTCAGTTCGCGGGCCAGGCGGGTCCAGTCCCATCCGGACTGAAGGCAGAGGATGAAGACGCGCCACGCCTGGCAGGGCGGGATATCGACCGTCCCGCCGCCCGCGGGAATCGTGCCGACCCACTTCCACTCGCCACCCGCCGACGCCCGGGCCTCGACGACGCAGGCGTGCGGGAAGGTGAACGCGCGCGGGCCGTAAGCGCCCGGCCCACTGTGGCCTGGGGTCCTTGCCGACTCCGTGGCACAGCCGGTGAGCATCATTAGTGCGGCCGCGGCGACCAGCAGCGGCATGGCCGACGGGATAGGACGGCGGCGCAGGCGATGCATGGTTTCTCCTCCCAAGCATTCGCGCGGGACCGATTGTGCCCAGCGTCAGCGTACCGGTCTGGCGGGGTGGGGTAAAGCAAGTTGTGCCGGCGACCGTCAGGCGCGCACAACACGCGGCGGGTCAGGAGACCCACCGCGCAAGAATTCTCTAATTCCCCTCCCGTGGAGGCGTCATTTCGCCGCCGACGGCACTTCCTCGATGGCTTCGGCCGGGTCGGCGGCGGCGATGAAGGCATCGATCCCGGCCCGCGCATCGGAGTCGCGCATCTGCTCGGGCGGATGCTTCATCAGATAGGCCGACGGCGACTTGAGCGGCCCCGCCACGCCGCGGTCGCGCGCCAGTTGGCACAGCCGCACGGCGTCCATGGCGCAGCCGGCGCTGTTCGGCGAATCCTCGACGCTCAACCGCAGTTCCAGATTGAGCGGAATGCCCGCGAAGCCCCGGCCCTCCATCCGCAGGAAGCAGACCTTGTTGTCCTTCTGCCAGGGCACGTAGTCCGACGGGCCGATGTGAACCTGGTCGGCGGGCAGCGGCGTCTCGAGTTCCGACTGGACGGCCTCGGTCTTCGAGACCTTCTTCGACGACAGGCGCTCGCGCTTCAGCATGTTCAGGAAATCCGTGTTCCCGCCGGTGTTCAGTTGGTAGGTCGCGTCGAGCGCCGCGCCGCGGTCGCGGAACAGGCGCGTGAGCGTCCGATGGACGATCGTGGCGCCGACCTGCGCCTTGATATCGTCGCCGATGGCAGGAATGCCGGCCTCGGTGAACCGTGCGGCCCACGCGGCGTCGCTGACGATGAAGACCGGAATGCAATTGACGAAACTGACCCCCGCGTCCAGACACGCTTGGGCGTAGTACTCGCTGGCCTGCTGGGAACCCACGGGCAGGTAGTTCAGGAGGATCTGCGCCCGGGACTCCTTCAGAGCGGCGGCAACGTCCACGGCTTGAGCGTCGCTCGGAATGAACCGTTGGTCGTCGGGGAACTCGGGCATGTGGTCGGCGTAGCCGTCGAGGATAGGCCCCATCTGGACGGTTGTCCCGCCGGTGCCGAGGTCGTCGAAGAAGACTTTCGTGCAGTTCGGTGGGGCGAAGATGGCTTCCTCGAACGGCCTGCCGACCTTCCGCTCGTCGATGTCGAAGGCCGCGACAAAGTCGATGTCCCCCGGCAGGTACCCGCCGACGTCGTAGTGCATCAGGCCAAGCGTCTCGCGGACGCCGTCCACCTCGAGCCGGTGGCGATAGTAGGCGACGCCCTGTGCCAGGCTCGACGCGCAGTTCCCCACCCCCGCGACCGCAACGCGAATCCGATCGCCCATCCCGTAACCTCCTTCCGTGACCGCACCTGGCATCCCAGGTCGTGGCGCTCCGTCCAGTTTACGTGCGGATCTTAACAGATAGCAGGCGACTGCGGGGGTGTCAACGGCAAATCCCGTTTCTCTTGGCGGCGCAGGCTTGCACGCGCCGGCGGTTGACGGCATGACGCAGCGAGGGGCGATGCGTCATGGTGGCCGCACGGCGGCAGAACCCTCAGATGAAATGCGACGTCCTGGCACTGCAACGCCACTTCCCGCGCGGCGGGTCTCCGGACGTGTTTAGCGCCGGGTGGCATGGCCACGGCGGTCACCCTCAACACGAAGGCGTACCGCTACGCCCGGGCGACGGACGCCGTCAGCGGCGAGGCCGTCACGGTGCATGCTCCCATTGAGATCATCGCATACCACGGCCGCCGGCTTCGGTGCGAGAAATGAGACGTGCCTCGGCCTTGGCGCCCGGAAAGCGACCTCCTCAAGCGCCGCGCAACCTGGCGTCGGGCGTCGGGTTTCTCCACAGGATTTCCACTGGGCGGGCACGCTGTGGAAAGAATTTTTTTCAGGTCTTCCACCGCACGTAACTGCCTGTCACGGGATTGCTTCGGCGTTTTCGCGCCGCGTGAACGCGGCCTGAATAAGAAAATAGCCCTTTTGCCCACCAAGCGAGTCGCTACGATGGCGGTGTCGGCCGTTGGCGACTCGGCCGGTTCATCCGCACGGTCGAGGTCCGGCGGGCACGCTTTGTTCGTGGGGGATTTAGGTGCATCCGTCTACCAAGGGGGTGCGTCTCGTGGCACCGCTTCACGAAACGCAGATCGAATCGCTCGTCACGAACCTTCGCGACGCCGTCGGTCCGGAACGCTGGCGCGTGTGGTTTGAGGGGGCCACGGACTTTCGCGTCGCGGACGGCAAATTGACGGTCGGCGTGGCGAACCTCTTCATCAGCGACTATCTCAGGACCCACTTCGCCGACCACCTGGCCAACGTCATGGCCACCACGTTCGGGCGTCCGCTGCCCGTCACGTACCGCGTCCAGCCCGACCTGTTCCAGAAGCGGCGGGCCGAGAACCTGGCGGGCGAGGCAGAGGTCATGGAGCGCTTTGAGCCGACGGCACGCGCGGCGCCGCCCCGCGACGAGCGTAGCACGAGCACGTATCGCCCCCTTTTCACGCTCGACAATTTTGTCGTGGGCCCGTGCAACCGGCTGGGCTATGCGGCCGCGAAGTCCGCCGCCGCCACCCCGGGAAAGGACTTCCATCCCCTGTTCATCCACGGGGGCTGCGGCCTCGGCAAGACCCACCTGTTGCAAGGCATCCTTCATGCCGTGCGGGCGCACCCGGGGCTGCGGACCGCCTGTCTGTCGGCCGAACGGTTCACCAACCAGTACTTGGCATGCCTGCGCACCGGCAAACTCGACGCGTTCCGTCATCGGTACCGCAACCTCGACATCCTCGCCATCGACGACATCCACTTCCTTGCGGGCAAGCCGGCAACGCAGGAGGAGTTTCTGCATACGTTCGATGAGTTCGACGGCAACGGTCGGCTCATCGTCCTGGTGTCTGACAGCCATCCGCGCGAGATCGAGGCCATCCAGAGCCGCCTTATCAGCCGGTGGGTGGCAGGCCTCGTTGTCCGGCTCTCGCGGCCCGATGCCGACACGCGCCGCCGGATTCTCGAGACGAAGGCCATCCAGATGGGGCACCCGCTGACGCCGGACATCCTGGCCCTTGTGGCCGACCGCGTTCAGGGAAGCGTCCGCGAACTCGAAGGCGCCCTGAACCGGATCATCGCCTACGCGGCGCTGCTGAGAGCGCCGGTCACCCGGGAGTTGGCTCGGCAGGCTCTGTTGGACTTCGTCGCCACGACGCCCACGCGTACGAACCTGCCGGAGATCGAGCAAGCCGTCACGTCGTTCTTCGGCGTCACGGCCTCCGACATCCACAGTTCGCGCAAACTGCACCAGATTTCGATCGCACGTCAGGTCTGCATGGTCCTGGCGCGGCAACTGACGGACCTCAGTTACGCCGACATCGCTCGCGCCATGGGCAACAAGAACCACACGACGGTGCTCGCCGCCTGCCGCAAGTGGCAGGAACTCGTCAAGAACGGCACCGAGGTCACCTGGGCCGACGGCGCGTCGCGCCGCACAATGTCGGCCGAATCGCTGCTCGCGCACCTGAAGGAACGCATCCGCTCCTGACGGCCTCTGCCTTCCGATCCGATCCTTTTTGCTTGCCGGGAGGAGGCGCGCGCCGATAATGCGCGTGCGCCCTTCCCGGCACGTTCGGGGCGGATGACTTGGCGCGGGAAACGTGCACGTCGGCCTTCGGAGGAGTTCATCAAGCCACCATGGCCCAACTGATTGTGAGCATCTCAGGCATCCGGGGGATCGTCGGCGACGGCCTCGGCCCCGAGGAGGCCGAACGCTTCGGCCTGGCCTTCGGCACGCACCTTGGCGGAGGCACCGTCGTTCTGGGCCGCGATTCGCGGCCGACGGGACCGATGCTGGCCGACGCCGTCCGCGCGGGCCTCCTGGCCACCGGCTGCACGGTCCTCGACGTGGGCATCCTGTCCACGCCGGGCATCAGTCTCATGGTGCGCCGGCGCCGGGCCTGCGGGGGCGTTGTCATCACCGCCAGCCACAACCCGGCGCCGTACAACGGCCTCAAACTGCTCTCGCCCGAGGGCATGGCCCTGGACCGCGAGCATGGCCAGGACGTGGTCCGTCTCTACGGCCGGAACGAGTTCGCGGCAAGCGATGCGCCGGGCTCCTCCGAAGCAACCGACGACGGCGCCCGGATGCACGTCGAGCGCGTCCTCGATATCCTCGACGTCGAGATGATCCGCGCCTGCGCCTTTCGTGTCGCCCTCGATCCCGTTAACGGCGCCGGCGGGCGCGAGATGACCATGCTGCTCGAGCGGCTCGGCTGTGCCGTCACCGTGATCCACGGCGATCCGACCGGTGAGTTCGGCCGCGGGGCCGAACCGATTCCCGACCATCTCCGATCCTTGTGCGACGCGGTGACCGGTGCCAACGCGACGTGCGGTCTGGCTCTCGACCCCGATGCCGACCGTCTCGCGCTGGTCGATGAGACGGGCCGGGCCGTCGGCGAGGAGTATACGCTGGCCCTGGCCACGCGTCACCGCCTGACGCAGCAGCGTGGCCCTGTAGCCGCCAATCTCTCGACCTCCCGCATGATGGACCACGTGGCTGGGGAGGCGGGCGTGACGCTGCATCGCACGCCCGTCGGCGAGTTGAACGTGGCCGAGGCGATCCTGGTGCATGGATGCGTCATCGGCGGCGAGGGGAACGGAGGTGTCATTGACCCGAGGGTGGTGCCCGTCCGGGACAGCTTGGTCGGAGCGGGACTTGTCCTCGAGATGATGGCCGCGCAAAACCGCAAACTGAGTGAACTCTGCGCCGACTTGCCCGTCTACACTATGGTGAAGGACAAGGTGCCCCTTGGAGACACTAAGCCGGAGACCGTGCTGGCGGCGGCGCGTCGGCGTTTCCCCGGCGCGCGCCTCGACGAACGCGACGGTCTCCACCTGGCATGGGACGAGGGATGGCTGCACGTCAGGGCATCGAACACCGAACCCATCCTGCGGATCATGGCCGAGGCCCGCGACGCGTCCACGGCCCGCGGGTGGGTCGGCCAGATCAAGGCTCTGGCAGCGACCTGCTGACCTGTGCGTCACCGTAAACGGTCTCGGTTGAAAACACGACCGGAAGGCTGCAATATTTCTGGCTTTGCGGCGTTTTGTAGGGTATAATGTGTGGCGCCGAAAGTGCATCCGGTATCTGGTTGGGGTGCATCGCGGCAGGCACGTCTTGAAGGAGGCTGTCCATGCGACAGACCACACTAGTCGTCTGCGTAGCGGCTCTCGCCTTCGCGACAACGCCGTTCATTCTTCCGGGTGAAGCGGCTGCCCAGTCCGGGACGCTCAAGGACGATCTTCCCCCTGCCCAGTACAACCGCGTGGTCAAACCGATTGAGGCCAAGATCGCCCTGGCCGAGAAGGCCATGGCGTCGTACGAGAAGGAGATGCAGAAGCCGGCAGAGAAACGCCGTGCCGCAATGCTCATTTCGTACAAGGTGAAGGCCTCTGCGGCCTATTACCAGGTGGCGTTGGCAGCCCGCAAAGCCACCAGGCTGGTCAAGAAGGAGGAGCACAAGACCGAGATCAAGGCAACCTACGAAGTCCCCAACCTCCGGAAGGCCACCGAGATCCTGCTGGCCTTCGCCACCGAAGCGCAAAACAAGGGCGAC
>Ga0114930_10005327_pt1 | contig 10605 bp, 14 predicted proteins | sample AnhtaG_FD_87300 | JGI IMG/M metagenome (GOLD analysis project Ga0114930, IMG submission 87300) | Deep subsurface microbial communities from Anholt, Denmark to uncover new lineages of life (NeLLi) - Anholt_01485 metaG | ecosystem: Environmental > Aquatic > Marine > Oceanic > Sediment | place... | reverse complement strand
GATATATTTAAGCCCCACTAAGTATTAAGTTTAATGTCAATTATAATTCTATCACTTCGTAGGTCTGGTGGGTGAGGTCGTGGATGACAAAGGTGCTCTTGCCATAGAGCCAGCCCCCCAGCTCTCCGGGGTTTATCACCAAGGTAGTTCCTTCCCGGCGGGTATCCAGCTCGTGGAGGTGACCATAGGTGATGAGGTCGAACTGCTGTGCCCTGATGCAGGGTTCAAGGAGGTCGGGCTCGTGGAGGAGGAGGATTCTCTTCCCCTTATATTCAAAGCTATAAGGGGAGCGATGGAGTTCGCCGAAGGGGGCTATCCCCTTTTGCAGACCGAACCTTTCCCCATCGTTGTTGCCGAAGACTCCCACAAACCTCCGGCATCTGATTTTGGCAAACTCAGGGAGGGTGAAGGGGGCTATAAAATCTCCGGCATGAAGGACCAGCTCCACCCCACGGCGGTTGAGGATGGTAGTGGCTTCTCTGATTCTTGTCAGGTTATCGTGGCTGTCGGCTATAATCCCCAGCAGCATAATCTTTCCCTCCCCTTTCCGATGAGTCCAGAAGGGTGGCACCCTGGCTGGTTAAAATTCCCTCAGCTTGGCTTTTCCCTCTGTTCGAGGAACTCCTTACCCCGCCCGAACTCCGTATTAATGGGCACCCCCTGACGGCAGAGAGGGCACTCCTCAGGGGGATAGATCTCTTGAAGCTTCACCGTAATCAGGCTGTAAACAGGGATGGGGTCGAACAGGTGGGGGTCATATTCTGCGCGGTTGTAAAGGGTCGCCACTGCCAGCACCCGGGCGCCGTGCTTTTCTAACAGTTTGATGGTCGCCATAAGGCTGTGCCCGGTGTTTATAACATCGTCTACCAGGAGGATGTTTTGCCCCTTGACTATTTTCTGAAAGGTGGGTCGGAGGGACTTCTCCCCTCTTTTGTCTTCCTCCACCCAGGCGAAGTGTATCTTGGGCTCGGCATCCAGCCGGCAGTCGTTCAGGGTGAGCACCACAGTATTAGCTACCGCAATGCCCGCCAGAGCGGGACCGACCACCACCTGAATCCTTTCTTTTACGATGCCGGGAATTTTCTGCGCCAAGAAGTGGCATAGGAATTTCATCGCCACGGGGTCGAGGCAGATGGCGGTCTTGTCCAAGTAGGCGCTCCCATGCTTCCCCGAGGTGTAGACGAAGTGGCTGTTATAAATCACCGCCTTGAGGTTTATCAAAACCTCCTTGGCGTATCTCTCCATTCTATCAGTGGTCATAAGTGAACTCCTTTCGGCAAAACAGGTAGTTGATTTTTCTATTCTTATTATCATAATATCTATTGGATGGCAAGGGGAAATACATGCCCGAGGGAAAAAGAGGGGGATGGATGGGTTCCCATGTTGGCTATAAGGCAGATTTCGTTGACAAGAAGCAGAAATTGGCTTAAAATAATTTCCTTCCAAGGGGGCTTGCCTCTTCAAAGAAAGCAATAGGGATGTTAGAGAGGATAGAAGAGCAGAAAAGGAAAGCCATCTATGTCGCCCTCCTGGTGCTCTACTGGGCGGGGGGGTATTTTGCCATTAATTCCCTCTCTCAGGGGAGGGAGTTCTCCATAATGCACAGCATAGTGGACAGGTGGATACCATTTGTCCCCCAATGGATTTATATCTATATGGCTATCTGGCTGGTAATCTTCTCCCCCTTGCTGATTGTCAAGGACTTTCCCACCTTCAGGCAGCTGGTGATGGCTTATGTCTTTGTTTTCTCCGTCTCTTTTCTGGTCTTCTTGATATATCCGGTCAAGATGATAAGACCGATGATTGCTCCGCAGGATTTCTCCACCCGCATGGTGGCTGTTCTATACTCGGTTGATAAGCCTTTCAATTGCTTTCCCAGTATCCATGTTTCGGGTATTTTTTTGTCTGCCCTGGTCTGCCTCAAGGTTCGGTGGAAGGCGGGCATTTTCATACTGATAGGTGCCATATTGATTAGCCTGGCAGCTCTGTATACCAAACAGCACTATTTCGTCGATATCCTGGGCGGGGTGGTAGTAGCTCTGGTGGGCTACGATATCTTCTTCGTGCGGAGCAAGAAGTGGCAGCAGGAAGCGGTTAAACAATAGAGGTTGCCCCGGCCTTTTATTACTCCTCCATACCCTCTTTTTTCAGCCAGAGGGAGATGGTTTTTTCCTTCACGCCGAGCCGCCGCAGATGAGCCAGGGGGTCTTCCAGGGGCTTTCTGGTGTGCTGGCAGATGAGAAGGTATTGCTTCCAGGCATTGATAGCTATATCCAGTAGACTATCCTCCCCTTGTTGCACCATCTTTTCGCAGAGGGAGCCGAGATTGCTCGCAGCCGAGAGGTTGGAGGAGTCTAATTGCAGCGCGGTGGTATACTCTTTTATCGCCTGATTATATTGCTGATTGCACTCGTAAGCTACCCCCAGGTAGTTATGGGCATCGCTATCCTCCGACTCAATGGCTACTACTTTGAGGCACTCCTCCAGTTGCTGGGCGTACTTTTTCTTCCTGCGGTAAAACTCGGAAAGCCCTATATGAGCCCAATACTCCCGGGAGTCGAGCTTTAGGGCGCGCTGGAAGTATTGGGCGGCTTTCTGCTCCTCATCTTTCTCCAGATAGGTGAACCCCAGCTTGGTATAAGCCCAGGCGAAGGTAGGGTCTGTTTCTATTGCCCGGTTGAAGAGGGTGATGGCTTCATCAAACTTCTTCTGGTTGAAGTGGATAAGCCCGGAGAAATAGTAGGGCAGAGGATAAGTGGGATAGATGGTGATGGCTAACTGGTAGTGCTTGAGGGCGCTTTTATAATCCCCAATTGTAAAGAAGGTCAGCCCGATCTGAGTGTGGGCTTCCCCTTTCACCCTTGGCTCCGGCTCCAAGGACAATAACTTAAGATACTCAGTTACGGCTTCATAATACCTCTTGTGTCCAAAATAATAGTCAGCCAGGGTAGAGTAGCTTTCCGGAACCTGGGGGTTGATGGAGAGACTACGGGAGAAACAGCGCAGGGCACGGGTGAAGCCGCCTTTCTGGTTCAGATATAAGCGACCCAAAGCGTTCCAGGCGGCGACGAATTGGGGTTCACATTGGAGGGACATCTGGTAGTATCTCTTCGCTTGGTATATCTTTCCCGTTTCCCAGTAACAGTGCCCCACCATCCAGTGGGCTCTGGGGTTGACGGAATTGAGTTTGACCGATTCCTTAAGGTAACTAATCCCCTTATCATACTCCGCCCGGGCGAAGTATAGGTATCCGAGCACCAGATGGGTGGCGTAATCCCTAGGGTTGAGCTCCATAGCCCTTAAGGCAGCATCTTCAGCCTCTGCCCTCTTCTCCAGGTAGTAGCTGACCAAAGCAAGATTTCGGTGCGCCCAGTGAAGGGAGGGGGCTTCCTTTACCAGCCGGGAGCAGTTCTGAGCAATGGAGGTCAGCTTGTCCTCCTCGGCAGCGGCAGTGGCAATAATCAGCTCAAACCATGCCTGGTCGTTACGAGGGTCGCACCTGAGAGCCTGGCGGGCGAGGTCGATAGCCTCCCGATCCATGTCCCTAAGGTTGTAAGCCTGAGCTATCTGGGACAGGAGGTGGGAATCGTGGGGTGAGCCCTTCTTTTTCCTCTCCAGCTCCGTTAGCTCCCTGTCCAGAAGGCTGGTGCAGATGGTATCCTTGGATACACTCATGTCAGGATGCTCCTTTTTTCCTTAAATCCACCAACCCTATTTTATGTCACTCTTATAGCAGAAGTGAGAGGAAAAGTAAAGGTTTTATTTCCTTGGGCAAAACGGTGCTTGCAGGTCAAAGTTGACCGTTTAGATTAATGGCGAGCGGGTTAAGAGCTGAGCGATGGCGCCCAGAAGGGTGGAGATGAGGGATGTTTCTCCCAGAAGGTGTTGGGTAGAGGGGGATTGGTTAATCCTGCTCGACCCGCTTGTTCAGCTTCTTAATGAGGGCATCGAGCATCTGGTTCTCGTAGATGACCGAGTTGAGAAATAGGCTTTCCACCAGATAGGTCTTCCTTTCCACCTCGGGCATCTGGGCAACTATGTTCTCAATCTCCTGCTTTATATCCTTGTAAGTGTGCTTTAGCTCCTTTTTGAGGACGACTTCCTGATAGAGGGACTCGATAATCGCCATTAAGTCCCCGTCTAACTCTATCTCCCGACCAGCGAGCATCTTTATTTTTTTCATAAAATAACCCTGTTAAAATTCCTCAGAGAGCTCAATCCTTCCCCGCAAAACTTTCGGTTGCCTCTTGCTCGGTCTTATATAGGGAGATAACCTCATCTACCCTGGTTAGAGCTAAGATAGTTTTCACCCTCGGCTGCACCCCCGCCAGCGCAACCCTCCCTTTCTGGTTGGCTAAGCGACGGTAGATGTCCATAAGAAACCCCACCGAGAAGCTGTCGATGTAGCTTATCTTAGAGAGGTTCAGCACAATGTGGATGCTCCCTTTATCTATCAGGTCGTATAGCCCCTGGTGGAGGGGTTCCAGGTTGTCGTAGAGCAACTTCCCTTCTTCCAGCCGAACAACGGTGATGTCTCCCACCTTCTCCATCTTAAAATTCATCAGAATTCCTCCTTCGCTAATCCCCTTGCCAGTCTTAAATCTATCATAGCCCTTGTCGGCTGTCAAGTTTGTCCTTGCTTGGGCAGCCTTTTTTAGATATAATTTGTTTGTTTTTAATATCGATTGAAGATAGTCGATGGTGAAAGAAGGGGTTGCCATGCAACTGTCCAGCCGAAGGTTATATCTCCTCTCTCTCTGCCTGGTGGTTCTCTGGTTGGGACTAATAGAGTGGGCACCCTTTCTCCTCTCCCTTCCTTCTTCTGATGCTAAGGGGGTCGCTTTTCTCATATATTGGTTCTTCTCCCCGGCATGTCATCAGTTGAAGGAGAGCTCCTTTATAATTTACGGAAATCAGATGGCGGTTTGTTCCCGTTGCTTCGGGATTTATCTGGGGATGATGCTGGGGGTTTTGTTTTACCCTCTTATCCGTTCCTTTGACTTTAGCCGGGTGGTTCATCGGCGATATATTATGCTGGCTTCCCTCCCTATGGTAGGAGATGTGGCTCTTCTGGCGGTGGAGGCGTATCCACCCCTGCTGTGGCTCAAGGCACTCACGGGTATGTTCTTTGGCTTCGCTCTGCCCTTCTATGTTCTGCCCGCCCTTTATCAGATGCTTGGTCGGTGGTCAAATTTTAAATCTCTGGCAACCTTAATCCAAACAAGGGGGTTAAGCTAATGAACAAAGAGTTTTACCTCAAGGCGGCTCTTATAGGTGGATGCGTGGCGGGTTTCCTGTCGGTCATCCCTATAGTCAACTGGCTTAATATCATTTGCTGCCTGTGGGTGCTGGTGGGAGGGGTGGTTGCAGTCTACATCCTAAATACCTCCGCTCCCGGTCCTGTAACCTACGGGGATGGGGCGATGGTAGGTATGCTGGCAGGTCTGATTGGTGGGGTGCTCTCGGGGGTCATCAAACTGCTTTTAAATATTGCCGGTTTCGGTGCTGGGATGGTTGCCCTCGAGCAACTGGCAGACCGCTTCCCCCAGTTTGAGGAGTATCTGGGAATGGCCAGAACGGCGACCGTAGGGGCTGGGATGATGATTGTGGGGCTCTTTTTCACCATTATCATCTTCGCCATCTTCGGCACCCTGGGTGGTGTCATCGGAACCGCTATCTTTGTTAAAAAGAAGAAGGAACCCCCTGCCCAGGCTTGAAGAGGGGACCATATTTTTTAGTCCCCTTAGGGGCATCTCCGCTGAAAGGGGAGCTGTTGGAAGAGATGAAGTTGACTTTTTTAGGGACCGGGACATCGGTGGGGGTGCCGGTTATTGGCTGCCAATGCGAAGTCTGCCGCTCGCACGACCCGAGGGACCAAAGGCTCCGCGCCTCGGTCCTCCTGGAGCTGAACGGTAGGAACATCCTCATCGACGCCTCCACCGACTTCCGCCAGCAAGCTCTCCGATATGGCATCAATCACATCCATGCCATCATCCTTACCCACGCTCACGCCGACCACATCTTCGGTCTGGATGAGATGCGAATATACAACTACCTCCAGGGGGGTGTTATACCCTGCTATGGCAACCGCACCACCATCAACAGCCTGCGGGAGATGTTCAAATATATCTTCGCCGCTCCCCCAGACAGCAAAGGTATTCCCAGGATAACCACCCACATTGTTGAGGGGAGGTTCGAGCTCTTTGGTCAGGAAGTAATCCCCGTAGAAGTACATCACGGGGAGCTAAAGATTCTGGGCTACCGGGTCGGCTCCCTGGCATATATAGCCGACTGCAGCCATCTTGAGGAGGACTCCCTCCGCCTCCTTCAAGGGTTGGACCTCTTCATTCTGGGGACCCTCCGCTACAAACCCCATCCGACCCATTTCTCTCTCTCCCAGGCTTTAGAGGTGGTAGCCAGGGTTCGTCCCCGGAGGGCATATCTGACACACCTCTCTCATGACTTTGGCTACAATAAGGTGAGCAGGGAGTTGCCGCCCGGCGTTCATCTGGCTTACGACGGTCTGGAACTGGTGAGCGATTAACCATCGAACTATGGGGGTTATCATCTTATGCTGGTGCTGAAAGAACTTGAAGACCCAAGGTTGAAAGACATCTCCCCGGTAATAACCATTGGCAACTTCGATGGGGTCCATCTGGGGCACCAGAAGGTCGTCAGCCAGACAATCAGCCTGGCAAAAGCCAGGGAGACCAACAGCCTGGTAATGACCTTTGCCCCCCATACCAGAACGCTCCTCAACTCCAAGCATCCCCCCACGCTTCTTAACACCCCTTCCCAGAAGATCGAGCTTATAGAGAAAATGGGGGTGGACTTTCTCCTTATGGTCGACTTTACTGACGAGTTCTCCCACACCACCCCGGAGGAGTTTGTCAGCTCCTTTTTGGTGGATAAGCTGAGAATAAGGGGGGTGTGCCTCAGCTCAAAATTTCGCTTCGGCCATCAGGGCAAAGGGGATGTCCAACTGCTCAAGAGGCTGGGAGAGGTGCACGGATTTGAGGTAGTAAAGGTGGAGAAGGTATATATTGGCAATCGCCCGGTAGATAGCACTAGGATAAGGGGGCTGATAAGGGAGGGGCGAGTAGAGGGGGCTTCCCTCCTGCTGGGGAGGGAATACTTCGTTGATGGCAGGGTAACTCGCGGAGAACGCCGGGGGGTGAGCCTCGGCTACCCTACTGCAAACATCCAGCCGGAGAACGAGCTTCTTCCGGGCTTCGGAGTCTATATCACCCGCTGCTTCCTTCGGGGGGATCCCCTCCCCAGTATCACCAGCCTGGGAGTGAGACCGACCTTCGGGGAAAACACCCCCATTTTGGAGACACACATCCTCGGCTTTTCTCAGGAGATTTACGGGGAATCCATCAGGCTCTACTTCCACAAAAAGCTCCGCGATGAGAAGAGGTTTCCCCACCCCGACAGCCTCCGGGAGCAGATTCGCCGGGATGTGGGGGCAACAACCGAATATTTTAAAAAGAGCAAGCTACAACCCCAACCGTAGACAGAGAAGGGCAACCCCGGGGCGCTACCTGATTGTTCAGGAGGGCTTGTCCTTCTTCCACAGGGATTCCCAGCGGGTGCGGGCTTCTTCCCCCGTCCGGTTTCTCTTTTCCCTATCCCCTTCTCGACTGCTTAGAGTGAAGTAGGGGCAGAAGTTGCTCTTCTCCCGGTCAGCCACCCATTCGGCGGCTGGCTCCAGGCACTTGTTATGGGCATGCTCGCGGTAGAGCTGGCAGTTGAGACAGCAATGGACATCCGCTGAGCAACTGGGGCAGTAATCCTCCCTTGAGGGGTGAAATCCCTCCTCAAACTGATGCCCGCAACGATAACACCTTGCCATTGCTAACTTATAGTTCCTCCCATTTTTCCATCGGCTACATTAAAAAATTCTAATCCGAAACTTGTTTGAGGTAAAGCTCTCAAAGATAAAAAATATCACCTCTCCTCAAAATATAAGAATAGCTGTTAACCCCTATAAAAAAGGGGTCCAGCATCTGTCTTGTGCAAAATCTCAAGGAGGCGAGACGAGATTTCTCAAAGGAAGGAAAGACAGACTTAACTGCTGGACCCTTCCAATTGCAATTATTATATCAAAGCTGTTTATCTTTTGTCAATAGTTTTTCGCTTGGTTCTAAAATGCTCCTGCAAGTTCAAGTCTTTCCATACTTCAATAACTGCTTTTCTAGAAAACTCCTGAACTTCATCAGCAGATATATATTTTGCCCGGTCACCCACTATTCTTTTAAATCCGTCCCTTATATCTTGCGCCCTAAAAAGCATTCTCACCTTTTGTGCAGGGAAAAAATCTTCTTCAATTTCTGGTATTGGTCGTTCAGTTAAATAGCGCACTTTATAGCATCTATATCCGTATGAGCTGACTTTAACTTCTAACACTTCAGCTAAGTCTCCATAGGCAAGAATAAAGTCACCGACCTCGATTTTGGTATCCATAAGCTTTTTTAATAATTTTGGTTTTGCATTCTTTTTAAATACTCTACTAAGTTGTTCATTTATTCCTTTAGGAACGGCCTTAAGGAGTCTTTGGCATCTAAGCAAAATATAAAGGATTAACAGTCCCATATGTGTAAAATTTAATTCCGTTAATAACTTTTTATTATAAAGCTTAGATGAATAAGGTTTGAAATGTATATCTTCACTTGTTGAAGAATAGTATTCATAGCTTAAACCAAGGGTTAACTTTTCCCCATTAGTGCATCGATGAAGTGCGAACTTCATACGATGTCGCATACTAGAAAGAATTTGCCCAGTATTTAACTTTCTACGATCAGAAAGCTTCTTTCCCCCTCTTAGATACCAACAACGGCTTAAATCGATTTTATTTTCAATTTCAGAAATTTGGTCTTTCAGCATAGCTATACTGTATTCGAGATTCCTGTTTGGGCAATTGTAGAAGTCTTTGAGATCAGCGGTAGCAGATAGATCATTGTCTAAAGAAGTGAGCAATAAAAAATGCCTGTAGTAATCATTCTCATTTGTTGTGTCAAAACAAATAAGAGAAATTAACACCTCTGAGAGTTTTCGGAGCCATAAACTTTGTTCTTCAAGAATAGACTCAAGAATAACTCTTGATATTTGGTCATCATCTGATGTATTCTCTTTTTCTTTAAATAACTCCTTCCATCTCATTAAAGCTATACCAGCTTTCTGAACTTCATTGAGAACAGCATAAAGATAATAACTTCTAGCGTCAGCATGAGAATAGCCAGCCACTGTTCGAAATCCAATTTCATCTGTATGCAGATTTTGGCGTAGATCATTAGCTCCTCTAATAGCTGCTTTTATTGAAAAATCCCACCACCGCTCATCTTTAAGATCATCTATTTTGTTATTCATTTTTATCACATCAATTGCTGGCGGACTTGGGCGACGGTCATGAGGGTGATTTCCAGCCCATTATGGTCCTTAGCTCGGGCGACCTCCTCGTAGGCTCCCTTGGTGAAGCTGAAGGCGACCATTATGCCCTTGCTCCTGCCCACCCGCACCTAACGCCAGATGCCAGAATTTCTGGCTTATGACTAGATAATCTTTGTTCCATCCCGCCTTTTACTAATAATGTTAGTCAAAGCTTAAAAAATTTTGTAAATAGCCAGCCGAGAGCTTTGATTCTTTCCTTCCCGATAATTATATAACCAAAATAACGTAATATAAAAAATACCGTAACAGGAAGAGATAACGCTCCTACTAATTTTTGATATATGTTTAATCCTTCACCATAGCGGATTGTTAATATAATAATAGCTGCTTCAATTATTAAAAATAATATAATTACAATACTTAATCTCCTTCGTGCCGAAATTGCTAATAATCTTCTTTCAAGTTCCTTAATTTTTCTCTCACTTGTTTCAAATTTTTTATTTTCAATGATATCAATTTCTTCTTCTGATTCTGATTCAATTATGGAAATAATTCCTTCCAAATCCATTATTGCAGCATCGAGAGAAGGATCTTTTATGAAAGATACATTATTTCCAATGGCTTCTCGGTATATATCCCATTGCATACCAGTTGCTGGATGATGCATTATCCAACGCGTGCTATAATTTTTAATAAACTGTTCCAATTTATAAAATAGCCTATTGAGTTCCTTTCTTTGCATTTCCAATTCTTTAATATTTTTAATAGGGTAATGTTCCCGGAGAGGTACCGGCATATCAAAAGATTGATCATAAAGATCTTTATGTTCCTCTAATTTCTTTTTGAATAACCTTAATTTTTCTAATAATTCGCTTTTTTTCATGATGAATAGGTTATTTTAAAAAGTTTATATTATATTAATTGCTGGCGGACTTGGGCGACGGTCATCAGGGTTATTTCCAGACCATTCTGCTCTTTGGCTCGGGCGACCTCCTCGTAGGCGCCCTTGGTGAAGCTGAAGGCGACCATTATCCCCTTGCTCCTGCCCGCCCGCCGCAGGGCGGTCTCAAACTTGTCCACCTCGACTCTGCCCACATGCTCCTGCTGTTTGACCTGGATTGGGTCTCTCTCCATAAAGCTGTAGCCATCTATCCCCATATCAGCCGTTTTCTTGTCGGATACTGTTCCTCCTAAGCTGCCAATGACCCAGTTCTG
>Ga0114930_10005325_pt1 | contig 10605 bp, 13 predicted proteins | sample AnhtaG_FD_87300 | JGI IMG/M metagenome (GOLD analysis project Ga0114930, IMG submission 87300) | Deep subsurface microbial communities from Anholt, Denmark to uncover new lineages of life (NeLLi) - Anholt_01485 metaG | ecosystem: Environmental > Aquatic > Marine > Oceanic > Sediment | place... | reverse complement strand
CTTTAACGTGCTGCATGCAGAGTACTTCGGCACCGACGCCGAACTCGATCTCGGCGAGTTCACTGCCGACGAGCGCCAGCAATTGCTGTGGGGGCGCCAGCTCGCGATGGGCAACGGCGACCCGGGCCGGCAGCGCAGCCTCTCGTTGACGTACTGCGGCCATACGCCGATGCGCAACATCCAGCAGATCGGCGCTCAGGTGTTTATCGATACCGGCGCGTTTGGACCGGGCGGCAGGCTGACCATGGTCGAAGCCCGCCGCACACACCGCTGGTCCGTGACGGTGGAGATGGCGCGGGCGGAAGGAGCGGCGGCGCTGGCCTTGCCTTGAGCGGTCCCCGCACGGTCCTGCGCTATGTCGTGCCTTGCGCCGTCTATCCCACCTGACTCAGTTCGAACACCATATCGACGGCGTTGCCGTTCCAGTTGTATTCCAGGTAGGCGGCGTGATGGCAGTCACGCAACAGCGAGGTCTTGAACGCCGCGAGACATTCACCGCCTGGATCGCGCACCGACGGATAAGCGATCCCCGGCGCCCCGGCTGCGCGTACCGCCCGCCCGAGCGACTGGCCGGCGAGGTAGTCATGCGGCGAGAGAACGCCGGCGTCGAGCGACGCGTCGTCGCGCAAATCGACCACTACTCCACTCGCCATTACCGTGTATAGCCGCATCTGCTGACGCATCGGCGCCTCGGCCGTGGCCGCGAGGAATTTGCCGGTGTGATAGCGCGTTTCGGCGATGGCGGTGGCCCGCGAACCGGCGCAATAAAACACGCCGTAGCTGCCGTCGGAAAACCGGCTGCCGAGCGGATTCAGATGCGTGAGCGCCGCCATGATCGGCCCATAGCCCGGTCCGAAACGCCGCTCTTCGCGAGGCACCAGATCGATTTCACCGACTTCGGTGCGTAGACGGTCGTTGGTCATGGCTTCGAGCGCGTAGAGCGCGTCGAAGTCTTCGGGCGAGGCCACCCGGTCGTACAGGTTCACCGCCGGAAAGCGCGTCGGAATCACGCGATAGGCGGGCGACCAGTCGAGCGGCGCAGTGCGCCAGCGATCTTGCCAAGTCAGTTCAGTCACGCCCAGCCGCCTCGCATTGCGTCGAGATACTGGCGCACGGCGACGAGGTCGCTGACATTGCCGGCGAGCATGCGGTCGAGCGCGCGGCGCCCGCCGAACGGCGGGGCGCTGTTGGGACGCTTGATCCAGCCATCGGCCGCAGCGGGTTGCGTCAGCAAGATCTGCAGCGCTTTGTAAATGCCGAGCAGCAGCGATAGCCGTTCGAGCGTGTCATGTCCCAGTCGCGCCGTTTGCGGCTCGGCCTTCCACTTGAAGAAGGTCGAGCGGCCCGGCGAGCCCAGCAGGACGATCTGTTCGTCGGTGCTCAAATCCCAGTCGCTCGCAATCCTGAAGAACGCACGCAAGCCCGCCGCCGACATCTCGGTCAGCGAGGGTTCCGTGACGGGCCGGCGCAGCGGCGGATCGTCATGAGAGGCACGGGCGGCGTGAGACATAGGGCTGGTCCTGTTTTGTACTTTGTCTCAATAATAGTCCAAATATGGATTATTGCAAGGGCGGATTGGGTATAATCGCCGCCGACCAGGCGAACGAGACGACGAGGAGCGGCAGGTGATGTGGTTGCGAGCAGTAGTGTTAGCGGCAGGGTGCTGGGCAGTGGGCGCGCAGGCCACGCAGTACGCTGAGGTGTGGAATCCGCCGGAGACGCGGCATCCGGTGAAGAGCGTGAAAAATCACGCGCCTGTGGGTAAGAAGAAGGTAGCGGCCAAGGGTGGTGCTGCGGCGGGGAAGAGCAAGCCGCATAAGCCCGCGGCGAAGAGGGCGGCGCTGCTTGCGGATCACAAGGTTGCGGTTCACGCGGGGCATAAGACGGCAGTGGCGAACGTTGGGTATTCGGGGAAGGCCCACGTCAAGATGGCAGCGGGGAGCGAGTCTAAGAAGCCGTTCAAGATGGCGCAGTCGAAGGGCGTTCATGTGCGTACCGCGACGCATGCGAGCGGGCAGAAAGTGGCGGCGAGACATGCGGCCGGGCATACCGGCCCTGGCGTGGCGAGTGCTTCTGCTAAACCTGCCGTGACGCCCATGGCGGCACACGCAGCGGCTTCCACCGCGCCTGCGCAACCGGCGCCCGTGATGGCGAGCGTGACCACGAAGCCAGCCGCTAGCGGTAGCGATCTGCCGCCGATTTTGCACTGAGCAGCACTGATCTCAAGCGGCGCGTTTGCGTTTGCCCTTGGCGCCCGTAGCGCCTGACGCACCCGGGCCGGCGAGCGCCGCGCGGCCTAGTTCGACAATGCGCGCCGACAGCTTCTCCAGCCGCGGCGACTGCACTTTCCAGGCGTGCCAGTACAGTTCGACATCGGTCGGCTGGCTGGGCGCCAGATCGATCAGCTCGCCGCGCTGCACGGCATCGCCAAACTCGAGTTCCGGCACCATTCCATAGGCAAGGCCGCGCTGGATCGCCATATAACGCGGCACGGGAGCGGGGACGTAGTGGCAGGGATACGCTTCCGGCGGCAAGCCGAAGCGCGTCTCCAGGAAGCGCGCCTGCAAGGCGTCCTTGCGCGACGACAGGATCACCGGCGCCCGGCGCGCGGCTTCCCGGGTCAAGCCGTTCGGAAACCAGCGTTCGACGAAGGCCGCCGATGCCACCAGCCGGTAGCGCATTGCGCCCAGCCGCTCGGCGAAGCAGCCGCGCATGGGAACCGGCTCGGTCGTGATGCAGCCGATTGCAAGGCCCGAGGCGAGCAAAGCATGCGTGTGGTCCTGATCGTCGACGGTCAGGTCGAGCAGCACGTTTTCCTGCAGCAGGATTTCGGAGAGGGCAGGGAAGAACCAGGTGGACAGCGTGTCCGCATTCACCGCTGCGGCAACATTAAGCAGTGCTTCGTTGGCGCCCGCCAGATCGCTGGCGAAGTCGTCTTCCAGCAAGGCGGTTCGGCGCAGGTACTGCAAGAGGCGCTGCCCCATGCCGGTGGCCCGGCATGGGCGTGTGCGAACGATTAACGGATTGCCCAGCCGCGTTTCCAGCGCGCGCACGCGCTGCGAAACGGCGGAGGGAGTGATGTTCAGACGCGCGGCGGCTTGCTCGAAACTGCCGGTTTCGATGACGGCGCGAACAGCGGTGGTTTGGCGCGGGTCGAGGTCCACTTGGTGCCTTGGGATAGTTAGCGTCTAAGCTTAAGTTGAGTTGTCCACTTCCGGTTCAGTGGACGTTGATAACTGGGCGGCTCCCGCGGTGACCTAAGTTCAGCGACGAACGTTCCGGCTAAGTAGGCGCTACACCCCACTCCCCAGCCCCCCCGCCAACAACCTCAACGTCTCCACCGAACGTGGATCGCGCAACCGCGAATGCAGCGTCACCCGTGACTCCGGCAATGGCGGCAAGCCGAGCCGCGTCCCAACGTCGACCAGCCCCCGCGGCGCCACCCGCCGCGCCAGCGGCGACACCGCCAGCCCCGCCGCTGCCGCTGCGCCGACCGCTGCCACTCCACCACCGACGAATGCCTCGCGCCACGCGATACCGGCCTCATCCAGCGTATGAATCGCCACGGCGCGCACGTTACATGGCGCGGTAAGCAGCGCAAGCGGCAGCGGTTCGCCGACCCGCAGCAGCCATTGGGGCGCCGCGAGCCAGCCGAGCGGTTCGGTAAACAGCACGGTGGCGTCTTCGCGCGGCGCGTCTTCCGGTTCGTAGCGCACGATCACGGCATCGAGCCGCCGCTCGTCGAACTGCGCAAGCAGCGCTGCCGACATGCCGAGATGCAATTCGACCACCACCCCAGGATCGTAAGCGTTCACCTTCGCCAGCAAATCCGGCAAGTCCGTACCGGCGACGTGCTCGCTGAGGCCCAGCGAGAGCCTGCGGCGCTCGACCGACAGCGAACCGAGCGCCCGTTCGTGCGCGTTCAGCAGGTCGCGGGCGGCGTTGAGAAAGACATGGCCATCCGCCGACAAACGCACCACACGCGGCGTGCGCTCCACCAACTGCTTGCCAAGGTGCGACTCCAGCCGCTTGAGCTTCAGGCTGACGGCCGATTGGGTGGTATCGAGCGCGTCCGCCGCGCGGGTGAAGCTATGCAGATCGGCGACCAGAACGAAGGCGCGCACGGCATCGAGATCGAGGACTTTCATTTCCACTGGAAATAGATGAAATCACCATGAATGTCTGTCAATTATGAATGATGCGGCCTAAGCTGTGTACTCCATCTACTCCAAAAGAGGTTTCATCATGCCGTTCACCCGTATCGCAGTACGCGCCGGCAAGCCGGCGGCTTACCGGAAGGCTATTACGCAGGGTATCCACCGTTCCCTGATGGAAGTGTTCAACGTGCCGGAAGACGACATATTCATGGTCATCACCGAACACGATGAGGACAACTTCTTTTACGGCAAGCACTACCTGGATATCCACCGCAGCGACGACCTCGTGCTGATCCAGATCACTGCCAACAACACGCGCACGGTCGAGTTGAAGAAGGCGCTGTACAAGCGGATTGCCGAGCGTCTGGCGGAGAGTCCGGGCGTGCGGCCCGAAGACGTGTTCGTGAACCTTGTGGACGTGCCTAAGGAGAACTGGTCGTTCGGCAATGGGATCGGGCAGTACGCGACTTGAGGAGCGGCAGGGGGCGAGTGACCGGTTGTGACCGGGCGTTAAGGGACTCGGCGAGGGTCGCGTTGCGGCGCGAAAGGGCGCAAGCGACCCCGCTAAGCCATTGACCGATTGCGGTCGAAAGACTTGTCTCTGTTAGAAAAGAGACATTGGTTTCAGGCAGATCGAATTATTCTCGCGGTCGCCGTTCTCCCGCTTCCCGATTCTCGGCCACGGCTCGGCGAACGGCTTCCAGGAGGTCAGGGCGCGGTTCAGCGATGGGCACTTCGGTCAACTTGCGCGGAGTCTTGGCGTGGGGTTTCAACGTCAGACCGTAAAGCTTTTGTGGAGCAGTCATATTTCGTCTCCGGCTTCGATAGCAGCCAATTCGGACGGCGGGGTCAGTCTTGCGCCTCGCTTCCGAAAATTACGCTTTCGGATCCTTGCGGGGTGGGGAACTGTGCACGCCGTGCGTGGTGTGCCTCCAGGCTTCGTCGGCTCGTTGCTGGGCCGATTTCACGGTGTATGCAACCCGTTGCCTGTCTTTCGGAGCCGGCGCAAAGGCCGAAGTGAGACCAGAAAGTGTCCGCCGGACGGTCTTGGTGACCATGGCGCGCTCCGCGTTCGTGTCGGGATAAGTAGTCTAGGCCTTTACGTGCAGATCGCGGTACTGTGTGTTTGAACAGTATTTTGACGGATCCGCTCTCTCCGCGAGACAGCGCATCGAGCGAAAGCGTGGCGTATTACCCAAACGGACGATGCTACCGACGACTCTGGAGGAGTTCGCGCCCCGCGTAGACGGCTAAAAAGAGACCAATGAGCACGGCCGCGACAGCCCACGATTGATCTTGTCGCGCATGGGACACCGGCAATGTCGCATAAAGCCAGAGGCCAATGCCGATCGCCGTCATGAAGATTCCAAAGATAAGCCCCCACACGGGGCCCGACGTATCAGAGCTTGCTAATCTGTGAGACATTTTCATTGTGATACTCCCCGATCCTGCACCGACGTTTTCTGGCCGCCGCGTTCTGAGATTTCCACACTCGCGCGGTTGAGCGGCATCGTAGGCGGTCAAAATCAGCCTTTCAACAGGCCAAATTGTTTTTCTTTTGGGGGAGATGCTGGGCTAACGAAATGCCTGCCGGATTCCCAGCGCAATCATGAGCCCTCCACATGTGAGATCGATCCATGCCTTCGCGCGACGATACGCCGTCGCAATCGCCGCATTCGATAGAACGAGCGCGACTGCTCCGTACCAGCACGTCGCTGATGCACCGACAGTGGCAAGCATCGCGACAAATGTTGGCATGGAAACGTGGGTGGGCACCGCTGAGGAAAAAACCGCCGCATAAAACGCAATGGACTTCGGGTTCGCGATATTTGTCGCGATACCTTGTAGGAACGCCGCACGAAACAGCGGCGCCTTCATTGGGTAACGTGCTCCTGAGGGGGTTGCCCGTGCCGACACAATGAGCCGCAGTCCGAACCAGATCAGATAGGCCGCGCCAGCAAGCCTCACGCCGACAGCGAGCCACGGGAAAATAGCGAACACCATTCCGATACCAAGGATGGCGCAAGTCGCCCAGAACAGATTCACCGTCACGATTCCGGCGACAAGCGCGAGCGCATCGGAGCGCGTGCCGGCCACCGCCTTGTGAGTGATTGCGACGAAGTTCGGCCCGGGTATGACGACAGCAGCCGCATACACAGAAAAGACTGTCGCAATAGCAGACCAATCAACCATCTGTAGCCTCAGTGAATTGTGGTTGTACAAAACGTGGAGTTGCTTCATCCGCCAGTATTCTGAAGCAATTCACAACTGACCGCTGTTGGCCGGACTGAGCGAACGCCGCATTCACAACACAGCAGATTGCACAGGCTCAATCCCTGTGCCACCCGCCAGATTCCTCCGAGGCCTTTAGAAACGCATCCGGCGTCAACCGTCGACGGTTTAGCTCGTTGTGTCGAACGTCACTTGATGGCCTCGGTATCCGCCGCAGACGTGGGCAAGCGGGCCGCGCCCAAACGTGCCGAACCCTTGGCTTCAGACAGCAACCACGCACGAAAGGCCGCGACATCCGGCCTTTCCGCAGCAGCGCGTGGAAAGGCCAGCCAGTAGCTGTAGTCGTTCGGAAGCACGATCTCGAACGGTTGAACGAGGCGTCCGGAGGCGAGATCGTCGGCCGCCAGCGTAAGCCTCCCCAGCGCGACACCCTGACCATCCACCGCAGCCTGCAGCGCAAGGCTTGCGTCATTGAACGAGGCGCCCGCGCCCCAATCGATCCCAGCCACACCCGCGTGCTCGCACCAGCGCCGCCAGCCGCTCTTCGGCTCGTCATGCAGCAGTGCCACCCCGCGCAGATCGGACGGCGTCCGCAGCGTGGGCGGCCCAACTGCCACGCTCGGACTGCAGACCGGGCTTAACGTTTCGTGCGCAATCAGATCCGCCTTGAGGCCGGGCCAACGGCCGAGGCCCGAGCGAATGGCGATATCGAAGCGATCAGTCGAAAAATCCCAGAGATCGGCCGAACTGGTGAGCTTGAGGTCCACCTCCGGATGCAGCACGCGGAACGCGTTGAGCCGTGGCACCAGCCAGCGCGAGGCAAACGACGGCAAAACCGTCACACGCAGCGGACCGTCCGCGCGTTCGCGCAGCCGCAGCGTGGCCGCCGACATGCGATCGAAGGCGTCGGTCAGGTCCGGCAGATAGGCGCTGCCCTTGCTGGTCAGCGTCAGGCTATGGCCGCGGCGCTCGAACAGCGCAAATCCGAGCCACCCTTCCAACTGGCGAATCTGATGGCTGATGGCGGCCTGCGTCACGCATAGCTCGTTGGCGGCGGCGGTAAAGCTCAGATTGCGCGCTGCAGCTTCAAAGGCGTGCAGCGCACCGAGCGAGGGGAGACGACGCATTCGGTCAATTAGCTGGGTTTATCGAGAGAATGACAATAACTCGTTTGGCCGCCGCGGAAAAGTCACTTCTAATCGGACCTCTGAAACCGTAGGGGCGTTTGTTTGCGCCGCTTCTTCTTCAATGCGAGGTGACCGATGCTGGGCTGGGATATCTGGGTCTTGTTTTTTGGCTACGCGGTTCCGATGGTGATTAGCCCCGGACCCGGCAATACCCTTCTGGCGAGTTCCGGAGGGCGCTTCGGTGTGCGTGGGTCGCTGTGGTTTTGGGCCGGCTTCGAGGACGGCAATCTGGTGCTATGCCTGCTTTATGGTTTGGGCCTCGGTCGCGGCTTGCAGAGTCATCCGGGGGTGCATGAGGCGCTCAAATGGGCCGGCACCGCTTACCTGCTCTACCTCGCGTGGAGTTTCTTGCGCTCGTCCGCCAAGCCGGCGGCCTCGGGTGAGCGGGTCATGAAGCAACTCACCTTCGTCGATGGGTTTGTCGCGGTGCTGCTGAACCCGAAAATCCATTCGATGATTCTGGTGATGTTCTCGCAGTTTCTCGATCCCGCGAAGCCGATCGCCATGCAGGTGCTCCAGTTGACGGGCGGATTTCTGCTGGTGGGTCTTGCCTGCCACTTTCCGTGGATCTACGGCGGGAAGGTTATCCTGGGGCGGTTTACCTCGGAGCGCGCGGTGCGCATTCAGGGCTGGGTGTTTGGCGCCTGCATGCTGCTGGTGGCCGCGTATGTCGTCTTCGCCTGAGTTTGATGAGGAGAGCGTGCCGCGCGTTGTGCCGTGCATGTAACATGAACAATGGGCTATGCGCTTTCCTTTTGCGCGCAGCCTTGCCCTCTCCCACGTTGAGGCGTTCATGGCCCGGGTCTACGAGCTTGTGCTGGATATCCCAACGCCCGCCGCGCAGGCGTGGCTGCTGCAACGTGAGCGGAGCCGCCGCGCTCATTCCGCGGAGAGGCTCGACGGGGCGCTCATGAAGGGGCTTACCACCCTGCCCGGAACGGTGCGCACGCAATGTGCCGGCTCGCCTGGCGCCGGGTACTCGGACACACGTGTTCAGCTGACAAGCGGCGTTTCGGGTTGCGACGAGACGCTGGCCGCTGCCGGCTTGCAGATCATGCTGGACACCTCGGCGAGCGGGTGCCGCGTCGTGGTTTGCCAGCAGGTGCGTTATTCACCGGGTGTCGCTGCGCACGAGCTTCTCTTTGAAGCGCCGCTTGAAGCCGACGCACCGGTTGGCGCGGCCCTTGCCGCCGCACCTGAAAACGTCCGCAGCATGCTGGGCGAAGCGAGCGAGCTCGCGCCGCTCACGAAGCTTGCCTGTCGGCGCGATCACTGGCACAGCCGGGTGGCGAACGGGATCGTTGTGGATATCGCGTTCGAGCGCCCGATCGCCGCACCGCCCAGCGAGGCGTTACTGCATCGCGAACTGCGCCTGACCACACTGTGCGTGGATGATGCCGCTGGCGAGTCGCTGAGCGCGCTGTTCGCCGTCGCGTACGAACTGGTTGCGGCGCTACCGGCTTTTCCGGCGCTGCATTCGGCGCTCACCGGCTCGCACGACGGTACAAGCGATACCGTGCATGATCCCGCTACACCAGCCCACGCCACGTCAATCGATCTAACCGGCCTCGCCACGCCGCATGCGGCGTTGATCGCTATCGGCGAAAGCCTTGCGGAACACTGGTTCGGCAACGATGCCGGCGTTCGCGATGCGGTCAGCACCGAGTTTGTTCATCAGATGCGCGTCGCGCAGCGGCGTCTGAGGACGGCGCTGCGGATCTTCCCGCATTGGGCCGACGAAACGTGGAAAACGCGCATTGCGCCCGACCTCAAGTGGCTGGGAACGGTCCTCGGCGAGGCGCGCGACTGGGATGTATTCGTCGATACGACGCTACCGGGCCTCGCCGCCGCGGATCTCGACAGCGCCGCCTGGAACACGACTCGCGCGCACGCCGATGCGCAGCGTCTCGAAGCCCGCGAACGCGCCTGCAGCGCCATGGGCTCGGCGCGTTACGCGCGGCTTGCGCTTGCGTGGCTCGAATGGCTGAGCGGCTTGCCATTGAGCGAGCCACCCGCCAAGGCAGCGGGGCATTCGCTGCGCGCGTACGCCCGCAAGCGTGTGAACAAGTACTACAAGCGGCTGGCCGGCGCACCGAAACTCACGACACTCGACGACACCGCCCGCCACAAAGAACGGATCCAGGCAAAGTACTTGCGCTATACGCTGGAGTTCTTCGAATCGATCGCCTCGCGCAAGACCCGTAGCGAGAGCGTGAAGACCGTTTCGCGCATGCAGAGCGTCCTTGGCGAAGGTAACGACGCGGCAGTCGCATTGCGCCACCTTGAGCTGATCGACGCGCCTGCTTATCAGTCTGGTTTCGCTCGTGGGTGGTGCGAGGCGTCGCAACGATACACCGCGCAGGAAGGCGAGCGCCTGCTGCGCAGATTGCGCAAGCCCAAAATTTCAGGCGGCGCAGGCGGCTGATGAGAGGCGATCTGCCTTGTGTACGCTATACGCTGTCCGCGTCCACCTGAATGGGCGCTGCGAGTGTATTTTGCGTTTGAGAGAGTGGCGCCGCGCTCGGCGTGTCGTAGTGGCCCGCCTTCCACTTTGCGCGGATGAACGGGCGTTCGTGGCCGGACACTTTGAGGGCGATATGGGTGACCCAGCGCTGCGTCGGCAGATGAACGCCGTGCAAGCCAACCGTCAGCATCATCAGGCTGACTGCGACGGGCACTGCCGACAGCTTGCCCGGCTCGGCATCCCACGACCAGCGGACGAACATCAGCGCGGTCACCGCGCCGACGATGCATCCGGTAATGGCTTCAGACGGCGAGTGCGCATCGAGCACCACCCGCGACAAGCCGACCGCGATCCCGGCGGCGAGCCCCAGCACCACGCCGACAAGCCGAAACGCCGGCCGTGCGGGCAGGAGCATCAGGAACAGGGCGACCGGATAAACGGCGGTGGAGAGCACCGCATGACCGCTCAGGCCGGTGAAATCCAGTTCGCGCACGCCGACGCCCCAGCCGAGAAAGGCCAGCTTGGTGAGGGTTACGACGCCAATGGCCGCTCCCAGCAACACCAG
>Ga0114930_10005324_pt1 | contig 10606 bp, 10 predicted proteins | sample AnhtaG_FD_87300 | JGI IMG/M metagenome (GOLD analysis project Ga0114930, IMG submission 87300) | Deep subsurface microbial communities from Anholt, Denmark to uncover new lineages of life (NeLLi) - Anholt_01485 metaG | ecosystem: Environmental > Aquatic > Marine > Oceanic > Sediment | place... | reverse complement strand
GAAGAGAACAATGAAAGCGAAGACAATGGCAAAGATTCGAGGATGTTCAAGTATAACATCAGCATGTTTCTCTCTTTTGAAGAAACCCAAAACTACCAAATCAACATAAAACCTCATGCCCAATAAGATGAGGGAGACTACGATTATGTTATTCATGAAAATCATTATAAAAACCAAAGGTTGATTCTGAAATAAGACACTCAATGAATTGAGAAAGGTAGTATTTGCGATGTAGGAGAACAATAAGAGAGTTAGAAAAGCTAGACCTAATAAAACCGTGCGATATTTTTCATCAAGCATATATCTCTCCTCTTGCCGAATCTTTGATAAATTCTTTGCTCCCCGAGGAACTAATCAAACTAATTTACCGATATAACTCCTGAAAAAAGGGTTATACGGGAAAATTCTGGAGATCTCCAGTTTAGTGGAAAACAAGACTATTTCCCCACAGTTTCGTCCAATGGGGTTATTAGCAGCATTATTCGGACTGGAAAAAAAGGAAAGGACTGATTTAGTTATTTCTTCGATTGGATCATGACAGCGCTAAACACTAGAGCCACGATGAAGAGTAAAACTGAAGCAACAAAGGGTCCCCCAATTCCGGCAACATAGGATTCTCCAACCCAGAATAGCGAAATAGAAATAATTAGCACAAAAATCCAGACGAAAGTAATTATCAAGTTCTTGCTTTCCATTGAAATTCACCTTCTGTTTCAGAAAATTCTTGGTTATTATACCTTATGTACGCGTGTACAATTCTCCTTTAATTATCACTGTTCACGCCCTTTTGCGCTCGCATTCCACCTATAGGTTAAGGTGAGACAAATCACCGTAAGCTTAGCTTAGCAGTTGCGAAAAGAATTATGATATAGTAGAAAGATAACTTCCTTAGCGCGCGTCTTCAATTACTGTTATAAACTACTAAACGGCTATGCGCGCGCATGTGCATGCATGAGCATATTGAAAGCTTACGCAGGATATGTAGATAGAACCCGTATCACCTGCTGATTTTTATGAGTAGTTCCTTGACGTGTAATGTGTTGGCTACGTTCTTGGGTTGTAGCCAACCGCGACGTGCAACTGAAACTCCTAAGGGAAGATATTTCAATTGGCCAAGAGTGTGAGCATCGGTGCCAATAGACATGGAAATGCCTTGTTCCATTGCGGCTTCACTGTTGACGTCGTTGAGGTCGAGGCGGTTGGGAAAGGCGTTTATCTCCATCATGACTCGTTGATCCGCAGCAACGCTCAACACTTTCTTCAAGTCAAGAGGATAAGGGTGCCTTCTTTGGATGAGCCTGCCCGTAGGGTGACCTATCGTCGAGACATACTCGTTGTGAATAGCTGATATCATGCGTTCCGTCAACTTCTCCGCTCCGCTCTTGAATCCTGAATGAATGCTTGCGACGACAAAATCCAAGTCCTTCAAAACACTATTTTTGAGGTCAAGACATCCATCTGCCATTATGTCGACTTCAATTCCCTTCAGAAGCTTGAATCCTTCAAAGTTCTTATTCAATCTCTCAATCTCCCTCATCTGGTCCTTCAAGCGGTTTTCATCGAGGCCCCTAGCAATCCCAAGGCTTTTTGAGTGATCACAGATCGCTACGTACTCAAGTCCAAGCTGCTGAGCTCTTTCAGCGATCTCCTCAAGCTCAGCGTTCCCATCACTCCAACTTGAGTGGACATGCAAATCGCCTCTAACATTATTGTATTCGACAAGATCTGGCAGTGACCCTTCTATGGCGGCTTCTATCTCTCCTCGATCTTCCCTAAGTTCAGGCTCAACATATTCAAGGCCTAACGTTTGATATACCGATTCCTCGGTTTCCCCGGCTATCTTTTTGTTATCCTTTCGCCTGAAAGGCCGTACTCATTAAGTTTATAGCCAAGCTTCACAGCCAACGTCCTCAGTTTGATATTATGCTCTTTTGATCCTGTGAAGTACTGGAGTGCGGAACCATAGCTTTTAGGAGGAACGGCTCTAAGATCAATCTGGAGATTTGAGCCTATTATAATCGTACTTCGAGTGCTACCTTTCGATATCACTCGGGTTACTCTTGGCATAGAAACGAAGTGCTCCACTGCCTCCCCTTCTCTCTCTGAAGCAACCAAAATGTCTAGGTCGCCAACTGTCTCCTTCATCCTACGAGCTGATCCTGCAAAGTCAACTTGCAAGACTGCCCTGCAACTACTCATATACTCTTCAATCTCCCTCACTACTGGGAGAATCTGTCCGAGGAGAAACCGCTTCTGGAAACCTCTATGCTCTTCAATAGCTTGAAGAACATTCTTCTCCGATTTAGGTCCAAACCCTTTCAGTTTCCGGATTTCACCGGAACGCGCAGCCTTCTCAAGCTGATTAATCGAAGCCACGTTAAGTTCATGGAATAGTTTCATGATTGTTCTAGGTCCTATGCCCTCTAAAGCCATCAGCTCCCGAGCGCCTGAAGGGAGAGAATCACGCAGCTTCTCAAGATGGCTGCGACCTCCTGTTTCGAGGTATTCCTCAATTACAAAAGCTATGTTTTTTCCTACACTTGGAATTTCCCGAAGTTTTCCCTGTTCGTAAACGCTTCTGATGTCGTCAGTGAGCGACTCAATACGTTGAGCTGCTACTACGTAGGCTCGGCTTCGAAAACTCTCTCCTTTGATGGCGTAGAGCTCCCCAATCTCATAGAGGATGCGTGCGACCTCAATGTTGACGTTCATGCATCAATAAGAATGGATTCCAACTCATAAACTGAGCTTCTTATGCAGAGATGGAAGATAGAGTGGGGCTGGAAGGTTCAGCGAGCGCAACAGCACATCTCTCAACGTTCGCTTCTTGAATGTGTCAGTGATCTAAGTGTCAAGGTGGAATAATCCTGAAAGAAGATTAGGATCGCTGGAAGTCATATGGCATAAATAGCGCTGCAGTTGACTATCACTACAGTTTTGGAATCATGGAGTGAAGTTGGATGATCGGAATTCTGTACAGCGATGAATTGAGAAATTATGATTTCGGACCAGGGCACCCCTTCAGAGGAGACAGATATGAGCGATTCATGACTTACTTCAAAGAAACCCTGAAAAAGAGCGGAGAGTTCGAAGTCGTAATGAATGATGAACCTGCGAGCGACGCAGATCTATCTCTTGCACATGAGAAAGAGTACATTCAAACAATGCAGAAAGCATCAATTGGCACACCAATTCCGGATATGTGGCGGTTCATGAGCGGAGACAATGTGAACCCCAGAACAAGAAATCTTCCACTTGGCATCGAACATGCAGCAAGAGTGGTAGCTAAAAATTCTATGCTAGCCTATGATCTTGTTCAGGAAGGACGATACGAAAAAGCCATATCCTTAGGTGGTGGTCTACACCATGCTAAACCAAGGTATGGAGAAGGATTCTGCGTATATAACGACGTTGTAATCGCTGCAAGACATCTAATCGAAAGGCACGGTCTAAGAAGAATACTAATATTGGACACAGACGCTCATGCAGGAAACGGAACTTGCGAAGCCTTCTACTCCGATCCCAAAGTGCTTTTCATAGATCTACACCAGAAATTCATCTACCCTGGAACAGGTTATGAAGATGACATCGGAGAAGGTGACGGTAAAGGTTTCACTGTGAACGTGCCTTTACCGGCGTTCACTGGTGATGATGCTTACAGGCTTGTGTTCGACGAAATTGTTTTTCCCCTAGCTCAAGAATTCAATCCTCAAATCATTATAAGGAATGGAGGGTCTGATCCTCATCCTAGCGACGAAATAACACAGTTAGAGTTGACGCTTGAAGGGTTCAAGTACGTAGGCGCGAGTGTAAGGGAGATCGCTGAGATCTGTGATGGGAAAGAAGTTGATCTGATATGTTCAGGTTATAAGCCAGAAGTTCTATCAAGAGCCTGGACCGCGTTGATTTCAGGTCTGGCAGATGTTGAAGTTAAGATAGAAGAGCCACTTCCTTTGAAGACTCGAAAGAACCAAATGTTGGAAGAAGTCGAAGGAATAATTAAAAGAGTAAAGGAAAACCTACATCCTTATTGGCAAAGCTTCAACGTCTAATGCATGCATGCACAAAGGGGAAAGATTGTTAGAACTGAGCTCAACTTACGGATTAGCTTCTAAAATGAAGGTATGGCCCTTCAATTTACTGGTATTCACAGAATTGATAGGGTCTATTTTGCTGCCGATAGTTATTCTTGCTTTGCAATATTACTTGCTACTCTGGTAGATCATTAATGGAAAGGGATCACAAATGAGAAAATATGATGTAATAGTTGTAGGATCCGGCCCATCAGGTGCTACAGCAGCTTATTGGTGCGCCAAAAATGGTTTTTCAACATTTATAGTTGACGAAAACAGATTTCCCCGCGATAAACCATGTGGGGGAATGGTTTCGTCAAGAGCGCTGAACCACTTAAATTTCAAAGTTGATGAGATCGTAAAGCAAGTCTACTATAAGGCAAGAATATACAGACCGCATGGTGAATTTTTTACTCTCAAGTCTAATTCACCTTTAGCTATTGGAGTTTTTCGATCTGATTTTGACTTATTGCTAAATCAAAAGGCTATTTCAGAGGGGGCCATATTCGGAGAAGAGAATAAAGTGGAAAGAGTGCTTGTCTCTCCTTCTGGAGTGCATATTCGATGTAGGAAGGGACTTGAGGCAATCGGAGAGGTTTTAGTGGCAGCTGATGGAGTCAATAGTATTATCGCAAGACAAGTGAATCTAAGGGAAAAATGGAATTCTAATGAGGTTGGCTTAGCTTCTGTGGGGGAGTCAAAAATCGAGAATAAAGCTCTAGAAGGAATAATATATGATTCTTTAGAGTTTTATTTTGGTATTGCATTGAGTGGGTATGGTTGGATTTTTCCAAAGGGTAAATCCCTCTGTGTAGGTGCGGGGATACTTTTGAAGGAACTACGCTCCTCTGACAATCTAATTCCCAATTTCATTCGGAAAGTTAGGAAAATACGTACACTTAAGATAGCTAATCCTAAATTTCATCTAGTGCCAATTGGGGGAATCAACAGAAGAATCTCTATAGGTAGAACACTTCTCGTTGGAGATGCTGCAGGTTTCGTTGACCCACTATTCGGTGAAGGAATCTACTATGCTATTGCCAGCGGTAGAATAGCCGCACTCTCGATAAAGAAAGCATTAGAACAAGGAAGACCGAATAGTGCATCAACTATCTATGATAAACTCTGCAAAAGGATGTTGATTCCAGATCTGAAACTTGCCCATTCGTTTGCTGCAAAAGTACATTATCATCCCGATATGGTTCTTGGGTTTTTCTTGTCAGACGAAAAATTATGTCAAGATTTTGCAGAGGTTATCCAAGGGAAGAAAAATTACAGAGATTTTGTAAAAAGCATGTGGAAAAGAATTCCAATCTCAACAGGAAAGAGACTTGTTGGCAAATTCAAGGGCAACTAATAGTTATGAATCTATGTTTGCGTTGTTCGCGATGTCATCATTCCTGTTCATACATGATTTGGGCGTGTAAGTTTTCTCTTTTGATATTACTTTGATTATCTAGGATTAGGCTTTCCGCAAGCTGGACATCTATTCGTTTTGATAGCCATATATCCACAATTGCTACATACCCTTCCTCCGCAGTGCATGCATGCAACGGACTGATGTTTCTCACGGAAAGCCCTACTAAAAGCTGTTCATAGCGCGTTCATAGAAGATTCTTCCTTAATTCTTAAATACAATTATGTATCTCCCTAGTTTAGGGAGAGCAAATTATTCAGGGAGAGAGAACGTTTGAAGATGAGCTGTAGCATAGTTTTCCCCAGTTTAACGATCATTTTGCTTATTGCAGCCTTTGGAAACATCTCTAATGCTGCGGAAGCGATATTAGATAAAGGACCGAGAACAGAAGATCTCATCATCCGATTCTACGGAAACGTAGAAGCCGCATACGCAGCGTTGAAAGCCGGCGACACTGATATCGTGGGCTATGAGATCACACCAGATTTGTATGCAGACGCAGTAGAGGATCCAAACATCATCTTGACACCTGTCTCAGGTCAAGGCATGTACCAGCTAGACATCAACAACAACTGGACCATGCCAGCATACCCTGACACAAGGTCTCCCACAAGCTATCAAAGCTTCCGACAAGCCATAGCACTCCTAACCCCCAAAACCTATTTCATAGAAACATGTTGTGAAGGGTTCGCCTACAGAATCGACCAGCCCATCGCCTATCTACATAGAAACTGGAGAAACCAGTCCTACTGGTACGAAGACGGAACTTACCCATACGAATTTAACCCTGTATTAGCTGGGGCTGCATTTGACGCTGCAGGATTCGTTCAAGGTACAACTGCGAATCCGGACTACGATGCAGGCTCGCTAGGTTCCGCTGAGTATCTCAGAATTCACCCAGACGCAGCAACCACTATGGGTCTATTGGAAGTCTGTGTTAGGACAGACGACGCGCGAAGACTTGAAGCCGGCCGTGCATTCTGTGATCAACTCAGATTAGCAGGTATTCCAGTCAACCAAATTGAAGGCTCCGCTGCTGTACACTATCCAAAAGTCATGGACAACTTCGACTATCACGTCTATACAGGTGGATGTAGTACTGGAAGGTTCCCTGCATTATCTGTTTTCAGGTTATACCACCATGATAATTACTATCTTGGCGGAGCCAACTATGTTACTGGCGTTGACCAAAATGGCGACCCCAACTACCCCGAGCTCAACGAACTTTTAGAGAATGCACGCTACCCAGATAACCACACCGAGGCTGTATCCGCCACAAAGAAAGCCCTAGGCTACTTCACCGAACAATGCATCACAATACCCCTGTGGAGTTCATTCAACTACTGGGCCTACAGAACCACTGTTTTAGGCGTGGTCAACCAGATAGGTGATGGGCTAGAAAATGACTATATGTTCATGAACGCCTATAAAGAAAATGGAGAGCCACTGCGATACGCCCTTAAAACTGGGCCCAACAAGTTGAACATTGTGTACTCACAATGGTTTTATGATTATCAAGTCTTGAACAGAATGAACCTCTACTCCGGATTAAATGTGCCTCCTTATGATCTTTCAGCCGATCAACCCGACTTCGTTAAAACGTGGACTGTTGACTCTTGGGAAGATGATGGGGCTTTGAAAACGTTGACTTCTAGGACGTTCAGAAATGACAGCTACTTCGCAGAGCTGGTGACTGGCAGTAAAAAGGCAAATGCTAACGCTAACCACTTCTTCTTCAGCGCCTGGTACATGTACCAAGTCAGTGGCAGCACGTGGAGTGACACGTATCAAGACTTGCATCACATCGACGTTGTTGGTTCACACAAGGTTGACATCTACTTCAACACAAGCGGTTTTTGGGATATCTATGGGGCTGCTGGTCCAATACTGCCCATGGATACGTGGTTGCAGCAGCCGAAACTCACCAACCAGACGAGCGAGGTTTTCGTTGAAGGCGTTAACGTCACAACGCCTAGCTACGTCAACCTGACTGAGGCGCCAGTGTGGTTTGAATCTGTCACAGCAAATGGTACAGCTTTAGCTATGTTCGTTGACTACAACATCGTTTTGGGCAAGCTTGAAATCTTCACGGATCTCCCACCAGGCACTACTTTGAATGTGACTTACTGGCATCCTGAAGATCCTCGAGGCTACACTCCTGGTAACTTGCCTTGGGAGATAAGTTTTGAAGGAGCTGGAATGTACTATGCAGTAGATTCTATGGGATGGGGCTTCATAGTTCTGAGGCGTAATCCTTACTATTGGATGGAGACGCCACTCCTTGGCGAGGTTGACTTTCACAGGAAGCCTGGTGGGTGTCATAAGATCGATATTTTTGATGTGGTGCGTGTTGCTGAAGCTTATAGTACTCAGGGGATTAGCGTACCTGATGATGATTGGTTTGCGGGAGCAGATTTGACGTCTCCGGGTGGAAGGATAGACATCTTCGATGTTGTAACTGTAACAAGCAAATATGGCACAGAATGGGACTGCAATCCCTAGAACAATGCTGCGTGCACAAGCATACATCTTCTATACGATAGGACTAGGAGTGATGCTGGCATGAATAGTGGTGGAATGATTAATGATGAAAACTCTGGAACTAGAATTCCCTTCTGTTGAATGATTATAAGTGAAGTGTAAATATGCGCGCTGATTTATCTGAAGATTATTAATCAACCCTTGTATCTTTTCAACCATGTCTGGCGTTGTCAAAATTCTAAATCGAATCTCGTTATTCGCTTGATGGAGAAAGTGGTAAGCTTAAATATTGAATTCCGAACGCAAGCGTTGAACTAAGGGTCTCATCAAAGTCAATGCATGCATGCGTTAAATTGGCTGCCACTTCCATTGCTCTCCCTTCTGGATGACATGGCCCAGACCTGGGAAGGGGAAGTGAAAGGCAAGCACTAAGGCTTTCTCAGCCGCGGCTCTGTTGAGAAGCCGACGCCTGGTGATCGTGACTTGCCGGGGAGCAAAGTCGACGGCTGCATACCATTCCGGCTGCTCCACATGGATGGGATGGAGCACCGCATCGGAGATGTACAGCAGTTGCTCGCCATCCGAGGCAATGACAACCGCCATGTGGCCAGGGGTATGGCCGGGCGCCGCGACGACCCGAATGCCTGGCACGATCTCCGTTTCATGGTCAACAAGGTCGAGCTGGCCTTGGATCGGCGGGAGGTTCTTGCGTGCGGTCGTGAGGAGGAGTTCTTTGAGGTGTTCCTCAACCTTCAGTTCCGCCAAGTCAGAGATCCAGAAATCCCATTCTTCTTTCCATATGACGAAGCGGGCGTTTGGGAAGGCTGGCTTACCCTCGCTAACGACGTTCCCACCTATATGGTCTGGATGGCCGTGGGTGAGGATGACCATGTCAATGTCCCCCGGGGCAATCCCCCAGCCTGTAGGTTCTGGAGAAGTTTTCCTGTGTTTGGGCCAAGACCACCCGCACCCGTGTCCACCAGTACCTGATGCTTACCCGTGTTGACCACCAGACAGATGTACGGACTTATCCACTCTACCCATTGTTCAGGTTGGAGGTTGTGTTCGCGAAGCGTTTGCTCAAGGCGTTCTTTTGGTGCATTTGCGAAGAGAAAGGTAGCCGGGGGTGGGAATGTGGGGGGTGCGTATGTGTGGGTGCCGTCGCTAACCGCCATGCATTCAAAAGTCCCTACTTTGAACCGGTAACTTTCAGTGCTCATAGTTCTTCAGTAGGTTTATCATTAATCTAAGTTTAAAAAATCTGTGCGCGCACTAGCGCATGCATGCATTTATTCAGAAACCGTAGGCTCAGCCGTAATAAAGGAAGATTCCAACATAATTGGAGCTTTCAAAGCCATGAGAAGACTAGACTTAGAGGACTACCGCACAGGCTTCAATTATCTAAGACGTTATGCAGCGGATATTATTAGTAAGGAAGAGCATCCACTGAGATAACCACCCTCACCCATAGTGTTTTTTAAATTGGAACCCCATATCAAAAATCCAATATGCTCTGGCGAACTCACATCCGCATAGCCAATGAAGTTTTATACAAGCTAGAAATCTCCAAGTCTAACCCTGAAGCTGCCAGCCTGAGAGAGGGAATTATCGCACCGGATAAATGGAAAGATTTCCCCCACCATCACAATAAAGAGAAAGAGATAGAAAAACATGTAATGAACGCCAGAAATGCATGCATGCATTCGTCAAAAAATAACCTCACAGTGGGTGTTTTGCTGGTTTGCAGCTATTTAAACTTTAACCCCACACACCCACATTTTGCGAACTGAGGGCTGACTTGCTCGAATGAAAGTGCAGTATCAAGGCGCGCGCAGTTTATAAGCAACTCTAAGGTAAGTATTCCAGAATTAGTGTTCTGACGAAACTAGTTCTTTCAGCATGTTGGAGGTGTAGTCTAGATGTCGTATGGAAGTAGAGAACCAAGAGAAATGCATAAGGCAGTTTGTGCGGAATGTAAACAAGAATGTGAAGTTCCTTTCAAACCTGACGGAAGCAGACCCGTATACTGCCGAGAATGCTATGCAAAGAGAAGCCCCCCCCGAAGAAGTAGATATTAAACTCACAAGCTGACTTCTTATTCTTCGTTCACAATCCTTTTTCTTTTTATCTTTTCTTCTTTTTCGCGCACGGTCAAACGTCACTTTCGCGCGCGCGCAAATTATTGCTAAGGAATGACGCGCTTTTGAAACTAAGGGCATTACTATTCGGAGGCAACCGAGTACAGAAGGCCCACCAGTCCCAAGGCTACATGTCGCAGTTTTTCTTGGGAAACTGTCCATCTATTTAGTGTATCCAGCCTTTCATCCGTAGCCTCAGTAAAATCCTCAGTTTCCCGCGAGCTTCTGTGTTTTTCTTTGCGCTTGGAATCCCACTCGCTAGCATACTCCTTAGTTTGGTGAAACAACTCAACAATTTGTTTACTATACGCAGCTATCTTCCCAGCTACGGTGGGATTGTGTTTCTTTGCATAATCGGCAACCATGAAGAGACGTTCCAAGTTGGTCCAGTATGCTTCTGCGGTTCCGAACCAATTGTGAAGCGGATGAAAACAGTCTTTGTCCCCGTAAAGCATCTCTAGTTCTTCGAGAATCTTTGCGTCTATAGCCCTCATGGG
>Ga0114930_10005323_pt1 | contig 10610 bp, 11 predicted proteins | sample AnhtaG_FD_87300 | JGI IMG/M metagenome (GOLD analysis project Ga0114930, IMG submission 87300) | Deep subsurface microbial communities from Anholt, Denmark to uncover new lineages of life (NeLLi) - Anholt_01485 metaG | ecosystem: Environmental > Aquatic > Marine > Oceanic > Sediment | place... | reverse complement strand
CTGAAGATGATGTAAACGAACAAGGGCATATTTCGCCTGTATGTATCTGATACCTAAAAAGTTAGTTCACACTTGAAAGATGTCCTGCTCTAACGGGGTGAGGATCTCGTAGCCATCCTGAGTAACAACCACTGTGTTCTCAAGCCCCACTGAGCCCTCTCCAGGGAAAACGATCTTTGGCTCAACAGCAAATGTCATCCCTTCCTCAAGATTGTAGGATTGGCCCTTGGCCAAGAATGGAAATTCGTTGAGTTCCAGGCCGATGCCATGGCCAATGAAATGTGTCTGTAATCCAGGCGGTCCCAGGTAACTGTCGCTGTAACCCAGCTTCTCCGCCAGTCGAAGGGTCTTTAGGAAGATGGCCTCGCAATCCACCCCAGGCCGGGTCTCCTCCAAGACAGCATCTTGGATCTCCCGACATACTTTATAAGCGTCAATAAACTTCTCTCCCATCTCTCCGATGGAGAACATGCGGGTCTCATCCGCCTGATAGCCATGGTAGCACGTTCCAAAGTCCACCAGTATGGGCTCATGGGCTCTCATTACCTTGAGGCTTGCTCCCACCGGAAAGGCTGGCGAAAGCCCCAGCCCACCCATGGGAGAATCGGACTGGCTCACTATACCACCGCTGTAGCCACTCAGCACATGCCAGGTGTAAGCCTCGTAGTTGAAAGACCTTACCCTGAGAAGCCCCTCGTGGCCGTATATCTTGGCCGCAGCTTCCAGGAGACCACCGAACTCGATCTCTGTCATACCCTCCTTGAGAATCTCCCTGCCTTCTTGATAAACCTTCCTTCCTATTTCTCCCGCCACTCTCATGAGATCGATCTCGAAAGGGGATTTGATATTGCGTATTTCTCGTATGATCGGAGAGGCATCCATGAGCCTGGTGCCCGGAAATAGGTCCTTATACCTAAAATAATCCCCAACAGGGAGGATGTCCAGCTCCAGTCCCATGGTCTTGGGAAGCCTGCCATAGTGGTTGTTTATCAGTGAAGGGAGCTCACGCGTGGACTTTATCCTTATCACCTCCTCCAACGGCGATTCAACCCTGGCTCGTTCCACTTCCCTTCTGACCATGAGTAGAGGTTTTCCCTCTAAAGGCACAAAAAGGAGGCAATCCTGGGCGGTCCCAGAAAGATAGTAACAGTCCATCTTCTGAACTACCAGTAAGGCCTCAACCCCTTTGTTCTCCATGCAGCTTCTGAGCCTGGTCAGCCGGTCCTTTATCTCCTCCCATGGAGTATAGCGGAAACCCAGGGATTTGCTCAGCTCCTCTAACTTCAATTGCACCCAGCCTTCGTGATTCATCTTCTCTCCTTTCCTGGTTAGTCTAAATCCGGAAGCAGTATAACAAATTCTATTGAAGAGGCAAATCCAATCTCGGCCCTGAGGTTAGCACTGTCTATAAAGGTATTATTCCATGGCCAATATCTTACGTCATATTTCAGGGCTCGCTATCAAATCAAAGGGCTCTATTTTTTCGACGAGCCTGGCACATCTCTCTCCATAAAGAGCCAGTTGAAGTCACTTAAAGCACTCAGTACAGTCTCCGGCATTTTTTCATTGTAGTGCTTACAACAAAAAATCACAGATAAAGATAAAAATTTCATATTTTTTATATTGTAATCTATTCCAGTTTGGAATATTTTTAAAATGAATAATACATTTAATTATTATGAGTTTTAAATCATCACCTGAATATGCCCTTCTTGGTATTCTCATGACCGGTCCCAAACACGGCTATGAGATATACGGCTACTTTTCATCCAAGATGAAGCAATTCTGGCATCTAAGCATGAGCCAGGCTTATGCCTTATTAAAAAGGATGGAAAAAAATGGGATGTTGATATCAAAGGAGGAATGGCAGGTGAATAGGCCATCAAAAAAGATATTTTCTATTACCCAAGCTGGCAAAGAAAGATTCCTCGATTGGGTTCACTCCCCGGTCAAGCACGTGCGTGACTTGCGCATAGAATTCATGGCCAAGCTCTTTTTTATTAAAGAGCTTAAGTTAAAGGGAACCCTTGACATTATCGACAAACAGATAGAGGTCTTGCAGGAAAAACTCCATTTGATTAAGAGTTCAAAAGAAAAGATTACAGACGAGTTTCAAACAGCCCTCTTTTCTTTCAAAATTGCCCAGACGACCTCTGCCCTTGATTGGCTAAAGGAATGTAAAAACTATTTTTCTTGTAAATATTGAGCCACTAAGTCACAAAGACACAAAGGATATTAAATGGTCAATAAAAAATTCTAAATTATATAATCTTAGTGACTTCGTGTCTTGGTGGCTGAATGGTACCTTTTTCTTAAGATGGAAGTGGAAAAAAGATGTCTATAGAAAATATTATTGTGCTTATTAAGGGTGGAGGCGAAATGGCCAGTGGCGTTGCCTACAGGTTGTACAAATCAAATTTTAAGAAAATTTGCATGACAGAAGTATCTCAACCCCAGGCAGTTAGAAGAGAGGTCTCTTTTTGTGAGGCAATCTATGACGAGGAAAAGACTGTGGAAGGAGTGACAGCCAGGTTGATTGAATCTCATGAACTGATTCAGGGGGTATGGGATCGGGGCCAGATACCCATCATTGTTGATCCCCAAGCCAGGGTGTTAAACTTTTTAAGCCCTGACGTTGTTGTGGATGCAATATTGGCCAAAAAAAATCTCGGGACAAAGATAACCGATGCCCCCCTGGTTATCGGTTTGGGGCCCGGTTTTTATGCGGGCAGAGATGTGCATCTGGTTGTTGAGACCAATCGCGGTCATAATCTGGGTAGGGTTATATCTGAAGGAGAGGCTGAAAAAAATACCGGCATCCCCGGCGTGATCGCCGGCTACGGAGCCGAAAGGGTTCTCAGGGCTCCCAGAGATGGAAGTCTATTAACCTTAAAGGGGATCGGAGATTTTGTTGAGGCAGGGGAGGCAGTTGCTTTAGTTGAGGATTTGCCCATTAAAGCCCAAATCAGAGGTGTTATCAAGGGACTTTTGAGGAGTGGTTCCGAGGTATGGAAGGGGATGAAAACAGGAGATATAGATCCAAGAGGGATCAAGGAATGCTGCTATACCATCTCCGATAAGGCGAGGGCTATCGGTGGTGGGGTATTGGAAGGGATATTATCTCATTTCAACCAGTAATGTTCTTAGAATAGTATCTGCTTAATATCCTGTGGATAAAACCCTTACGGGTAAAATCCAGCTTAGGAATTTAGGCGTAAGCCTTTTATGCTGCCCCAGCATATTGAGTAATTGCTTAGAATATTAAGAGGGAAGATTTGACGTACAATAAAACCATCAATAGTCTTAAAGACGCCTTTGAGATCAGGCCAAAGGAGATAATCAGCCTGGTGGGTGCAGGAGGTAAAACAACCCTCATGTTTGCTCTCTCTCATGAATTGGCTACCTATGAAAAGGTTGTTATTACTACAACAACCACCAAGATATTCACTCCATCCTCATCCGATACCCCCTATCTCCTTATCTCACGAGAACAGAAAGAGATATTTGATTTCATCCTTAAAAATGGCAATAAACTCCGTCAACTTACTCTCGCCTCTGAGAAATTAGCTAACTCTGGTAAACTAAAGGGAATCACTCCAGAATTGGTCTCACAATTGATTAAGCTTGATCCAACAATCTACATAATTGTAGAGGCAGATGGTGCAGCTTGCAGACCTCTAAAGGCACCAAATCCTTCTTTTGAACCGGTAATTCCACAAGATACCTCTTTGGTAATACCCGTCATTGGCATCGATGCATTAGGTTGTGAACTAAAAGAGCAATATGTGTTCAGGTCAGAAATTGCGGCAAAATTGACAGGACTCTCACCGGGTGAGGCTGTTTCAGCAGAGGCCATAGTTACCCTGATTCTTCACCCTTCCGGCATAATTAGGGGAAGCCCGAATCAGGCAAGAATTATCCCCTTTATTAACAAGATCGATTTACTTGCTGACCTGTCAAAAGCACGAGATTTAGCCTCCAAGATCCTAGAGGCAGAGCATCCCCGGATCGATCGAGTGGTTTTAGGCCAGGCCCAATTAAAACCCCCAGTAATAGAGGTTATGGGACCATTACCGGTTTGTTAAAATGGTAACATGTTTGAATCAAACACCCTGGAGGGTGGGGCTTTTCTCCAGTTCCGAGTCTCCCGGGCTGGTGTTTTTTAGCAACTTATCAGCGAGGGATTCTTGCCCCCTCCGCATTGCCCCGACATGTCGGGGCCTGCGGTTTCCCCCACTGATAAGCCGTAAAAATACGGCGCCCTCCCGACAGTCACTTTTGAAAAGCCCACCCTCCTGGGTCGTTATTAAATATAGTGAGACGTTAACAAACCAGTAATGCTCATGTTATCCTTTAGGGGTGTTGATATGCGAGATATCTTTGAAGAGATTGTAAGGATCAGGTCTGAAGGAGGAAGTGCCGCACTTGCTACAGTAATAAAGACAAAAGGCTCTACCCCCAGGGAAGAGGGATCAAAGATGTTAATAAGAAGCGATGGTACTGTCCTCGGCTCAATAGGTGGAGGAACCCTGGAGGCCCAGGTTTGTAAAGAAGCCATAGACGTAATAAGAGAGGCCAGATCAAAGGTTCTGCATTTTAATCTGACAGGAGAAAAAGTAGCAGAAGATGGGATGCTCTGTGGTGGGAATATGGATATCCTCGTTGAACCAATTTTAGCTCAACCTACTTTATATATTTTTGGAGCAGGCCACATCTCCTTTCCCATCTCCAAGATTGCCAAGATGGTGGGATTTAAGGTGGTTGTTATTGATGATAGGGCTGAGTTTGCTAACAAAAACAGATTTCCCGAGGCTGATGAGATATTCGCTGAAGATTTCTCAAAGATATTCTCAAAACTAAAGATCAACAGATCATCCTATATAGTTATAGTAACAAGGGGTCATAAATTTGACGAAAAGGTACTGGAATGGGCAGTCAAGACCGAGGCATGTTATTTAGGTATGATAGGCAGCAAAACAAAGAACGAGGCTGTATTTTCGAATTTACAATCTAAGGGGATATCTAAGGGGTTACTTGAAGATATCCATGCCCCTATTGGTCTGGACATTCATGCAGAAACACCTGAAGAGATAGCTGTGAGCATCATGGCCGAGATTATTAAGGTCAGAAGAGAACGGGAGCATACGGTAAAGACCTGGGAGGTTTAAAGGTTATAGAAACCTTAAAGGAGAATAAATGGAATCCATTCCTTGTATCCTTTTAGGAGCAGGGAGTTCTGAGCGATTTGGCTCTGAGAAGTTACTCACTCTTCTTCCATCTGGAGAGACGCTTTTAGAAAGAGCCCTTATGGTCCATCTGCACAGTCAGATTTCACCCCTTATAGTTGTAGTTTCTCCGAATCTTGGAAAAATCATAATGGAGGATACCGGGATACTTTCATTTTCCAGGATAAGAATTGGAAAAAGAATTGGCCCATGGTATGCCTTCTCATGCCGATGGGGAAGGGGGCGACTGGTTATTAATGAGAATTCCCGAGAAGGAATATCCTCCTCCATCCAAAAAGGGTTAACCTGTCTCAAAGATGAAGATAAACCTAACGGGCTCCTGATTTCTCTTTCAGATCTTCCTCTTCTCACGCCGGAAACAATAAATTTTTTTATAAAAAAATTCCTCGAGGAAAAAATAGGGCTTCTTCTTCCTTCTTTCAATGACACGACAGGGCATCCAGTAATTGTTGATATCAATCGATTCAAGAATGATATTGGTAAGCTCAGAGGAGATCTTGGCCTAAGGATTCTCATCAAGAAATACCCAAAGATGGTAAAAAAAATACCCTGGAAGGATGATTCCGTTACAGGGGATATTGATACTCCCAAGGATTTAGAAAGGCTCAATGGACTACTAACAACAAGCTACTGACATTATTTAATTCCTGGTTAAATGAGTTATGATTAAATTATCGATTGAGAAGGCAATTGGAAAACCCCTGGCCCATGACATCACCCGGATAGTTCCAGGAGAATCAAAAGGCCCTGCCTTTAAGAAGGGTTATATCCTGACTGAAAATGATCTATCTATATTAAGGGATATGGGCAAGAGCAATGTATATGTTTTTGATCCTGACAGAGGCTATATCCATGAAGATGATGCAGCTAAGGCGTTGGCCGAGGCCTTTCAAAGAAAATGGTTTACCCTTGAGGGGCCAAGTGAGGGAAGATTAAATTTAAAGGCCCAGATCCACGGTCTGCTCAAGATCAATATCAGCCTTTTACAATTTATAAATCAATCTGAAACAATCATCTGCTCTACCATTCATCAAAATACTGTCTGCTTTGAAGGCATGACCGTGGCGTCTACCAGGATTATACCAGTTGCCATAGAGGAATCCAGATTCTGGCCTATAGTGGAAAAAATCAGGGATAAAGGACCTCTTTTAAGGCTTCTTCAGTTTTCAAGAAAGAATATTGGGGTTGTGGTTACAGGCAAAGAGCTTTTCTCTGGCAGGGTTAAAGATTCTTCTTTAGATATCCTATCACCTAAGGTTCAATCCCTTGGTGGAAAGATCATATCCCACCAAATCTGTCCAGACAAAAAGGTGGCGATATCTCAGGCAATAAGGCAGATGGCAAAAGATAGTTGTGACATTATCATCATAACCGGTGGCCTTTCCATAGATGCAGATGATGTTACCCTTGATGGAATTATCTCTTCCGGTGCCAAATTGGTATCTTACGGATCCCCGATTCTTCCAGGGGCCATGTTTGCACTTGCCTACATGGGAGACATTGCGATTCTTGGCATACCTGCTTGCTTTTTCTATTTCAATGCCACGGTACTTGATATTTTTCTCCCAAGGGCCATGTCCGGAGATGTAATTGCCAGAGAGGATATTGTTAGTCTGGGACATGGCGGACTATGCCTGAATTGCACAGAATGCCGGTATCCAGTCTGCCCTTTCGGAAAGGGGATATAGAATCAAAGAAAGTTATAAGTGAACTAAATTTACAAGTGCCTAAAGTTAATATTTCGCTTCGCTCCAACTAACTACCACAGTCTACTGCTACAACGAAGCATGAAAAAATAGGTTCAAAGCTGCTCAAAGCTCAAAATAAGGCAGATATGAAACCTTTATGTTTTTCCTTTCAGCTTTCAGCACTGAGCTTTAAGCCTTTTTCATATTAACTGCACTTGTTTAAACTTTAGGCACTTATAACTTATAACTTTAGGCACTTTAGGTATATATTATGGGTATTCTTTTAAATGAGTTTATAAAAGAGATAAATAAGCTTATTTCCAAATATTCTCTTGAAAATGAAATGGTTTCGGTTTATGCAAGGCCTCTTTCACCTGTGGAGGCTATTGGCAGCCCCGCCCATGACGATTATCCTTTGCTTAAAGGGAAAGAGCGGATGATGCAGGCAATCTTTCAAAATGTTAAGGGCCAGGCGTATTCTGATCATGCCAGGAATTTTTCAGGGAGCCTCTCCCAGGTAATAAATCTTCCCATGGATTCCAATTTTCATAGGGCTCTTTTAATAGCTACGACCAATGCGGTTTTAAGAAAGATGGGGATAATCAAAAAGAGCTGTCATTGTAAAGATGATGATCCAGTGATGTGTGCTACTTATCTAATGGATACCCTCTTAACATTCGCACCCAAAAGGATAGGGATGATCGGACATCAACCGCGCCTACTTGAGGAAATATCCCGCAATTTTGAGGTCCGGATCTGTGATAGAGACCCTGAAAATATTGGTACTATTAAATCAGGGTTAATGGTTGAGGATTCTTCCGTATATGAAGATATTAAAAAATGGGCAGATCTGGTTCTTGCCACCGGAACAACACTGGTGAATGATACCATAGACAATCTTACAGGAGACGTGCCTATAATCTTTTACGGTATAACAATATGTGGGGCTGCTAAGCTTTTAAACCTAAAGCACTTCTGTCCTCTGGGAAGGTGAATGCTATTAGGCCTATAAATCATAAAGTGTTTCATCTTTAAAGGGAGCTTGAGATTTTGCTCTTATTACCTTTTTTCCTGGTAAAGCAAATGGGTTTTCTTCCAAAACATCTCCCATCTCTTCCTCGACTTTTTCAGGATCCTCCCCAGCCTCCATCCTCTCTATTGCTTCCTTCATTCCCTTCCCCATATTTAACCCGGTCATTTGAGAAAGCCTGCGCATTAAATTAGCAGCCTGTTTAGGGTCATCTTCATTAATATTGTTGGCCTCTTTTGCAAGCATACCAATAGCCTTTTCCATCCTTTGCTCATCAAAAGGGAGAGGTTCTTCTATGTTCCCCTCAGGGCCTTCCCTTAGAACAGAAAAACTCGATAGAAATCGTTTTAATTTTATCTCTCTGCATTTAGGACAGAACGGTTGTTTGCTTGTATTTATTGATTTTGAATAAAAATTAAAAACGGTATTACACCTTTCACAGTAGAATTCGTAGATAGGCATCTCTTCCCCTCAATTTCTTCTTTTTTCCGCATATTATCAGCAGGATATTGCCATGACAAGAAAAATAGGAGCTTTAATTTTATGAGAAGGGTCTTGCTATAAGGAAACAAATAAGTATAATAAGATATCTTACAAAAATATAAGTAAAAATTAGCTAAGGAGATAAGAAACTCTTTTAAGCTCAATTTTTGTTCCAGAAAATTAGTAATGTAACAATCTAAATAAAAGGCTTCGTAAAAAGTCGGTTTCAGTGAATGTGTCATTTCGACCCCTTCGCTTCTGTCATTCCGAGCGAAGCGAGGAATCTTAGTATTATGCTCAGGACGGGCTCCGGGAGAAATCTTGTTTTTTTAAACATGTTACATTGGTAAGATTTCTCGCTTTGCTCGAAATGACAAGGTATGTAGACTTTTTACGAGTTTATCAAATAAGGATTACAATTATGCAAAATGGGCCATTAGTAGGAATAGTTATGGGAAGCATCTCTGACAGGGATGTCATGGATGAATGTGTAAAGACCCTAAAAGAAATGGACATAAATTTCGAAATAACCGTATCTTCTGCACACAGGTCTCCAGATAAAACCAGGGACTACGCCATCAGTGCCTCTGATAGAGGAATAGAGGTCATTATTGCAGGCGCTGGCTGGGCAGCTCACCTTGCCGGGATACTGGCTTCTTATACCAAATTGCCAGTTATCGGGGTGCCAATTGACTCCTCTCCCCTCAAAGGAATAGATTCGCTCTTATCAACAGCTCAGATGCCTCCGGGTGTTCCTGTAGCTACTATGGCAATTGGTAAAGGTGGTGCCCGGAATGCCGCTGTATTTGCTGCCCAGATACTGGCCCTCAAATATAGTGACATTGCCATGAGATTGGAGGAGTACAAAGAGGGCCTGAAATTGAGGGCAAAAGAGGTCGAGAAAGATTGAGCTATTTATTAAAAATCAATTCGGATGAATCCTTAATAAAGGGCCTAAATGAAGCTGTTAAAATCATCTCAGAAGGTGGAATTATAGCCTTTCCCACAGAATCTTTTTATGGATTAGGTGTAGATGCCACCAACCCTAATGCTATTAAAATGCTCTATAAGATAAAAAAGAGAGATCATGATTTCCCTATTCTCATTTTGATCTCTTCCCTGAGAGAGCTTCCTAAATATGTTGTTTCCATTCCACCAGTTGCAAAAAAGATGGGAAAAAAATTCTGGCCTGGAGGGCTCACTATAATCTTTCAATCTTCCCCTATCTTGCCATCAGTGTTAACAGCGGGCAAAGGAAAGGTGGGTATAAGGATATCTGGTCATCCTTTGGCTAATGCCCTCACAAAGGCCCTAAACGTTCCAATTACAGGAACAAGTGCCAATATATCCGGAAGACCTCCTTGCATAAGAGCTGATCAGGTTGTAGAATATTTAGGTGATAATCTGGATCTAATATTGGATGGGGGAATAACAGAAGGAAAACATCCATCCACTATTCTTGATGTAACAAGTGATCCTCCTAAAATTCTCCGAGAGGGGATTATAAAGGCGGAAGAAATTGTTAAGTGTGGTATTTAAAAAAAGATAGTCAAGTCGTCGAGTCGTTAAGTTGTTAAACAATAAAAATCAAACCACTTAACGATTCAACCAATTGACTAATAATCACCTATTTAACGAACTCTGGATAAGTGAAAAATATAAAAATTATAATCATTACCGGTCTTTCAGGATCAGGAAAAAGCATAGCAATAGATGCCCTCGAAGATGCCGGTTTCTTCTGTATAGATAATCTGCCAGTGATCCTGCTGCCCAAGTTTTTAGAGCTCAGGACAGAGACTGGTTCAGAAATAACTAAGCTTGCTTTTGTGATGGATCTCAGGGAGAGAGATTTTCTTCAAAGATATCCCGATATATTTACCAAACTTAAGGGAGAAGGATATCTCTTTGAGATCCTTTTCCTTGAGGCCTCTACTGAAGCCCTTTTAAGGAGGTTCAGCCAGACTCGAAGAAAGCACCCCTTAAGTGAAAAAAAGAATCTTCTTGAAGGGGTTCAGACTGAGAGAGAGGAATTGAAAGGGCTAAGGGAGATTTCAGATCATATAATTGATACATCAAACTACAATGTTCATGAATTGAAGGAGATTATCCTAAATTGTGCTATAAAGGCAATTCCTGCAAAAAGGATGAAGATTTACATTTTAT
>Ga0114930_10005322_pt1 | contig 10613 bp, 5 predicted proteins | sample AnhtaG_FD_87300 | JGI IMG/M metagenome (GOLD analysis project Ga0114930, IMG submission 87300) | Deep subsurface microbial communities from Anholt, Denmark to uncover new lineages of life (NeLLi) - Anholt_01485 metaG | ecosystem: Environmental > Aquatic > Marine > Oceanic > Sediment | place... | reverse complement strand
TTTTCCACGCCACGGCAAGGGGGCACAGACGCGCGACCGTCCCATCCCTGCTGGCTTTAGCCAGGCTTCTCGATCCACCGGATTCATCCAGTCCTTGCCACCAAAACGTACCCACACGGGTGCCGCTACACCGCTACAGGGCTTCCGAATCTTTGCGAGGACTGTTTTCCCTGTATCGCCCCGTTGGCGCTCACAGAGTTTCCATCGCCCAAGCCCCGAAGGGGCGCCATACTATAGCCCTGGGCAACGCCCAGGGACCCGGAACAGCCCAATAATCCAAGCTCTGAAAGAGCGGAATAATCTCATGCCACGGAAACGCAACCACAACCGATTTTTTGTTGACAGCGAAGGATCCATGTCATAGGCTTACACAGTATCTTTCGATGGGACGCTCTTGCGTCTCCTCATTGTTGCCACGAGACTACCATGAGTTCGAGCAGGAAAGCACCTGTCTTCCGCGGAGGGGAGTGTGACGTGCAGGTAGGAAATAACCTGGAGTTCCGGTGCATCAAGGATGCCTGTGGTGAGCTGGTGAAGTTCTCCGTCTTCGATATCTCCAAAAACCACAGTATCCGATGCGCCGCTTGCGGGAAGGAATACACGCTCGGCGAAGAACTTACGGCGAAGCTCGATAAGTTCGAGAAGCTCTGCCGCGCCGTCAATGAGGCCGAAGATATCCTCAGCGACACCAACGTCGGCATTAACGTTTACTCCCACGAGGTCCGAATCCCTTTTCGCCTTCTTCTGACGCGGCTCAACACCCAGCTCAATCTCATCGTCGGTGGAAAGGACATCCAGATTCGATTCCGCGTCAGCCCCTCGAAGGACATGCCGCAGGCAGCGGAGAAGAAGCCCTGAGTCCCTCCGCAGCAGTCCTTGATGTATCGCCCCTCCAGGGAAGCCACGGCCTCGGGGCCGTGCGCCACATGGTCTTATCGCAAAAGGCGTCCCACGGTCTGGAGCTGATGTGAACAGATGGTACCCTCGAACCCCAACCCGGAACGCGTTCGGGCTTTCCTCGTCAACTTCGGTAAAAATCTCCTCTGCCTTCTCCTTCTGACTGCCGCGGTTTCCCTCCTTCTGCATCGCCTGTTTCTTCCCGGTTTCCCTGTGTACCGAGATAATCCCGCGCATCTAACAAAAGCGTATGCGTATGTCGAGAACCTCCGCCAGGGCGGCAGCGTCCTCGACGGGTGGTCCATGGACAACTGCGGAGGCTATCCTCTCCTCCTCTACTACCCGAAGACCGGGTTCTGGCTGATCGCCGCCTGCCACTCCGTTCTTTCCCTCTCCGTCGTCCTGGCCTACAAGCTCGTGATGGTTCTTTCCATTCTTCTCCCGCTGATCGGCCTGTTCTTCCTTTTGAAAAAGGACAGCAACCGGCTGGCGGCGTTGTTCTGCGCCATCCTTTTTCTCATCCACAATAATCTGATCCATTATGCGCTGAGCGGGATGTGGAGCAACACTCTCGCCACGGGCGTACTCTTTCTTTTTGGGACATCCCTGTTTGCCTTTGCCGATAACCCCACTCATAAGAAGGCGATCGCTGCGGGACTCCTTCTCGGGCTGTTGACCCTCACCCACCTCTACATCATGCTCGGCGGGCTAATCCTGTGGGCGACGGTGTTCATCGCCCTTCTGGTGTTCTCCGACAGACACCGGCGGCTTCGCTCCGCCTTCCTTCTGTTGGTCCCTGCCATCGGCTTTTTGACCTCCTATCTCTACACCTACCAGTTCGTCAAAACCTCCGGCTGGCTCGTGCCCGCCAAAGGTGAGCTTCCCCTTGTTTCCGCGGGCACGATCCTCGGAAACCTGCTCTGGAAAGGGGACTTCTTCTCTCACGGGCCGGGAGCAGCCGGCGCGGCCAACGTGCTGGGCAATGTCGCAATCGCCGTCGGAATTCTGTTCGCGATTCTCGGAGTAGCCTACACATTTGACTCCAGGAAGAAGGGAAAGGGGTTCCATGTTCGGGCGATCTCCATGCTTCTTTTCGTGGGACTTTCCTCGGCGATGGCTTCGGGGATCATCGTTCCCGGCGTGGGGTTGAAAGGAGAATGGCTGAGGAACTTCGGTTTCCTTCGCTCGACGAAAATCCATGGGTACCGATTCATGATCCTGGCCCGGGCTGGGATACTCTACTTCTCCGCGTACGGCCTCTCCCGTCTGATGAAGGATAGGGCGCTTCCCGCGATTGCAGGGTTGGGGAAGGTCTCGCTGGCGCGCAAATTCCCCTGGCCGGCTCTCGTTCCCCTATGCGGGAGCCTCTTTCTAACGGTGAACCTCCCCTTCTTTTTCTACCACAGAAGCCTCGAGGAAATCAGTCGCAATCCCTTCTTCCCGGCGAGGGATTCCGCTTTACTGAAAACCTCGTCAGCCCTTCCCACCGCGAGAGACTTGACAAACGTCTGCCGGTGGCTCCGGCAAAATGGGGGGGGTGGCGAGAATCGCCGGGTCTTCGTTCAGAACACCCTCGGCAACGCCCTTCTCAAATGGAGAGACGCCCTCCCCACCGGCGGCGATGCAAGCCCTTTCAGGGTGGTGACCACCGAGGATACGATAACGCACTTCACACACCTGCCCGCCATCAGCCCGGTGCTCAGCGGGATGCCGCAAATCGGCTCCTGGATCGGCGGAAACCTCTACCCCATCGAGAAAATCTCTCTCTCCGAGTCCGGGATGTTCTTGGGCTCGCACGTTGAAAGTCTGGACGACGCGGACCTCGTTCTCAAGAAGAGATACCTCCAGCGACTCAATATCGGCTACGTCGTCACCTGCGAGCCTCGTCTGCGGTTTCGGCTGATGAGCTCCCGGTACTTTGAGCACAAGGAGACCTTCGGGGCGTTCGACATTTTTCAACTGCCCGATCTTCTCTACATCGTACATAAGCCCGGCTGGGCTTATTTCAGCCTGCCTGATCGGTACATACGAGACAACAAGTTAGAGATCACGCGGTTCCACAATAGAGCCATTGACATTTCCTTCGAGAACTACGCCACGATGATCGATCTCCATGTAGCCGTGTGTCATCATCCTTTCTGGAAGGCTTCCGTGGATGGCAAACCGCTGCGAATCGAGAGCGATGACATCGGCTTGATGAAGATACCGCTGGAGATGAAAGACGAGAAGGGTAAGCTCAGAACCTTGCTCGAGAAACATACGCTTCGTCTTCGGTACGTTCCCGACCGTGGCGCCTCTGTGGCGATCAGCCTTGTCTCGCTTGTTCTGTGCATCGCTCTCCTTCTCCTCCCCGGGCACGAAAACACACGAACTCAACCGGAGCAGGAGGCGGTCGTCCCCGCCCCGCCCCTCGAGGAAAACCCCGATACCGGCGCCCCGTAACCCTGGCATTCTATCGCGAGGTCATTCATGTTCACATCGAAACGTTCTCGTCTCATCAGAGTCGTCCTTCTGTGCGTCTTTTCCCTGCCAGCATGCCTCCGGTGCGGAGGGCAGATGCCGGTCTCGCAGGTGAGGATCGGCGTCCTGAGCGATTCCTTTTCTCCCGACTACCCGGAGAGAGCCGAAGCGATCTTCCGCTCCCTGGCAAAAGCTGGACTGACCGCGAAGCCCGTGTCCGGGGCAGTTCTTTCCGATGAGGAAGCGTTTGCCAGCCAGAAGCTCGATTGCCTGGTTCTCCCCGACGCAAGGTTCTTCCCGGCGAGCGGCTGCGAGAATCTCCTGAACTTTCTCCGCTCCGGCGGAGACATGGTGGTCATCGGCGGGCCCATCTTCGACAAGCTCCTCTACCGCATGAACGGGCGCTGGCACACAAAAGAGGACATCCTCCGGTCCGTTCGCCCGGAGAACGTTGCCCTCGATCTGTCGAGAGTCGAGAGACAGAATTGGCACCGCTCGTCGAGCAATCCGGACGCCGAGAGCAGCCTGAGCATCAAGCGAGTCGTCCGCAACGAACCAGGTGCATGGGCAGAGGTCGTCATCAAGGATCTGCCCGGGTGGGATACGTATCGCATCGAGCTGCCGCAGAATGCCTTTCCCGAAAAGCACTCCCTTGTATGCTTCCAGGCTTGGGGCGACAAAAACACCCCCAGCATGGCTATGGAGATTGAGGAGAAGGACGGTTCCCGGTGGATCGCCGTCGTCCCCCTCAACGAGGAAACGCAGCCATACGCTCTTCCCGTCGAGGAATTCAAGTACTGGCGGGACAGCACCTCTCGCGGCCGCGGCGGGCCCGCGGACCGCCTGAAGCTTTCCAACGCCCGGTCCCTGACGATCGGGCTGGCTCGCAGCCACACCCTCCTCCCCGACGGGCCGCACTCCTTCCGCGTCTCGAGCATCGGGTCCGCCAGAACGCCTCTGCTGGAGGATGTGTCCATCCCGGTGCTGGAGACGCTGTATCCCTGGTACAAGAACTACGTGACAGGGGCGATTGACCGCATCGCGGCTGTTCACACAAGCTTCTCTCTGCCGAAGCCGCCAATTCTCCTGGGGAAAACGGAGTTCGTCTGCCCCATCTGGCGAAGCCGCGGCCTCGGTTTCCGCAATCCCCTCCCCTACCGCTGGATTCCGATCGTCAACGGCTACGACGCCGGGATGCGATTCCGCGGAACGGTCGCCTCCCTGCTGTTGAATTTCGAGGGCACGTACGCCAACTCGCACTGGCTGCACATCGGCTTGCGGCAGACACGATCGATCCATCACCTCGGCAACGTCCTCGGCCCCTTGCTGGCCGACGGCATACGAACAATGCACCGAAACATCTTTCTGCGAGCCGCTGGCGTCGCCCGCGCCGCCTATTTCGAAGGGGAACAGGTCACCCTCGGCTGCGCGCTCAACGCCCCCGGTCCCCCATCTCTTCGAGCAAGAATGCAGGTGCGGAAAACGGATAGCGCGAGACCGCCCATTCCCGAGCTGGATCACGTCGTTTCCCTCTCCGGAAAGTCCGAGGTGTCCCTGGAGTGGCGGGCGCCGAGCGGAGAGAGCGGAGCTCATCAAGCCGTCATCGAATTGCTCAATGAGCGAGGAAAGGTCGTGGACATCGTGACCCATGATTTCACGATCCTGCCGCGTGCTCCCGCGCCGCCCGAGGAGATTGTTCGGGTTGAAGGCAGCCATTTCGTCCTGAGGGGGAAGAGGTGGTATCCGCACGGAATGAACTACTGGCCGTCGAACTGGGGAGGACGGGAGCAGCAGGAATTCTGGCGGCATTGGCTTTCTCCGGGTCTGTACGATCCGGTGGTCGTGGAACGAGACCTCGCCCTCGCCAGAGAGCTGGGGATGAACTCCGTCAGCATCCAGTTGAACTCGCTGGAGCAGGTCCCCGCCGCCAACGATTTCCTGTTCCGATGCGGCAAGTCGGGCATCTACGTCAACCTGTTCCTTTCGGGAGCTCATCCGCTGCGTCCAAACTTCCGTTTCGTGACGGCTCTTCTCACAGAGGGACGGTTCGCCGGAAATCCCGCGATCTACGCGTATGACATCGCCTGGGAGCCTCACCTGGGCGGGGAAAACGAGCGAAAGAGATATGACCCGCAGTGGACGGAGTGGATCGAAGAGAGGTACGGTGGCATCGAGAACGCGGAGAAGGATTGGAGGTTCGAGTTCCGAAAAGAGAACGGCGGCATCACCACTCCAGCGCAGAATCAGATTCTCAATCCGGGTCCCTGGAACGTCATGGTTGCGGCGTACCGGCGGTTTCTCGACGACCTCATCAGCCGGGGGTATCGCAACGTGACCGGAAGAATTCGGGCGGTTGATCCCACCCACCTCATCGGCGTCCGCACCGGCTACGGAGGCACCGGCGAGATGGGGATTGATCCTCGGATGCCGTTCGACCTCATCAGCGGCGCCAAGCACCTCGACTTCGTCTCCCCGGAGGGATACGGGCTTTCTCCGGACTGGGAAAGGGCCAGGGCAGCTGGATTCACGACGCTGTACGGACGATATGCCGGCAATGGGAAGCCCGTGTTCTGGGCGGAATTCGGGCAGTCGGTGCACCCCGCGTACGACGCCGCGGCCTTTGCGCGACAGAGAAATATCTACGAGAGCATGTATCGCCTCGTCCTCGATTCGTTCGCTCAGGGTTCGGCGGGATGGTGGTTTCCGGGAGGCTACCGGCTGGGAGAGAACAGCGACTACGGGATCATCTCTCCCGACATGACCCCGCGACTGTCGGCGGAGGTTCTCGCGAAGTACTCGCCTGCGATCACCGGACAAGACCCCGTTCCTCCGGCAGGTGCACGGATCACCATTGATCGCGACCTCCATCCCCGCGGCTACTCCCAAATCCGCAAGAGGCACGAGGGCGAGTACCTCAGGCTGCGGCGGGAGGGCAAGGTCGTCGCCCTGCGAACGGCAGCCACGGGCACGACCTCCGCGGACGTCCCCGACATTGCCGTCGGCAACGTCCCCTTCACCGGACACAACCCGCACAAGTACCTCAACGCGGAGTTCAATTCGGTCAGGCTCATGCTCCGCGACGGCCGGAAGATCGAGGTGGAGAAGGGCGGGAGTGTCGCAGTGGAGAAGGGGGAGGCGGTTCGGCTGGAGGTCTCCGTGGGCAACAGTGGCGAGCCAACGTGGTTGGGGCCACGCGGGAGTCGGTTGTCCAGGGGAGATGTCTACCTTTCCTGCTCGATCAATGGGCGGGCTGTCAAACGCTTTCCGATTCTCGGAAGTGTCGGCCGCTACGAAGATTACGAATTCAAGGGGATCGTGATTCGCCCGGCGCCGCTCGCTCCCATGCGGGTCTCGCTGCGGCTGGAGGCCCATCAGAAAGCGAGCTTTGGCGAGCGGTTCACGTTTTCGCTGAGCCCGCGATGAGGGCGACCCCTGCGACACTCATGCGCCTGACGCGAGGGCTTCCCCACCGACACGCTTCGCGGCGTGCTCGCGGGCCAACGAGCTGCGTCCCATCGAATCACCATGTCTCGCCGAAGGAGATGACCCCTTCGCTGGCGGCGAATTTGCGGAGTCCTTCGAGGGCGATGCCCGACGTGGGATAGAGCTTCTTGCCGAAGGCGGTGGTTGACCACACGAGAAGGAACTTGAACCGGGGAAGGTGCTTTCGCATATCGCCCTCCAGGTTTTCCCAGAAGTCGGACCACTCTTTGTCGGTCTTTTCCGACACCTTCTCTCCGGGCTTGGGCCCCCTCGGGCCGATCTCGCCGAAGCCCATGGGCATGTCCCCGGGAATGACGGCCTGGAGAGCGCGGACACTTTTCATGATGGCTTCGACGTTGTGGATGTGGCCGCGGGTCCAGGCGACATCGAAGTAGTAATCTATCGCGGCGATATCAACATATTTGTCGCCGGGATAGAACTTGTCTACCTGCCAGCTATCGTCCGCGGTAGCGTTGGGCGAGTAGCACCACAGGACGTTGGTGCAGCCTTTTTGCTCGACGTACTCGACGGTCAACCGCCAGAGCTCTTTGAATTCTTTCGGCTTTCCGTTCCACCAGAACCAGTTTCCGTTTCCCTCGTGCCAGGGGCGGAGGATGACGGGGCCCCTCACCCGCTTCACCCGCTCGACGAGGTAGTCCAGTTTCTTCAGGAGGGCGTCGTGGTGCTTGCCGCCGGGAAGCACGTCCTCGACGTTGCCCTTGCGAAAGTCGTTCGTTTCGGGATGGCGCATGTGCCAGCGAAACATGGTGACGGTGCCCGGTTTCTTCGCCCACGCCTCGGCGGCTCCCGGAGGATCGTTTCCACGCCGTCCGCTGCCCCGCTTGAGAACGTCGGTGGCGTAGCCGGAGGCAAGCTCGTATTCGAGGACGACCATCTTCTTCCCGCACGCTTTTTCAAAGACGGGGAGGCTGCGGTCGTTGGTCGTGCTGTAGCCGAGAAGGATTCCCGGGGACGACCTTATCTTGTCGAGGAGATTCTGCGCCTCTGGCGCCAGCTTTCTCTCCACGACGGCACCGGACTTCTCGGCGGGGATCGCCGGTGGCAGGAGGAATGCCGTTGCGAGAAGGCTTGCTGCGAACAGGACGAAACACGGCTTTTGTTTGCGGGCCATTGGTCTGCACTCCTTTCTTCGTCGCTCAAGGACTCCCGGGAACTACCATCGGGAGGCCGCCGGGTAATGAGGTTTACAGTGCGATTCCAAAGTCATACGCTCTCTTCAATTCTTCCGGATTCTCGGCTATTTCTCCTCTCTCGTAGGCTTTGGCCAGGAGCGCGCCGCGAGATTCCATTCCCAGATAATCGAATGATTTGCGGACCATCTCGACCAGAGGTCCGCACGCCTCCGGTCCTTCCTCGGAGGGCGTGACAAGGACGCCCTTCTTCCCCTCGAGTTTTCGGCTGGCGATGAACGGCCGCAGGTGATCGATCAGAAGCTTCATCTGCGCCGTGGGACCGTACCAGTATAAGGGCGTGCCGAACACGATCAAATCGGCTTCTTCCATTCTGGGGGCAAGTTCCAGCATGCCATCGCATACGACGCACACGTAAGGCTCCTCCTTGCATTTTCGGCAATCATAGCAGGGAGCGATCTCGTAATCGTACAAATACGCCTTTTCGTTCGTGTGCCCGTTTACTTCGGAGCCTTTCAGGAGCTGGGCGACGAGTATGTCGGTGTTGCTCCCTTTTCTGGGGCTGCCGATCAGTGCCAGGATGTTCATGATAGCTCCCTTTCGTCGGTCTGCTGCCGGCTCGCCGCTTGCCGCCGGTTTGCTGACCCGCGGCTCTCGATGGAAGATTTCGGCGGCCTCTCCTCGATGGTAATACGAGTAGGCACAGCGTACAAGCCTTTCGGTTCCCTAAAAAAATAGGGGGTCTCCCAAATTCGAGCAAATTCGAGCTTTTTGTTACAAAAGGATTCTCCTCTAAGACACGCACGGAGAAGAGGATAAGTTATCATTCTGTCTCCTCGCGAAATGCTCTACCCCTTTCAGGCACTGCCTTGAAAAATCCGGGCTCTGGAATGCGAGGGAAGCCGCCTTTAAGCCGGAAAAAAGGGGCCAGGATTCCGGCATCTTCCCGTAGTCCTTCGTCGAGAGGGCATACTGGAATGGCCTTTGTTTTCCGGCGCTCGATCAGGTAGGCTGCCGCCCCCAGTTTTTGGCATGATTATATCTCATGTGCTGCCATTTGTCAAGAAAACAAGCCGCCAGGGTGCGGCTACGTATGAGTGGGTATGTGGATGAATCCTTTGATCGGGAAGCCTGGCTGAAGCCAGCTGGTGTCAGAGAGGCACGGCCTCCACTCCCACCGCCTGAAGACGGTGGCTCTAAGGGGATGCCGGCTGAAGCCCGGCAAGAGGGATTGGCTGCACCGCCCTGTGGACGTGGGGGTACTCAGAGGTGGGCGCGGCGAAGCCGAGACTGACCACTCAAACGTAGCCGCACCCATACCGGCCGTACGTCCGAGTTTTCCACGACAGGCTATCGTAGAAACCGGCGATGAGGGGTCGCTCGAGGGGTGAAGGTTTTCGCTCTGGTTGAGGTGGAAGGAGAGCCTGGCGCACCGTCGAGAGTTGTGCCTCTGTAGGTTGAGTTTGCCTCACGTTCTGAAAGAAAATGATCTTTCCCGAATAACAGACGCCTCAACCAAGAAATCTGAGATGATAATGGCAATTCTCCCTACGATATCGATCGTTACCGTAAGCAGAATCAGATTTCCGAACGAACCTGGCGAGCACGGCAGATTATGCCCTTGATCGTCCGGAGCACGGCGAATTTCCCAATTCACGCAGGGGGGTTCTGCCGAAGGCGCTATGCCCTCAGGTCAACGGCGGAGATCGAACCGCAGAGGGTGTGGAGACCGCAGGGGCGGGCAAGTTCCGCCAGAGGAGCGTCAGGAGCCTCTCGGCACGTGCTTGATCGTGGAACCCGACAGCCCCCACGATGGAGTTGCCGCTCAGCGCGACTAACCACGTCCCAACATAGTTGTCTTTCGCCTGGAAGGCCGACTCACCGATGTCGCTCACTTCGCCGACGATCTCGCCATAATCGCTCAGTGACTGTTTAAGCCTGGAAAAGGCCTCTGCCGCAGTCTCGGGCGACTCCTTCAGTGACAGAAAGAGCTTGAACCGGCCTCCCTTTTCCTCGTACGCAGCCGTGAATCCTCCGCCCATAAAGTCGTGCCCCATGAAGTTGATCGCGAAGTACTGCTCGCTTTCGGGGACCTTGCCCTCCGCCGGGAAAGCGGTCAGCATGGGGATCGCCTGGGTATGTCCCGGTACGGACTTTTCGAGGTAGAGGGAAAGCGACGTGATGGCCTCAATCGTGTCGGGGGAAGTATCCGGGCTGGTGATGGTGACGTAGTGGCGACCTTTCCAGAAAAACCGTGCCGAATCAATCATGTATCCGAGGCGTTTCCTGTAGTGACGGGGAAGTTCGTCGCCGCGATCGAGGGAGTAAATTCCAAACGCGCCGTTCGGGCTGCCCATATCGTAGACGTCGACGTCAATGGCCGGTCTGCCGCCGGGCTGGGCGAACTGCACGTGGTCGAGCTTCACGAATCCGTAGTCGAGGTACACGCGGGCCTTTCCATTCATGTAGTGGTAGAGGGTCTCGCGGTCGTAGCTCTCCGGCGGCTCAGCGTGGCGCCAGCCCTCGATGACGGAAGGCTTCGGGAGAAGGGGAAGTCTCCAACAGCCGCACACCATCGCAAGCGCGCCCAGACAGAGCACTGCCAGCACCTTTTTCGGCATG
>Ga0114930_10005320_pt1 | contig 10619 bp, 7 predicted proteins | sample AnhtaG_FD_87300 | JGI IMG/M metagenome (GOLD analysis project Ga0114930, IMG submission 87300) | Deep subsurface microbial communities from Anholt, Denmark to uncover new lineages of life (NeLLi) - Anholt_01485 metaG | ecosystem: Environmental > Aquatic > Marine > Oceanic > Sediment | place... | reverse complement strand
GGGCGACGGCGGCCGCGGGTTCTTCGGAACCGTCGAGACCGAGATCGCCCACAGAATTGTGTACGTCGTGGACCGCTCCGGCAGCATGACCGACTCCATCGATTACGTCAAATTCGAACTGAAACGCAGTATCGGCGAACTTGGCGAAGACACCGCGTTTCACGTGATCTTCTACTCCTCCGGCCCGCCGGTCGAGATGCCCACCCGGCGGCTCGTCAACGGCACCGACCGCAACAAACAACTCGCCTTCGAGTTCGTGGACGGCATCATCCCCCAGGGCGAGACCGACCCCTCCAAGGCCCTGCAGCGGGCCTTTGCCGTCGGCCCCGAACTCATCTATCTGTTGACCGACGGCGAGTTCGACCGCGCCATCATCGACCTCGTCAAACGTCTCAACGTCGGCGACAAGGTGACGGTGCACACCATCGGCTTCCTCTACCGGACCGGCGAGGATGTCCTCAAGAAGATCTCCGAGCAGAACAACGGAAACTACAAGTTTGTGTCCGAGGCCGACCTTGCAACACTGGCGAACTAAACCCTGCCGCCTTCTTCTGGCTGCCGCGACCGTGCTGGCTGCGGCTGCCACCGCGCGCGCCGACCGGGTCCGTACGAACGCGGGCATCGGGTACACCGGCGACATCGTCGGCGTGTCCGCGGGCGGTCTCGTCATCCAGGACGGCAGCCGCAAGCGGACCGTGCCGTTTGCCGACATCCGCGAACTCCGTGCCGACAAGCACCCCGACCTGAGGCGCGCCGAGGAAGCCTACGCCAAGGGCCTCGACGGCCAGGCGAAGGCGTTCGAGGAGGCCGGCAGACTCTACCAGGGGCTCCTTCGCCGGAGTACTCCCGCCTGGCTGCGCGTCGTCGTCCAGTGGCGGATGTACAGACTGTACGTCGAATCCGGCCGCGTGACCCACGCCCTCGACGCCTCCCTCGAAATAGCACACACCAGCCCCAAACCGGTGGCCGACCTCAAGATGCCGCCGCCGGAAGATACCAGCCATCAGGTCAACAAGGCGATGCTCGCCAAGGTGGAGGGGACCCTCAAGAAAGCCGGCGGCAAGCCCTACGCCGACGCCCTCAGAAGTTTCCGCGTGGCCCTGCTTCTGATTGAGGGCAAGCCCGAACAGATCCTGCCCCTGCTGGAGCCGCTGCTCGCGAGCAGCCACCCGCAGGTCCGCCGCGGCGCCATGATCCGCAAACTCGAACTCCTGCTGGCCACCGGCAAGACCCCCGAGGCCGCCCGTTGGCTCGAGAAGGTCGAGGCGGCTGTGGACGACTCGGGGGCATACGAGATGGCTTACTGGCGGGGGCGGATCCACGTGGCCGGAGGCAAGCATCTGGAGGCGGCCCTGGAGTTTATGAAGTTGCCGATCCTGTACCCTGCGGCCGACCGCAGCCGCGTCGCCGACGCCCTCTTTCGGGCCGGACAGGCGATGGCGGCCATCAAAGCCCCCCGCGAGGAAATCGTCAGCGTGTACAACGAGGCCGTCCGGAAGTACGCCGGAACGGGCGGCGCCGAACGTGCCAGACGCGAACTGGCCCGGCTGGGGCTGAAATAGGCCCACGCCGGACCCGACAAACCAAGGGAACCGACGCACACCGCATTCAGGGGACATTTGATGAAGGAGTTTACGCACATGGGTAAGACAAGGGCGCTCATCCTGCTCGGGGTCGCGATCGTGGTCGTCCTGGCAATCTCGGACCCGGCGCTGGCCGAGGAAGCCACGAAGGTCCGGCGGACCCTCTTCGGCATCATGTCGAAGGCAACGTTCACCGACGCGGTCGGCTTCACGGACATGATGGTCATCTACCTGTGCTCGATCGCCTCGATCGCGCTGATCATCGAGCACGCCATCACGATTCGCCGGTCGGTGCTGGTGCCGGAACTGTCGGTCGCGCAGATCAAGACCATGTTCGACGAGCGGCGGTTCCGCGAGGCGCTGGAGTTCTGCCAGATCGACCCGTCGTTTGTCTCGGGCGTCGTCCACGCCGGTCTGATCGAGGCGGCCAACGGGTACGAGGCCATGGAGAACGCCATGCAGGACGCCACCGGCGAACGCAGCGCGCGCCTTTACCGCAAGATCGAGTGGCTGAACCTCCTCGGAAACGTCGCTCCCATGCTCGGGCTGCTCGGGACCGTCTGGGGCATGATCGTGGCGTTCGGCGAACTCGAGGCCAAGGGCGGCAAGGCCAGCCCCGAAGACCTGGCCGGCGGTATCATGATCGCCCTGTTCTCGACGTTCTCCGGGCTGGTGGTGGCCATTCCGGCCCTGGCGGGGTACGGCATCTTCCGCAGCCGCATCGAGCAGATGTCGATGGAGGCCGCCCTGGTGGCCGAGGAACTCCTGGCCAACTTCAAACCGTCCGGCGGCGAGTAACCACCCGCGGCGCGGGTACGACCCCCCGCCGATGAGTGCCGCACGTTGGCCTCGAAAGGAGCGAGCCATGGCTCGAAAGAAACACGTGGGCACCGGCACCGTCAGTATGAACATGACGCCGATGATCGACATCGTCTTCCAGTTGCTCATCTTCTTCGTTCTGACCACCCAGTTCCAGCAGTTGGAGATCGAGCAGGTTATCCTGCCGATGTCCATTGCCGCCGAACCCAAGGACCCGTTCAAGTACCGCAACGTCATCATCAACGTCGTCAACCCGGACTACCCCGAGGTGATTGTCATGGGCCAGAGGATGGACTACCGCGTCCTCGCGGTCGACAACGAACTGTCGGCGTATCTGAAGGAGCGGAAGGCCGGCACCATCGAGGGCGGTGAGAAACTCAACGTCATCCTGCGGGCCGACGAAATGATATGCTATGAGGTTGTGGCCAGCGTCATGCTGGCCGCAGGACGAGCCGAGATCGAAGGATGGTGGATCACCACCGACATCGAGGAACCCGAAGACCTGGTGGACTAGTGACGCCGCTTGCCCCGGGCGCCACTCGCTGCTCGTCCGCCGGCGGAACCCGACGCCCGAGTAGCCCGTTTAGCCGCCGCCGGAACGGCCGCGGTTGTGCCGACCGCGGCTAAACGGGCGTGCGGCGCGGCAAAAAGGAGGCCGAGGATGGCCAAATACGAAAAGCGGGAACAGCCGGCCAAATTACAGCCGCCCATGACACCCATGATCGACATCGTCTTCCTGTTGATCATCTTCTTCCTGCTCATCCCCAACCCGCAGGCCGGCGAAGGGTACCTGACGACGAACCTGCCGAGCACCTCCGGCCCCGTCGCCGGCAAGCAGCAGAAGGACGTCCAGCGCATCAAGATCGAGTTGGAGGTCCCCGATAACGACAGCCGGGGGGTCAACATCGTGCTGAACGACAGCCAGGTCTTCGGCCGCAACTTCGGGGGACTCCTGGCGGCCCTGGAGGGCCTGAAGGCGCGCGGGTTGCCCGAAGACCACCCCGTCCTCATCTCGCCGTGGATGGGTACCCGGCACAAGTGGGTGGTTCGATGCTTCGACATGGCCGTGACCGCACGGTTCACGAACATCCACTTCGGCGTGCCGTACGACTGATGAACACCGCGCGCTTGCCAGGCGCGCTTTTAGCCGCGACCCGAAGGGAAGCGCGCTGCTCGAATCAACCGAGGGCCGGCGGCGTCTAACTGCCGGCCCCGTGTGAAACGGGGAATACGGTGGCTGGGGCCGGGCGGCAAGGGGCCGAACGGTGACGGCGCCACTCAGTCATCGCAAGCGAAGGAACGGGCTCAACGTGATGCGACTGGTCTTGGGGATCGGGCTCCTCGCGGTTCTCGTGATGGTCCCTCCGGCGACGGCCCGCGCGGCACCGGCGGCCACCGACCCGTTCTATAAGGGTCTGGAAGCGCGCGGCCTGCGGACCCTGATGGAGGCCTACCTGAAGCAGCAGGGCGACGCCGTCACCACGCAACCCGGTGTCGGTCCTCAGCCGGCCGAGAGCAACAAACTGGCCCTGGCCCGCCTGCAGGTCGAGAACGCACGGCTGGCCAAGAACATGGCCGCACCACGCGATACCGCCTTCCAGAACGCCCGCAAACTGTACGAGGGCGCCATCGCCGACTCCGAGAAGGCCCTGGCGGCCGTCCCGGCCGACCAGATCGAGAACGTCAACCAGGCCAGGCGGGAACTCATGAACGTCCGCCTCGAACTCGCCAACATGATCTTCCAGCAGTGGCTCAGAGACGACCTGGAGTTCCTCGAAGTGACCGACCGCCGCGGAGGCAACCGCCAACGCGCCATCGAACTGCTTCGCGTCGCCAACGAGCAGTACACCGCCACCATCCGCGACACCGAGGTCTGGCTCTCCACCCTCGACCAACTGCCCGAAGACCTGCGACGCAGGTACGTCAATACCGGCAAGGCGCGCAAGGCGCGCGGCGTCCAGCGCGAGGCCAAGTTCGCCAACGCCTGGGTCACCTATTACTACGGCTGGATCCTCCCGAAGGACTACAAGCCCCCCAAGGGCAAACGCACCCGTAACCAGATCCTGGGCGACGCCATCACGGCCTTCCAGGCCTATGTGGACATGCCCGACCGGGTCTCGGCCAAGTGGTACGCTCACATGGTCAGCGGCATGGCGTACCGCGAACTCGGCAAGTACGCCGAAGCCCTCCAGACGTTCGCCATGGCCAACCCGCCGCTCACCGACCCCGACGCCTCCGACCGCGTCAAGGAGCGCGAGGCCTGGAAGGACCAGGTCCGCATCCGCGTCGCCTACGAGCGGGCCATCACCCTCATGCGAAAGGGCGACCACGCCGCCGCACGCAAGGCCATCGACGGGGCCAGCACCAAGTACAAAGACAAACTGGGCGCCAGCCTGTACGGCCTGGCCATGCCGCTCGTCACGGCCGAGAGTTACGTCCTCGAGGGTGACGCCGACAACAAGCAGGGCCTCAAAGATAAGGGCATGGCCCTCTTCAAAGAGGTCCACAAACGCGACAACCCCTGGCCCGTGCTCGTCCAGTGGATTATGACGGAACTGTTCGGCGAGACGCCCGACGCCGAACGGGCGCCGTTCCAACTCTGGATCGAGGCCAACGACGCCCTGGCCGAGGCTCAGGAATTGGCCGAGGCCCAGAAACCCGAGGGCGCCGACGTCATGAAACGGGCCGCCGACCTCTTCAAGACCTACGCCGACAAGGTCGGCCCCGAGGACGCCAACTACCCCGCCGCACTCTACAGCCGCGCCTACTGCCTCTGGACCCTCGGCCAGAAGGCCGAAGCCGCCGTGCTCTTCCGACAGGTCGCCGACGACGCCCCCGACTACAAGTACGCCTCCGCCGCCGCCGGGTACGCCGTCAAGGTGGCCGGCGACGTCTACGAAGGCGAGCAGACCGAGCCGAACCGCCGGGCCTACGAAAGGGCGCTGCGGTGGTTCATCTCCAAGTGGGGCGAGGCCGACCCCGACCAGCAGTACTTCCTCGCGCTGATCCTGTTCCGCGGCAAGGACTTCACGAACGCGGCCGACGCCTTCACGCGTGTGCCCGAAGCGGCCGAGCATTACGTCGATTCCAAGTACTGGGTGCCCCTGAGCCGCCTCGAGCATTTCCGCGAGAGGATTCTGCCGTCGCGCGACCCGCAACTGACTCTCACCGGCGCCCGCGTCGTTGCCAAGGCCCTGCTCGCCTACGCCGATTACGCCTTCAGCGTACAGGACTCCGATATCCCGGACGAAACGAAGAAGCAGTTGCTCGACTGGGCCGAGGGGGCCTACGTCAACGCCGCCGACGTCTACCTGTACCAGGAAGTCAATCTGGCGGCCGACGCCCTGCCGGTCCTCGACGCCATCGAGAGCAAGTTCAAACTCTCGGAAGGGACGCTCGGCAACGTCCTGAAACTGCGAATCGACGCCCTTCAGAAACTCGGCCGGTTGGACGAGGCACGGAAGGTCCTCGATCGGTTCCTCACCGTGGCCGAGCCCGAAAAGGTCGGGCCGGTGCTGCGAGGCGTGTTTGCCGCCTCGACCGCCGAGGTCCGCAGCCTCATCAAACGCCAGCAGAAGAAACTCGCCAGCGTCAAGGTCGAGCAGGCCAAGACACTCGGCGACCAGTACCTGGCGTGGCTCGAAAAGAGCGATGTCGCCGACAAGGCCGTCCAGATCGAGGACTCCCAGTACGACCTCGCCGAACTGTACCTGGCCGTCGGCAACTACAGCGGCGCCGTTCAGATCTACCGCGACATCGGCGGCCTGACCCCGCACCTGGAACCGGCCGAAGCCAAGGGCGACTGGGTCATGTCCGAGGACTGCGTCTACGGACAGGCCCGCGCCTTCCAGGGCATGGCGGAGACGGGCACGGATCCCAAAGCGAACTACGAGGCCGCGCTCGACCGCTGGCGCGCCCTCAGGCAGGCCGAGAACATCGAAGACAACGACTGGTGGGAGCGGACCTACAACCTCCTTTACTGCAAGTATAAACTCGACCAGAACAAGGAGGTCCGCCAGACCATACGAGCCATTGAGATCATGAGAGGCACGCCCAAAGACCCGCTCCTCCAACAGAAATGGCGCGAACTCAAAGGCGCCATCGCCGGTACCGGCGATTGACCCGTTGGCGGATGGAGGGTGGCATGGCCACGCTTGCGTGGCCATGTAGTGGGTGCCACGGCCGGTCTTGTCCGGCCGTGCTTTTTTCGACCGCCGGGTGCCATGCTTTCGCTCGCGAAAGCATGCGCCTCCCGCGTCCACCCGTGCTCTCTTCTGCGCCTGCCGGTCCCCCCGCGCCTTGTCCGCCCACGCGCCGCCTTCTATAATGCCCGGTCCATGGAACCGGTCCGCGTCCACATCACGACGTACGGCTGCCAGATGAACCGCCTCGACGCCGAACTGGTGGCCGAGCGGCTCCGCGCCTCAGGCGCCCGCATCGTGGACGAGCCCGCCGACGCCGGCGTCCTCCTGTTCGTCACGTGCTCGGTCCGCGCCCACGCCGAGGACCGCGTCTTCTCGAACATCGGCGCATTGAAGACGCGCAAACGCCGCGAGCCGGACCTGGTGATCGGCCTCCTCGGCTGCATGGCCCAGCAATACGGCGACCGCCTCCGAAGCCGCGCCCCGCTGGTAGACATTGTGTGCGCCCCGGGCCGCCTGGCCGAACTGCCGGACCTCATCGAAGCGGCTCGAACGAGCCGGACCCGCCCCGTGGTCGCCCTCGACCCGCCGCGCGACGCTCCCGGCGCGCCATGCGGCCCGACGGCGGGCGCCGAGGCCTTTGCCGCCGCCGACGCCGCCCTCGACGAGGTCGAGATCCATCGCCCCCTTGGCGGCCCGTCGCCCGGCCACGCCTTCGTCACGGTCATGCGCGGGTGCGACAACTTCTGTGCCTACTGCGTGGTCCCGAACGTTCGCGGCCCGGAGCGCAGCCGCCCGCCCGGCGTCATTGTCGAGGAGGTCCGCCGCCTGGTGGGACAGGGGGCGCGGCAGATCACGCTCCTGGGACAGGCGGTCAACAAGTACGCGGGCCGCGAGGGCGGACGAACGTGGGACCTGGCGGACCTCATCGAGACGGTTGCCGAAACGCCGAATCTGGCGCGCCTCGCCTTCATCACCAGCCATCCCCGCGCGATGACCGAACGCCTGGCCGCCGTCTTCCGCAACGTACCCGCCGTCTGTCCATACCTGCACATGCCCGCCCAGTCGGGGTCCGACGCGGTGCTGGCGCGGATGAAGCGCGGCTACACGGCTGCCGAGTACGCGGACCGCGTGGCGATGGTCCGCGCCGCGCGGCCGCACGTGGCGGTGGCCTCCGACTTCATCGTCGGCTTTCCCGGCGAGACCGAGGAAGACTTTGAGGCGACGATGGACCTCGTGCGCCGCATGCGCTTCTCCCAGGCCTTCGTCTTCAAGTACTCGCCGCGCCCCGGCACCTTCGCCGCCGAGCATTACGAGGACGACGTGCCGTTGGCCGACAAACGCCGACGCAACCAGGTCCTGCTCGACCTCATGCAACAGGTCGCCGGCGAGGACAACCGCCGGTTCGTCGGCCGCACCGTCACCATCTTCGTCGAAGGCCCCAGCCCCCATCCGAACCTGCATCCGGAAAAGGGGACTGGGGAAAAGGGGACTGGCTCCTTTTCCGGCCCCATGGAAAAGGTGCCTGGCTCCTTTTCCCGCCGCACGGAAAAGCTGCCTGCCGAAAAGGTGCCTGGCTCCTTTTCCGGCCGTATGGAAAAGGGGACTGGCTCCTTTTCCGGCCGTATGGAAAAGGTGCCTGTCCCCTTTTCCGGCCCAGCCGCCGGCTGGCCCCAACTGCGCGGCCGCACCCCCGGCAACCGCATCGTCGTCTTCGACGGTCCAACCGCCCTCGCCGGCACGGAAGTAGACGTCGAGGTCACCGCCTCCAGCCCCCTCACCCTCTTCGCGCGCCTCCCCGAAACCACGTAGGCCGGGGCGTGCCCCGGCTTTGGTGTCCGACGTGTGCCACGGCCGGCCTTGCCCGGCCGTGTGTTTTTTTTGAATTGGCGCGCAGGTGTCCGACGTGTGCCACGGCCGCCTGCCCCGGTGTTTGGGGGTCTTGCCCGGCCGTGCGTCTCTCGTGGAGTGCCGTAGGCCGGGGCGTGCCCCGGCTATCATGGAACATGTCGGGCGGCGGGTCTCCGGGGCCTGTTGCCCAATTCGACCTCGCCCCCGCGTGGTGGCCTTCCCAGGCCACCACGCGGCGCGTCTGAAACAGCCTTCAAGATGGCAAATCCACGTGCGCGGCCTTCATGCAAGCGGCCATCTCGGCGACGAGGTCCGGGTGGGCGTCGGCCACGTTGTGCTCCTCGCCGATGTCCTTGGAGAGGTCGTACAGTTCGACCGGCGCCTTCGGATTCTTGACCACGTTGTTCTGCAGGGCCTTCCAGTTGCCCTTGACGGCGGCGCGCTTGCCACCGCGCTCGTAGAACTCCCAGTAAAGGTACGGGTGCTTCTGCTGCTCGTCGGGCCGCCCCAGGAGCGTCGGCACGAGCGAGATGCCGTCGGTCGCGGGCGCCTCGGCGCCGGCCAGTTCGGCAAAGGTGGCGAAGTAGTCCTGGAACCCGCTGACGTGCTCCGTCACACGCCCGGCCGGCACCCGGCCCGGCCAGCGGGCGATCGTCGGCACGCGGATCCCGCCCTCGTACAGGTCGCGCTTCGTGCCGCGGAGCCGACCGCTGGAGTCGAAGAAGTCGGCCTTGTGCCCGCCTTCCTCGTGCGGCCCGTTGTCGCTCGTGAAGATGACCAGGGTCTTGGAGTCGAGGCCGAGGTCCTTGAGTTTCGCCATCAGGCGCCCGACGTCGCGGTCCATGTTTCGCAGCATCGCCGCGAAGCCTTTCTCGGGCGCCGGCCAATCGCGGTCGGCGAACTCCCCGAGGTCCGGCACTTCCATCCCAGCGGGGCCGGCCTCGTTGTTCGCATGCGGCACGTTCAGCGCCCAGTACAGGAAGAACGGGCGGTCCTTGTTCCGTTCGACGAACCCCAGGGCCTCCTCGGTCACGAGGTCCGGCACGTAGTCGATCCGCTTCGTCGCCACGCCGCGCCCGTCCGTCTCCTTCCATTTCGGGGCGACCTCGTTTCGCAGGACCACGCGCTTGCCGTTTCGGATGACGAACTCCGGGTAGAAGTTGTGGGCGTGCCACATACTGATGTAACCATAGAAATGGTTGAACCCCCGCCGGGCCGGATCGTCGAGCGGCGGCGGCTTGCCCACGCCCCACTTGCCCACGCAGCCGGTCGCGTAGCCGGCCTGCTTCAGGACCTGGGCGACGGTCACGTCTTCGTCCTGAAGCAGACCGGGCCCGTTCCCGCGGATCCGCGCGTGACCCGTGTGGAGGCCCGTCAGCAGGACGCACCGCGACGGCGCACACACCGTCGAGCCGGCGTAGTGCCGCGTGAAACGCATCCCCTCGGCCGCCAGGCGGTCCAGGTGCGGCGTCTTGATGACCTTCTGCCCGAAGCAGCCCAGGTCGCCGTAGCCGAGGTCGTCGGCCAGGATGAAGACGATGTTGGGCCGTGCCGCCGGCTCAGCGGGGCGCTGCGCCCCGCGGCACCCCTGCGCCACCGCCAGGGCCGGCAGCCCTGCCGCAGCCCCTTTCAGAAACAAGCGCCGATTCATGGGCACCTCCATCATCTAGACCAGTCTGCGTGCGACTGCAGCACGGCGTAGCGCGGTGGGTCTCCTGACCCACCGCGCCGCAACGGCGAATTCGTGCTCCTCCCGGCGCGGCAGGTCGGGAGACCCGCCGCGCACGCACGCACCTCCTTCGTTCGACCTCTCCGGCGCGTCATCTCGCCTTCTTCCAGACCTCCAGCCCCGAGAAGTTGGCGGCGCCGCCGCGGCTGGTGATCTCGATGCGGCCGTCGGTCACGTCCACCATCCACGGACCGAGGCGCTGCCACTGCCCTGCCTCGCCGCTGTTGTACCCCGCGACCACTTCGCGGCCGTTCAGGCTGATGGTGAGCGTCTCGGGCGAGGTCTCCTCCCAGACGTAGGCGTACACGGCGTAGCGGCCCTTGGGCACGCCCGTCAGCACGAGGCGCGGCTCGCGGTTCCAGCGGAACGCGTGGATCATCTTCGCGCGGGCCGCGTCGGTCGGCGGGATGAGCCGGACCTTCGGACTGTTCAGCCGCCGGTCTTTGCAGATGAAGTCCCTGGCGTCGTCGCCCTCCCACGTGTTGCCGTCGATCT
>Ga0114930_10005319_pt1 | contig 10620 bp, 7 predicted proteins | sample AnhtaG_FD_87300 | JGI IMG/M metagenome (GOLD analysis project Ga0114930, IMG submission 87300) | Deep subsurface microbial communities from Anholt, Denmark to uncover new lineages of life (NeLLi) - Anholt_01485 metaG | ecosystem: Environmental > Aquatic > Marine > Oceanic > Sediment | place... | reverse complement strand
CGGGTCTTGGTCCAACCCGAAAACATCAATGATGCGCTGGCTGAACAGTTGGCTTCGGATATTGCAGAAAAAATTCAGGGCGAGATGGAATATCCAGGTCAGATCAAAGTCACGGTCATCCGCGAGTACCGTGCCATCGATTATGCCAAATAGAAAGATGAGGTGAGTTTTATATTGTTTTCCTCCGAAATTCAGATTCTCTACATTGCTGATATTGTGGGAGAACCCGGATTAGAGATTGTCTTCTCCCATATTCAAGCTTTGAAGAAAGAAAAAAATATCGATCTGACCATCGCCAATGGCGAAAACAGTGCTTCGGGAAAAGGGATGACGGCCAAGATTGCCCAATCTTTTTTTGATGTGGGCATCGATGTCATTACCAGTGGAAATCACATCTGGCACAGAGAAAAATTTTATCCTACTTTAGATAGTCATCCACGCATTCTAAGACCGTTAAACTACCCTCCTGATTGTCCCGGACATGGATCTTGTGTTGTGGAAGTTGCTCAGAGGTCTAACGTGGGCGTCATCAATCTACAGGGAAGGAGCTTCATGTATTCCATCGATTGTCCCTTCCGATCGGCAGATTTGGAAATCGATAGGTTGAAGAAAGAAGGTGTGCGGATCATCATCGTCGACTTTCACGCCGAAGCGACTGCAGAAAAAATAGCCCTTGGGTGGTACTTGGATGGTCGGGTTAGTGGTGTCATCGGTTCTCATACCCATGTCCAGACTGCAGACGAAAAAATATTACCCGGTGGAACAGCCTACATCACGGACGCGGGTATGACCGGACCTTTCAATTCGGTCATTGGGATGAACAAAGACGTCGCCATCAATCGGTTTTTAACCCAATTACCGGTCCACTACAAAGTTGCCGAGGGAGACGTTAGGTTCTGTGGTGTTGTCCTTTCTGTAGACGGAAATTCAGGGAAAGCCTGTTCCATTTCACGATTTCAGATATCGGAGTAGTCGGGCAAAGTCAAATTGGTACATAGGAGAAAGATCTATGACCCAGATCATCGATGGAAAAAAAATTGCTCAGGAAATTCGACAAGAGGTTGCCGTTGAAGTTAAAGATTTAAAGAAAACGGGTATCCAGCCGCATCTCAGTGTTATTCTTGTTGGAGAGAATCCTGCCTCGAAGGTCTACGTGCGGATGAAGGAAAAAGCGTGTGAAGAGGTGGGTATTTTGTCGGAAACCCTGACTTTTTCTGATTCGTTGACACAAACGGAGTTGATCAAGGTCATTCATGATCTCAATAACGATCCTAAGATTCACGGTATACTCGTACAACTTCCGCTTCCCCCACAGATCGACGAAAACCTTATCATCGAAACGATTGCTCCGTATAAAGACGTCGATGGTCTTCATCCGATCAACATGGGGAAGCTGGCTGCGGGACAACTGGACGGATTTGTTCCTGCCACTCCTGCAGGTGTTCTGGAACTTCTGATTCGGACGAATCATTCTCCCGAAGGAAAACATACGGTCATCGTTGGGCGCAGCAACCTTGTCGGAAAACCGTTGGGGCTCTTGTTGCTTCGAAAGCACAAGGACGGAAACGCTACTGTAACGTTCTGTCATTCCAGGACGCAGAATCTTGGAGCCATCACTCAAACAGCCGATATTCTGGTAGCGGCCATTGGTCGTCCTGAAATGATTCGAAAAGAGATGGTGAGACCCGGTGCGGTTGTTATCGATGTGGGAGTGAACCGAGTCGATGATTCCAGCCAACCGAGGGGATACCATCTGGTTGGGGATGTCCATTTTGAAGGAGTATCGGAAGTGGCGAAAGCCATTACCCCTGTACCGGGAGGTGTTGGTCCTATGACCATTGCCCTCCTTTTGAAAAATACATTAAAGGCAAGTAAAAAAGAGTAATAAAGGGATTGCCATATTTATGCGTTTATCTCGAGCGTACATTCCGACACAAAAGGAAACTCCAGCGGATGCTGTCATACCCAGTCATCGTCTTATGTTGAGGGCTGGACTGATACGTCCATTGGTCTCGGGCGTTTACTCCTATCTTCCCTTGGGATGGAAAGTCATGAAGAAGGTGATGGCCATCATAAGGGAAGAGATGGACCGAATTGGAGCCCAAGAGCTCCAGCTTCCGGTTTTGAATCCCGTAGAGATTTGGGATGAAACCGGAAGAGCCACCGATTTTGGCGATGAGCTATTCCGCTTAAAAGATAGAAGAAACCGATCTCTCGTTTTAGCACCCACACACGAAGAGGTCGTGGGGGATCTAGCCAGAAAATTTGTTCAATCGTACAAGGATTTGCCCCAAATCTGGTATCAGATACAGACAAAATTCCGGGACGAACCCAGGCCTCGTTCTGGTGTTATCCGTACACGCCAATTCATCATGAAGGATTCGTACAGCTTGGATGTCGATGGGGGAGGACTTGAAAAGTCTTACCAGCTTCATGCACAAGCATACCGCAACATTTTTACCCGATGTCAACTCAAATTTCATGTGGTGGGTGCCTCCTCTGGATTGATGGGGGGGAGTAAGTCTCAAGAATTCATGGTGGAATCGGAGTTTGGAGAAGACACTTTAGTTTTGTGTAACCACTGCGACTATGCGGCCAATCTGGAAGTAGCTACGTCCATTCCGTGTGAGGTCCATGGGGAATCAACTTCACTAGAAAAAATTCATACACCTGGGCAAAGAACAATCGAACAGGTGTCAGCATTCTTGAATAAACAGCCAGAACGATTGATGAAATCCCTTTTATACATGTGCGATGATGAGCCAATTATGGTTTTGATTCGTGGGGATCACGAACTAAACGAATCGAAATTACAAGCTCATTTGGGCCCCTCAATTCGGCCAGCTCACCCTGAAGAAATCCAAGAAGTGTGTGGAGTCGAAATGGGTTTTGTCGGACCGATCGGTTTAAAAAAGCCTATTCCGATCTTTACGGACAAGGCCTTAATAAATCAACAAGATTTTACAACAGGAGCCAACGAAAAAGATTACCACTTTTCGGGTATCGGACTGGAAAGAGACGTAAAAATCACAGAGTATGTCGATTTGCGGAATGTTCTGTCCGATGAAAAGTGTGTTGAATGTAGAGGGAATCTTCGGATAGCAAATGCCATTGAGCTTGGCCATATCTTCCAGCTGGGCACAAAATATTCTGAAAGCATGAAAGCTGTTTATCTCGATAAAAGAGGAAAAGAAAGACCTATCTACATGGGAAGCTACGGTATCGGAGTAGAAAGGATCGTTGCTGCAGCTATCGAGCAAAACCATGATGAAAAGGGTATCGTTTGGGATGCTGCACTGGCCCCTTATTATGTCCATATTATCCCGATTAACACCGGCAATGAAGATATTACCCGTATAGCGAAGCAGATATACGAGAAGCTCAACAAAAAAAATATCGATGTTTTGATCGACGATAGAGAGGTTACTCCCGGATATAAGTTCAAGGATGCAGACCTCCTTGGAATACCTCTACAAATAATCATTGGAGATAAGTGGTTGAATGAAAGTCAGATTGAAATTAAACAACGAAAGTCTGGAGGAACTGTATTTTCATCAGAAACAGATATTATGAAAACAGTTCTTTCTTTGCTGAAATCCTTGTAATATTCATTGGAAGGATAAAAGATGATTTCAGAAAGATCTAAGTCAAAAATGATTACTGTATCTATAAGATTAAAAGATATACAGAATGATACACATTTTTTCGAACTTCCTGGAGAAATCACAGAGCCGAGCACTATTAAAGAAATCGTCCTGGAAAAATATTCAACAGATGTGGGAATATTAGAAGGGTTTATTGACGGTGAGAGAATGATACTCCAGTGGTATCCCGAAGAGATTGACCGATCTGCCGAAATGTTACATCAAGAAGCGATTGAATTGGCGAAGACCAAAAAATATGACCTAGCTATTACAAAGTGGGAGAAAGCACTTTCCTTAAAGGATGATGATATAGATTATTTATACAAACTTGGTCTTGTCTATTTTGAAATGAAAAAATACCACGAGTCTATTCAAAATCTCGAAAAAGCCGTCAGGATTTGTCCTATTTACTATAGAGCTCACCTACTTTTGGGTATTAACTGGATAAAGTTAAGAAAGTTTCATGAAGCCGAAATCCATGTATTAGAAAGCAATAGATTAAATAACTCAAACATATTAACTTATCTAAACTTAGGAGCGATATATAGCGTTCAAAAACGTTTCAATGAGGCTATTGAAATGTTCAACACTACGATTCAACTGTCACCTAAAGAAAGTCGGGCTTATCTTGGACTAGCCAGAATATATAGTATGTTAAGCGACGTAGAAGCATCAAATAGTTATTTCAAGAAGGTTATTGAACTTTCTCCTGGTACACAAATAGCTGAATATGCAAAGCGGTCTATAAGAATTCCCGATCAAAATGTTACAGATTTAGATACGAAAGATAATAGGGAGGAGCGTTTCGCCAGAGGTATTGGTTCTTTCCTTTCAGGTAACTATCGAGTTTCGGTTAATGAATATAAAGAGTACTTAAGAAACCATCCTTCTGATGATTATGCTTGGTATTTACTTGGAGAAGCTACGCTCCGGACTGGTGAGTTAATCGAATCTGCTGATTGTTTCAAGCGATCAATACGTCTCAATTCTAAGCGGGGTTTATACTATAAAACTCTTGGAATTGCTTTACACTTCCAGGGAAAATCAAAAGAAGCCATTCAGGTCTTAAAAAAAGCTATTGAGATGGGTAAGAAGGATGCGCTATGTTGGACTTTGCAGGGCATTAATCTGTTGAGACAAAGAAGGTTGGAAGACGGTATCAATGACTTAAAACGTGCGATGAAAAAAAATCCCAATAATCCATTAGCCATGTATAATTTGGCCTTAGCATATGTTCAAACAAATGAGAAAGACCATGCTGTAGAGTTGTTAGAAAAAGTACTTGATTTCGAATATTATGCTCCGATTAAAAGAAAAGCGAAAAAGTTGTTAACAAATTTAAATTCATCTTCTTGAAAGCAAATGACAAATTTGGAAAGTGTCTATGGGAAAAAATATACAAAAATTATAGCCGACGCTATCGATATTTTCAAATCAGGCGTAAAAGCAGCCGATCCGTATAATGCCATTAAGCAAAGCTTCCAGATAACTAAGTCCATCCTATCCATCAAAACTATCACTGGAAAGCAATTCAAATACAATTTAGAGAGTTATAACCAAATTTTCTTGGTTGGCGCAGGAAAAGCCGTTGCACCCATGGCGGTAGCCATGGAAGATATTTTGGGTAATAGACTGAATGGTGGATACATTATTGTTAATTACGGATATTATTTACCACTAAAAAAGCTTGAGTACACAGAAGCAGGACATCCAATACCAAATTTTAACGGTCTTGAGGGGACTAAAAGAATAATCAGTATCATCGAAAAATGTGATAATAAAACTCTTGTTCTATGTCTTTTCTCCGGAGGAGGGTCAGCGCTCTTGGTTCAACCTTTAGATTGTATTTCATTGCACGAGATACAAGAATGTACGCATGTGTTGATATCCTGCAGTGCTACGATAGATGAGATCAATGCTGTTCGCAAACACATCTCTCAAGTTAAAGGGGGGTTGTTAGCTAAAAAAGCTTATCCAGCGACTGTCATCACTCTTATCGTCTCTGACGTGATTGGAGACAAACTGGATACAATTGCATCAGGTCCTACAGTACCGGATCGTACAACATTTTCTGATGTTAAAAATATTCTAAAAAAATATAACATGGGAAGAGATTTACCAAAAGCTATTCAAAAAGTTATCAGTGATGGTTTAAGAGGAAAAATTAAAGAAACACCTAAAGCATCCGAAAGTTTATTCAAAAACGTTAGAAATTTAATCATTTGTAACAATTCTAAGTCTCTTCGAGAATCGAAGAAGAAAGCAGAAAAACTAGGATACAACACGATGATTCTGACTTCTTCGTTATGTGGAGAAGTAAAGGAAACCGCTAGAATTTTTTCTTCTTTGGCACATAAAATACGGTCTTTAAATTTGCCGGTTAAAGTACCTGCATGTATTATATCGGGTGGTGAACCTACTGTCAAAATCAAAGGAAGAGGTATCGGTGGCAGGAATCAAGAACTCGCATTATATACTGCAATTGAAATAAAGGATTTAAAAAATATTCTATTTTTAAGCAGCGGCACAGATGGAATAGACGGTATCACAGATGCGGCAGGAGCTTATGTTACGGGAGAAACAGTTCGTATAGAGCAAAAAGTATGAATGTAAATCCAAAAGAATACCTTGCAAGCAACGATTCATACAATTTTTTTCGGAATGTAGGAGGGCTCATAAAAACAGGACCAACGAGGACAAATGTTATGGATATCCAAATTTTAATCGTGAGATAGAATTAGCATTGCTTCGCATAAGATATATTATGTCTACCAATAATCTTCAAAATCATTCTCTCCTTGTTTCTCTTAGCAGAAAGACCCTCCGATGAATCTTTTAGCAGTTATGAATTTGAATATCCAGAAGAGTATCTCTGTCGAATACCCAATTGCATCGTCTGCTAAAATCACTTTCTTTCGTGCACTTGGATCATATGAGCGGGACGAAATCCTATGAAATCCTGATTACCTCGCAAAGCAATTCATAAGCGCCAGACGACGTATTAAAGTATTATGCCCCAGCCAAAGGTCGTCGCTATACGGGCTTCTATTAGCATCATTTGTAAAAGCAAGCCGGGGTTGGTTGCCATTTTGATTACTTTATTAATTTTGTTTAAAGAAAGCTTCGAACCAGCCAAATTATGTATCTCAAAGGCTCCTATCCTTTTAGTTATTCTTTGATAAAATATTCTCCTACCCATTGGGAAACCATTATAGTCCTCGAAATCATTGTATTCTTAAAAGAACTGCCGCCCTGAATGTTCTCGAATTGACCTGTCCCTTTTGTAAAAGAGATCACCCCTTCAAATACTGTGATAGGTTTGCCCTTAGGAGAAAGAGTGGTTGTCGTCTTTCCCTTAAATTTAGAAAAGATAACGTCTCCATTCAGGGACATTTTTATGTAGCCCCAGAAAGGTCCGTTACCCTTAACATAGTCTCCATATGATATGAAGACAACTTCAGCACCATCCATGAATTTATTCTCGCCCGTGCTAAAATTCACTCCCTCCCATCTACTGATGAAGATAACATGGTCCTCTGTGTCGTCAAATTTAAATGCTGGACGATCAGTATAAGTATATGTCCCCTTCCCTGCAATTTTAATCTTCTCCTGTGCTAGTGAAGTTGACACACTGAGAGCAAAGATCAAAGCGAGACCAATCAACAGTCCCATCATGCGTTTTGTTCTAATAATTTGCATAGATTGTACCTCCTTTCATTGTATATAACTATATAAAGACCAAGCCCGTAACTCTATTTCTATAAGGTATAGGTTAAAATAAAAGAATCAAAGTCAGCCTACTATTTGTGTTCTTTCATCTATCCGAGCATTTAATTGTAACTTACTGCAATACTTTTCCTACGGGTTACGATTAATGAATTCCCGTGTGCTTTATTTGTGCTGTAAAATGTACAAAAATATACCAAATCTATACTATATCAAAGTAACAGGGATATAACTCACATGAAGAGGCATTATTTAAAGCCCCTTAGCCTAGTACCCCCGGCAGGACTCGAACCTGCAACCCACTGTTTAGAAAGCATGCGGGGTATATTCTCTAACTACTCTAAAAAAATGCTTTATATCAATGCTTAATCAAACGAGTGCCTTAAATGTGCCCTGACTTTTAAGATTGGCTGTTCTTGAGATCTCTGAATTCAGCCTATCTTCAATCTCTCTGCTCCAACAGGCTATACCTCCTACATACTCGTCCTTGGTTGCAATTGCCGCGAGAGTAAGCTTTTCCTCCAGAAATCGCCTGATAGCTATATACTTCGGCTTGGGATTTGCGTCATGCCAGCAAATTACTCCCGATTCTGTGATGACTTTCTTTACAAGTTCTGTATCTTGAGATACACCTTCACGAGAGTGATCACCATCGACGAAAACGAGGTCGAAATGCCCATGTTCTTTTAGGATTGACCGGCTATCGAGTTTATGTGAGTCCCCATACAATTGCGTGAATCGATTTCGCCTGTCGGCATGCACCTCGGAGCCTATTTGTTTACGGGTTAGTTCCGAGTTGTTGAAGAAATTTCCAAGGAATTTCCATCGTGGGTTTTGATAGGCGATCGAGACAACCCTGCATTCCGGGAGTAAGGCAAGAAAGAAGTCCGAGGTAACCCCAAGATACGTTCCGATCTCGAATATACGAAGTGGTCTGAAATGCAGAGCAATCGCTGCCAAGGCTTCGTAATCGTTAGTATCGATCATACCATTCGCTTTTCCTCCAGCGAGCGCTGCAGCCCGCTTGCCACGTGCGCGATCTCTTTCATCAATTGCAAAAAAGTCGAAAAAATCGTGAATCCGCCTTATCATGTGTCTCCTTTTTTCCTTTGTTTTACAGATGTATTGTTTATCAAACGTTCACTGGTTCACTAAGAAAATTTAAAAATGTAGTAATATTTTAGTAACATTTTTATTTTGATAAAATAAAAGCATGTCTAACATCTTGTTTTTATTTAGTACCCCCGGCAGGACTCGAACCTGCGACCCACTGCTTAGAAGGCAGTTGCTCTATCCAGCTGAGCTACGGGGGCATTAATTTCTTCAAAAGATACAAAGTTCCTTTTCTAAAGTCAAACAATTTTTAAAATAGTTTTGTGTATTTCAAATTTTTGTCTCAACCACTATTCTCTGGTTATGTACGGATACCTCTCCCCTATTCAAATCTGAATTTTTTTAATGTTTTTCATTTCCTGATCCGAATACTTATTGGAGAAGTAGGTGGTGTTTTATCGATGTAAATAGAATCACCATACGCTATGGAGTTTCCACTGTTTCCTTCTGTATCGAGAAGGCTACCCTCTGGTAGGCAAAAAAATGCTGGCCCTTCGGCAACAGATTCGTTTAACTCGAGTATCCCTGAGAAGCTCTGAGAAGGCACTTGACCAAGAAGATGAATGTGTGTTTCTGAACCGTCGCTTTCTTTGAGAATTAAAGGTGTAGGAACCTGAATGACTCTCTCTGACGTCACAAGAAGGATTGGGATGGCTTTTTCAGTGTTCATAGAAGAACTACCTGCTGAGACGGTTGCGTAAAGATCGCTACTTGATGAAAGTGTTTTGGAATTGCCTGTTACAGGCTTCAAACTCTGATTGTTATTATCATCAACTGAAAATACAGTATAAACATATGTCGTATTCTCCATTAATCCCGTGTCAGAAAATAGAGTTGTATTTGGAGAACCTACCAGAGAGCTATTCCGAAGAACTCTATAAAATGATGCGCTGTCACCGTCACTGGCGATTGGTGGAGCAGTCCAACTCAGAGTGAGACTATTTTGCGTTTTGTCGAAGCTCATCAGATTTGTTGGTGCATTCGGAGGGATCGTATCCATTTCATTCGTTAAGGTCAACCAATTAAAATACATAGAATTCGTGACGGGTTTATTGGCGTGGCGGACTCTATACGGTATAGAGTTCCAGGGAGAAGGCAGAGAATCCCCAGATAAGGGTTCACTGTTATAAAGAATGATCATTTCGTCACCGTCGTACCAGATGATTTCTTCGCGATGATCTCCCTGTACATCAACGACAATGGGTGAAAATTCAGTTGACTCCAATGTCTGAACAACGCTATAATTCATGGAGGATGATATTTTATTCAGGTGGCCGTCAAAAATCCCTGTTCGGGTATAGATCTCATCCAGCCTGCGATCACCATCCCAATCGATTTGATAACACAATCCTCTTCTGGGACCCTCTTTCTGATCGTCTTGTTCAATAACGTTTCCATTTTTATCGCATAAATGAACAAAACCTCGAGTATCTTCAGCAAACACTACCATCTCTAATCCTGGAATATCCGAACGGAAATTTCCTAAACAAACTTCCTGTCCCTCGGAGGTAAGATCGTGCTTTTCCCATATTATATCACCATTGATGGTATACATGTATAATCCTTCATTATTCTCTTGTGAGCCATCTTCAATGGCCACAATTTCTTTTCCAGGATTGTCAGGATGAATATCTCCGCAAACAATAGCATCAGGATGGTTTGCAATTCCTGGTAACTTCCAAAGTCTTATACCGTTCTCATCCAATACGTCTATTCCAGCAATGACTTCGTCTTTTCCATCATCGTCGATATCATAAGGATAGGCCCAACGTCCAGAAGAGTAGTTTTGATGATCTGTCTTCCAATGCCACAATGGCTCCAGTTGGTTATCTTTATAGGCAAAGGCAAATAATTCCATTGTGTGGACTTGCCATGCCAAAATATCTTGGGGGATTGCCAACCCTCTTACGTTGGCTATAGCAATGCTGTGCTTAACGTAATACTCTCCTTGTGTAAACGGCCCGAAAGTAATAGGTATGCTTACTTCGACTTCACCCGTTTTTCCATCAAGAATAGCCAACGAATAGTCACCGTCAATAATCCAATAAATGAAAGCTTCGCCCTTCCCATCTAGATCAATGTCGTATATCTGAAGGGAATAACTGTGATAAGGTTGTAACACACCAGGATCATCAGG